>Ga0208408_1000437_pt1 | contig 28060 bp, 24 predicted proteins | sample ETNtaG_4_FD_185776 | JGI IMG/M metagenome (GOLD analysis project Ga0208408, IMG submission 185776) | Marine microbial and viral communities from oxygen minimum zone, Eastern Pacific Ocean - ETNP201406SV67 (SPAdes) (version 2) | ecosystem: Environmental > Aquatic > Marine > Oceanic ... | reverse complement strand
GAGCTGTTTCAGGTGGGCTGATAGAATCGACTTATGATTCATCAGTAGCAATTCTGCAGATTCTAAATGATCCCGTTCTGCTTGCAGGAGCTCCAGTAAGGAGACGTTGGCTGATTCAAATTGCAACCTCAACTTATCCTTGCTCTCGGTATAAGCACCGTAGGCTGAGGTAAATGCCTTGATTCTGGCTTCGCTATTATCCAGTTCAGCAATATTTGCTTCCACTTGTGCAGTCAGTTCTTTGACTAGAATGTCTTTTCTAAAAACAGCCGCATTCATTTGTTCTTTTGCCACCCGAATCATGGACGATTTTCGTCCACCCGTGTATAAGTCGAAGTCAAAGTTAACACCAGCATAAATGTCATAATTACGATCCCCGCTAAGATCATAACGGTCGCCTCTCAACTCTGCACTGATTTTTGGCATCAAGCCAGCTTTGGCCCGTGCCAATTCATGTTCAGCAGCTGCAATTAAATTGTCGGCTTGTTGCAGAGAGAAATTATTTTGCATCTCAATGAGGAGTGTCTCCCGGTCCGTTACTAAATAATCAGGGTCGATTGGAAATAATTTTTCACAGGGCGAGCTTCCCGGCAGTAACTGGTTAAATTCAGCAGTGGCGGTTCTCAGATTCAAATCCATCGCCATTGCCTTGGCCTCAGCCTCAGCTAGACGGGCATTGGCTCTGCTCAGTTCAGCCGATACCGCCCGACCACTCTCTACTCTCATTCTAATGCGATCGGAAATCTCGCGATGGCTCTTGATGGAATCCTCAATCAGCTTGCCCACCATATGAAAAACTGCTGTGTTTTGGCAGCTTAAAGCCATTTGCAGGGTGAGCTCGGTAATCTTTTGTTGTTTGCCCGATAAATCTGCTTGCTTGATTTTTTCCTGTTTGGCAATTTCCTTCTTGATGCTTTGGTCAAAGATGGATTGTTGAATGATAAGACTGCCATCGCTACGATGCTTGTCTCTGGAGCTTTCGGTAAGTGCACTGAGGGGGTTTTCAAATCGCTGTTTCAAACTGTTTCTAGTATTGGTTTGCAGTTTGATTTGTGGTTTCTGATTGGATCTGATGGCATCAAGCATGGCCTGGCTTTCTGCAACCAGGGAGTATGCCTCAAGAGCAATGGGGTGATCTTGAATGGCATCGCTCAGGGCAAGGACAAAACTAATTTGTTCTTGCTCATCCATAATCAGACTTCCGTTGGGAGCAAGTTCGGCATTGACAGCATGATGAAACCCAAGGAGAGCAAAGTATAGGAGCACAGGTCTGGAGAGTATGTTCATGTTGATCCGGCCCATCAATTGCTTACATTAATGGCAATGATTGAACTCCTCGATTGGTTCACTATTTACTAATGGGTTGATTGCAATGATCATTATTGATCAATATTAAGCCATTTTTGTTATATTTATAAGTAACTTCTATCGACCGGGATATGTATGACCCATTCTTTAAAACTTGTTTTTTTTAGCCTGCTAACATTTGGATTCAGTCAAACTCTCTTTGCGATTGATCTGAATTTTGGAGACTTTGAAGAACACCGTTATGATACTCCAGTTTCAACAGAGGGCGCCCAAAGAGCACCCGTTGGCAAAGTCGCAACCAATGCAATTATTTATGGCCAGAGTGGACAGCAAACCCATAAGGGCTATCTCAGTAAACCTGCGAATCAAGACACCAAATCTGGCCTGATCGTCATTCACGAATGGTGGGGTCTGAATGAAGACGTCCATGCCATGAACAACCAACTTGCCGCATTGGGTTATACTGCTTTGGCAGTGGATCTCTATAACGGTCAGTTGGCAACAGAGCCTGCTGATGCTTTTAAACTAAGTACCCATTTATCGAATAATGAAGACCCAGCTTTGGCCAATTTGAAGGCGGCTTATGATTATCTAATCAATGAAGCGGGTGTTTCCAAAGTAGGTGTCATTGGCTGGTGCTTGGGTGGCAAGTGGTCACTGAGAACCGCGCTGATGTTGCCTGAAGATATTGATGCCACGGTTATCTATTATGGCAGTTTGGTCAATGATCAAAATGAACTCTCAAAGCTTGAGATGCCGATCATTGGTTTTGTGGGAACCAAAGACACCAGACTCTACAAAGAATTTTTGGAATTTGAAAAAATCTTAGAAGAACTTAATAAAAACGCCAGCATTCATTATTACGAAGGGGCAAAACATGCATTTGCCAACGCCTCCGGTCTGTTATACCAGAAGATCGCTGCTGAGGATTCCTGGGAGAAGACGGTCACTTTCCTGCAAGCCCATCTGGATTAAAGAGCAACAATCCAACCTACACGGTTCCCTGAATCAACTTGAATTTTAACCCGTAATCAGCTTTACTATAAGTGGGTTGATTATTGCTGCATACACTATATATATACAGAATAAAACTTAGCATAAAAGAGTGATCACCAGAATAATTTACTCAGAATTATTCTAGTCCATTGATAGAATAAAACCCTCTTTGGGGGATGCTTTTCCACCAAGGACCTTGGCATAGGTTTGCCCTATGGCTTCAACTCCCGAACCCCTGGATACACTGATCCATTGATCACTGAACTTTTGAAAATCTTGTAAAGCCTGTCCGATCAATTTTTGTACTTTTCCTGATCCCCATTCCTGGTTCCGTTTTTCAACTTGAGCTGGGGCAAAGAAAAATGCCGGTGTTACACCTGGCAGGGCGTTCAAGTCACCATCCAATGCACTAATATGGGTGGCACCGACTTTACAGGAGTATTTAACATTCTCCTGAAAATGTTCATGTAAGGTTTTCATGACATTGAAATTCCCCGCCATGTCGACAATGATGATGGCTGCCGATGAATCCAGGGATGCGGCTTGATCGTAGGTGATGATGGCATCATAACAACCTAGATCCTTGCAGAATTCAACATTGCTCTCAGAAGTCATACCGATTGTTTTTTTGCCACCTCGCTGCTTCACAGCAAAAGCCAGGGCAATACTGGTCTTGGAGGAAGCACAGGTAATCACATAGCTCTCAGCACCAAAATAATCGTTATCAAACATAAAATCCTCGACTAACCAAGAGGTGAGAAACAGGCCCCTTAACAGCAGATCTTGATCCTCTCTTGCTTTCTCGTAAAAAGGATTGGCTTTAGTGTTACCGAACTGGGAATAGATCGGAGCATATTGCAGACGATGGGGGCTGACATCGGCAAATCCTGATTTGGAAACGCTGCCTGCCTGCACAATGAGATAATTTGACATCGGATAAAACCCCCAGTATCGATCGCCCACGTTGATGTCTGGATGCTTGGAGGCGATGACATCTGAATAACCCATAACCGGTATTCGGCCAAAACCTTCTGTTGTGGGAAAGAATCCCCAGTAACCTAGGGTATCGCCAGCCAGGCAATAAGAAATATTATTGGATGTCAGGGCAAAACGATCGACCTTGAGTAAAACCTGATCTGGATCTAAATGACCATCAAAGGTCTCAGAGGTCACACGGGTGTTGGTCCATCGATCCTTTTGTACCTCGAAGGTGGTGAACTCGATGGGATCACTCATCAATATCGAGTCCGTATATTCGAATCACATTGTCTCTGAGGAGTTTTTTTCTCACTTCAGGTTTTAAATTCAATTCATCAATATCATCAGTCGATTTTTTAAATTCCAGCACTGGAAAATCAGTTCCAAAGATGACTTTGTCTTGCCCATAACTATTGAGGTAATGAATAAAACTTTTAGGCCAGTATTTTGGACGGTGTGCATCACTGCCAATGTAAATATTCTCATGTTTCCAAGCCATGGAGATCATTTCATCATGCCAGGGGATGCCGACATGGATACCGATTAATTTTAATTCAGGTAAATCACAAGCCACTGTGTCCAAAGTGATCGGTTGGCCCACGCTTCGAGTTCGATATTCTTTGGAATAAACCATGGATTGCCCGACTTGCATTTGAATCGGTACATTGAGTTCACAACATTTGGCATAAAACGGATAGTACTTGGCGTGATCGGGTGCTAATTCATACCAATGAGGATAGAGATGGCCGCCAATAAATCCCATATTTGTCACCGCGTCTTCAAAAGCTCTGACTCCATTCATGCCATCAAACGGATCAATGCCTGCCAATCCATAAAAACGATCAGGGTATTGTTCACAAGCCCTAGCCACCACGTCATAGGGCATGTGATAGCAACCCGGCAGTCCAACTCGACCTGAATGAGCGGCGATTAAAAAGGCTCTTTCAATCCCGGCCTCGTCCATCTTTTCTATCATTTGTTCAAGAGTCAGTCCGGCCATCAGTGCACTTTGGGTATTCATCTTGTCAACGAAGAATTCATCGCCCCAATCCGGTCGGTGAGAAAGGGCTTCTTCGGTCCAAATATTAACCACAGCATCAATGGCTTTATAATCGTGTTCTTGTTTCTCTGTCATAAGGGCAACATAGCAAAACTTAAGTCGATATACTATCATAGCCTTAGATTGCAAGGGGTGGCTAGTGAGTCTGAGATCTATAAAGGAACCCTTTGAACCTGAACCATATAATGATGGCGGAGGAATAGCATATTGCATTCAAAATTTCGATCAATCCTACTGTTTAGCCTGCTCACGGTCCTCTCACCGTTGACAGTCATGGCTGCGGCTGCCATTGAAGAAATTGTGGTCAAGGCCAGTTATCGAGAAACCACTCTAGAAAAAAATGACGGGAGTCTGATGATCCTTAGTGAGGAGCAATTAAAGGCAGAACCCATGAAACATTTAGAACAACTCTCATTTTTAGTTCCTAATTTAAATTTTGCTCTTAGTGACGGACGCCCAAGATATTTTCAAATCAGAGGCATTGGTGAACAATCAGGTTACGAGGGGACTCCTAATTCATCCGTTGGGTTAATTATTGATGACATTGATTTTTCAGGTCAAGGTGGAATCTCTAGCAGTTTTGATATGGAACAGATTGAAGTGCATCGAGGACCTCAAGGTTCCCGTATGGGTGCCAATGCACTGGCTGGAATGATCTACATGAGATCAAAACAACCCACAGATGTTTTTGAAGGATTGTCCGAGTTCAGTTTGGGTTCCGATGGGGTGAGATCAGTTGGTGTGGCGTTTGGAGGACCGCTTCATGATAATTCGGCAATCAAATATCGAGTGTCAATTAGAAACGATGAGAGCGATGGATTTCGTAAAAATTCTTATCTCAATCGCGACGATACTACCGGCAAAGATGAGCTGACAGTTCGACTAAAATTAAACCATCGACCGAGCGCAGATACGGAGTTGAATGTTCTGATTCAAAAATCTGATTTTGAAGCTCTGTCCGATTCATGGACAACCGATGGCAGTCTTAACACTCTCTCTGACAAACCAGGCTTTGATTCACAAGATTCTGATGCGTATGGCCTTCGAGTTAATCATCGAGGGAATGGTTTTTCCTTGCAAAGTCTCACCAGTGCAACGAGTGCCGATATCATTGTCAGTTATGATGCCGATTGGAGTAATCCGGTTGCCAATGCTCCTTATACCTATGACTTCTTCTCAGAGACTCTTCGCTCACGACGAGCATTCAATCAAGAGTTCAGAGTGCTCTCTAATCCTCTTGATTATTCGATTGATAACACCTTTGCCTGGGTGGTTGGTGCGTATTATCTGAACTTGAATGAACGCAATGATATCACTGATTTGGGAACGTATATTAACCCGTTCAGCTCCTGGCCCCCTTACATAAAAAATGTGACCGGCACAAGAAACTATAGTTCTGAGAATAGTGCTTTGTTTGGAACATTTGATTATCTGCTTTCAGAAACACTGACTGTTAGTTTCGGTTTGAGATGGGAGGATTGGGAGGCCCATTATGACGATACTTTTGGGGAACACTTCAACCCCAGTGATCAGATGCTTGGAGGTAAGTTATCTCTAATGAAAGAGTGGAGCGATAACACCAATCTCTATGCCAGCATTGGCAGAGGATACAAAGCTGGAGGCTTCAATCTTGGCACTGGTTTTTCTAATCAACTCTATACGGATACATTGATTTATGATCCAGAGTATTTATGGAACTATGAACTTGGAATTAATCACCAATTTGCCAACTCCAATACCCATCTTGACGCAGTGATTTTTTATTCTGATCGCAAAGATCAGCAGGTCATGGCGTCCACACAAATGGACTCAAACGATCCGAATACTTTTACCTTCCTGACACAAAATGCAGCCAGTGGTGAAAATTATGGACTCGAGCTGTCGCTACAATCGAATCCAACGGATTCGCTCCAAGTTTTTGCTTCTCTGGGTTTATTACAAACCGAGGTCAATAACTTTGATTCAAATAGCCAGCAGAATGGGAGAGGGCAAGCACATGCACCTGAAAGATCGTTTGCTGTCGGCATGAGGTGGTTTCCGAACGATTCAATCTATTTTGGGTTTGATTTAAACGGTAAGAGTGATTTTTATTACTCGGATTCACATGATAATCAATCATCCTCATACACACTGGCCAATCTTATGATTGGTTATCAGCAAGATCATTGGAATTATGAAATTTGGGTTAGAAATCTCTTTGATGAATACTATTCATTGAGAGGTTTTTATTTTGGTAATGTGCCACCGAATTTTCCTAGTACTCTCTTTGAGAGACAAGGGGATCCAAGACACCTAGGTATACTGATTCGTTATGAGTTTTGATCCATTGATGGATAACTTGGCAGAGATTATAGGCGTGATTTTCGCCATTGGTTATTTGCTATTGGCAGTTCGGCAAATCATCTGGTGTTGGCTGGCCTGGATATTAAGTTCATTGTTGTATCTCTACGTCATGTTTAATGCCGGTCTCTATATGGAAGCTGCGCTGCAGATTTTCTATGTGGCCATGGGGCTCTACGGATGGATGCAATGGAGCAAAGGCGGCACAGAGGAGCATCTTGTGGTTCGTCGATGGGGTTTGGGTAATCATTTATTTGCGGTATCCGTTATTTTAATCCTCACCCTATTATCCGGTGAGGTGTTGTCGAATTACACCACAGCTGCCATGCCATTCATGGATGCGTTGACCACTTGGGGAGCCATAGTAACCACATATATGGTGGCGAAGAAATTAATTGAGAATTGGATCTATTGGTTTGTTATTGATTCGATCTCGATTTATCTGTTTATGTCCAGAGAACTGTATTTTACCGCCGTTCTGTTTTTTGTGTATTTGTTCATTATTATTATCGGTTATCGGTCTTGGAAACAAATGGAGTTGGTTCGAGGTGAATCTTCACATTAAAACGATAGAAGCCATTCCACATTCTATTACTTTGGGAGAATGCTTAAAGGACGGCCCGGTTACCCAAGTGTTCACTGGCGTTTTTGAAGGAATAAAAGCGGTTATTCGTCTTGATTTACCTGTTTCACAAACACTGGGCTTGAATCGTTATAGTGAAATTGAATTATTAAAATTCTTGGAAGGGTCGACTTTTACACCGAAGATACTTTTTGCTGCTCCTGAGAATGGGGTATTGATTTGGCAATACATTCCCGGGGTAACACTTGACGATACAACTACTAAACCACGAGAGATCACAAGTTTAATGGGAACTTTGTTGGCAGATCTTCATCAGCTTAATGCACCAGCCAGTCAGCCTGTTTTTTCTTCTTTTATTAATTGTTATCGTGATTTACTGTCTGCTGAAATGAATCATTCAATGATCCACAAGGGCTTTTCATTATTTGACTCTATTGCTAAGAATCAATTGCCAATGGTCTTGTCACACAACGATATTAACCCCGGAAATTTATTGATCGGCGAGAAACTTTTTATTATGGATTGGGAGTATGCAAGCTTGAATCATCCTTATTTTGACTTAGCAAGCAGCATAGAAAATCTTGCATTAAACAAGCAGCAAATCAAAGAATTTATACAATCCTATGAGATCAATGGGTTTGCTGTGGATTATGAAGAACTGGCTTTATGGAGAGAGTTTAGTCTTTATTTAAGCTTCTTTTGGCTTATGATTATTAAGAAATACGCTACAATATCTGAAAAAGAAAAGGCTTGGATGGTCAATTTGGAAAATCGATTATCACAAGTAAAAGGTTAAATTTATGGCAAAAGTAAAAACATTCGATTTTGACACGCTTTCAAATCATGCCGGTCAGCGACCTGATAAGGAGACCGGGTCGAGAGCTGTTCCAATTTATCAAACAGCCTCCTATGTTTTTAGAGACTCAGATGCGGGTGCTGCAATTTTCAATATAGAGCGAGGTGGCCATGTTTATTCAAGAATCTCTAATCCCACCACCGCTGTCTTAGAAGAGCGAATTTCTGCACTGGAAGGCGGAGTTGGTGCCGTTGCCACCTCTAGCGGACAAGCTGCTGTGTTTAACACCATAGCAACTCTAGTGGATCAAGGCGGACACATTGTCTCTTCATATGCTCTTTATGGGGGCACCCATAATTTGATGGAATATACCTTGCCACGGTTTGGAATCACCACCACTTTTGTGGATCCAAATGATATAGAAGGCTTTAAGAAAGCCATTAGACCTGAGACCAGACTAATTTTTGGAGAAACTGTAGCCAATCCAAGAACTGAAGTATTAAATATTCCTAAAGTTGCTAAAATTGCATATGACCACCACATCCCATTGGTTATCGATTCAACCACCACCACCCCTTATCTGATGAAACCCTTTGCATTGGGAGCTGACATTGTGGTGCATTCAGCCACAAAGTTTTTGAGTGGTCACGGGACTTCCATGGCCGGTTTGATTGTCGATGGCGGTACGTTTGATTGGGAATCAACAGATAAGTTTCCACAAATGACAGAAAAATATGCAGGCTTTCATAACTTATCTTTTACTGAAGAATTTGGGCCAGCAGCTTTTATTTCCAGAGTCAGAAATGAAGCATCGCGTGATTTTGGCGCTTGTCTTGCTCCACATTCTGCCTTTTTGGTGCTTAACGGTACTGAGACATTATCGGTGAGGATGGATAAACACATTAGCAATACCCGACAGGTGGTTGAGTATCTGGATCAACATGACATGGTTGACTGGGTCAGTCATCCTGATCTTAAAAATCATCCTAACCATGAGTTAGCAAAAGAACTGTTACCAAAAGGCTCGACCGCGGTTTTCAGTTTCGGTATTAAAGGCGGCAGAGAGATCGGTCAAGTGTTTATAGATCGATTGGATTTATTCTCCAATTTAGCAAACATAGGTGACGCAAAATCTTTAGTTATCCATCCAGCAAGCACCACCCATCAGAGGATGTCAGCCAAAGATTTGGAGGAAGCGGGCATCTCTGAGGGTTTGATCAGACTGTCTGTTGGCATTGAGTCTGTTGAAGATCTAATTGAAGATCTAGAGAAAGGCTTTAGAGCAGCGTCGAAAGCTTTAAAGAAACAATAAGGAACAATCATGTACATTGATGTTGATAATCAAAAGACTTATATCGCTACAGGGAGTAAAGATCATATTCAAGGGAATATGGGCATCACCTTTATTCATGGAACCGCAATGGATCACACCGTATGGACTCTTGCCAGTCGCCACTTTGCCCGACGCGGACTGAATATTCTTGCCGTTGATTTACCAGGTCATGGCCGCTCTGAAGGGGATGTCATTCCCAGTATTGAGGGCATGGCAGATTGGGTGATTAAGGCACTTGATGCAAGTAACCAGGACAAATCGATTATTGTTGGACATAGCATGGGTTCCTTGGTGGCTTTTGATGTTGCTGCTCGCTACCCGGATCGAATTACTGCTCTCGCTATGGTCGGTACCTCAATACCAATGCCTGTTGGTGATGTGCTACTTGATAACGCCAAAGCAGACAAGCACGTGGCCAAGGAAATGGTTAATTTTTGGTCGCACAGTCAATCTGCTCATCTTGGGGGTTCCCAAGTGCCAGGAACCTGGATGTTAGGAAAACTCATACGATTGCTTGAACGCAGCGGTCCTGGGGTCATTTATAATGATCTCAAAGCTTGCCAAGATTACTCTGAAGGCTTGGAAAGAAGCAAACAAATTCAATCGCCCACTTTATTGATTTTAGGTGAGGACGATTTCATGACACCAGTAAGAAATGCCAAAGGGTTAATTGAAAATATCCCTCACTCAAGAACCGTGATGTTGCCGAAATGTGGGCACGCTATTGTTAATGAAGCCCCTAACGAAATGTTGGATGCCTTAGTAACCATCATCTAACCTTCGCTAAAGATTTTATGCCTGTTGTTGCTCATCCCACGCTTCCCTCTCTTGCTAGATTGGAACAAGAAGGCGTGGTCCTATCTACGGCTACAGGGACTGATTTTCCCAAAGAGCTGCATGTTGGTTTACTGAATCTAATGCCTGATGCTGCTTTGCAAGCAACAGAAAGGCAATTCATCCGTTTGCTGGCAAGCGATGCTCAAATATTGGTACACGTTTATCCAACCACCGTGGCTGCTGTCACAAGAAGTAAGGTGACAATGGAATATATTGCACAGCACTACAACGAAATAGGGGATTTTTTTAAGTTGGCACTAGATGGTTTGATCATTTCAGGTGCCTACCCTTCGCGTCTGGATATGAGTGAAGAGCCTTTTTGGAAGCCACTGATTGATGTTGTGGAATGGGCTGAAGAGTATACCAATTCAGTTCTCTGTTCCTGCTTGGCGACCCACGCACTAATCAAACATTATTTCGATGTTGACAGGGAGCGTAGACCGGAAAAATCATGGGGAGTGTTTTCACATCGCCTATTAAACCCGACCCATCCTTTAACCGAGGGTTTACAAGAGGGATTCATGGGCCCGCATTCACATTATTATGATTTATCCAGGGAGAAAATCGAAGGAACAGAGTTAGAAATTCTGGCAGAACATGATGAAGCCGGTTTTTTTGTTGCTACCACTACCGATACAAAGTTAGTTTTTTGTCAGGGTCATCCGGAATACGATGACCAGACTTTACTCAAGGAGTATAAAAGGGAAATTAACAACTATATGAGTGGAACCAGACCAGATTATCCGCCACTCCCTGCAAACTATTTTTCTAAGGATGCCATGCAGACACTGCAGGATATACAACAACAAGTGACCCCGGGAGGCTCCTCGTTACAATTGCCAGAAGAGAAACTGCTGGAGCAAATGGAAGTGAAGTGGCAGGATTCGGGGAAAATTCTATATAAGAATTGGCTGAAAATTCTTTTGCAAAAACAGCACTCAGCAACTTAAGTCTTGGTGATTTTTGACCACGTATCCCTGAGTGTGACAATTCGATTAAAAGACATTGTATCGTCATCTTTCCCGCATTCATTGATCACGAAATAACCGGTCCTCTCAAATTGAAAGCGATCCCCGGGTTTTGCTTTACTAAAGCTATCCTCAATGATTGCGTTTTCAATCACGGTTAAGGAGTTTTTATTCAGATCTGAACTCGATTCCGGATGTGGATCTGAGTACAGATTTTCGTAGAGATTAATGGTGGCATTAATGCTATTTTTTGCCGACACCCAATGAATAGTGCCTTTCACTTTTTTATTGGATGTAGTGCTGCCACTTTTCGTATTAGGGTCATAGCTGCAATGGATCTCTTTGATTACTCCACTACTGTCCTTAATAATTTTGTTACATTTGATAATGTAGGCAAAGCGCAGGCGGACTTCCCCTCCCGGTTGCAGGCGAAAGAATTTTGATGGCGGATCCTCCATGAAATCATCGTGTTCGATAAACAGTTCTTTGGAAAACAACATATTTCTGGTTCCCATTTCCGGTTGTTTTGGATGATTCGGTGCTTCCAATGATTCTGTTTTGTCTTCCGGGTAATTCTCAATCACCACTTTCAACGGGTTGATGACCGCCATGACTCGAGGAGAATCCTCATCCAATTGCTCGCGCACGCAACTTTCGAGGAGGGCCATTTGAATAGACTTATCTTTTTTTGTAACTCCCACCTTGTTGCAGAAAGTTTTAATAGCGACAGCCGGGTAGCCTCTTTTTCTCATGCCTGAGAGGGTTGGCATTCTTGGATCGTCCCAACCACTGACAGTGTTATCTTCAACCAAAGTAGCCAGTTTTCTTTTACTGGTGATGGTGTGTTCAATATTCAGCCTCGAGAATTCAATTTGTCTGGGTCGGTGTGGCACTGTCAAATGATCCAAGAACCATTCGTAAAGGGGTCGATGGTCCTCAAATTCAAGTGTGCATAGCGAATGGGTGATACCCTCAATCGCATCAGAGAGTGTATGGGCAAAATCATACATAGGGTAAATGCACCAATCTTGACCTGTTCTTTGATGTTTCAGATGTAGGATTCTGAAAATTACTGGATCTCTCAGGTTGATGTTTGGAGCAGTCATATCAATCTTTGCTCTCAAGACATGTTCGCCATTCTCGAATTCACCATTCTTCATTCTTTCGAACAAGCCAGCATTCTCAGCAACCGACCGATCGCGATAGGGACTGTTACTGCCCGGGATATTTAAAGTGCCTCTCGCTTTTCTTATTTCTACTGCATTTTGACTGTCTACGAAAGCCTGACCATTCTCGATCAACTGCAAAGCATAGTCATAAAAATCATCAAAGTAATCGGATGCATGTGTCAGTCTTCCATCCCAATCAAACCCTAGCCAGGCAACATTCTCCTTGATGGCTGTTACAAAGTCTTCATTTTCCTTGGCAGGGTTGGTGTCATCAAATCTCAAATAACATTGCCCATCAAATTCTTCGGCTATCCCGAAATTCAGACAGATTGAAAGCGCATGTCCAATATGGAGAAATCCATTAGGTTCTGGAGGAAAGCGGGTGCATACTTTTCCATCATTTTTTCCATTAGCAAGATCTGAGTGAATGATTTGCCGAATGAAGTCCTTCCCTTTTATTTTTAAGTCAGTGGTCATTGAGCCGTTCTTTTTTTAATCTTGTCTGGCTTCCCATTCATCAATAATGTTTCTCTTTACAAACAAAGATGAAAAGAAACGAGTGATTACTTTTGTTCTGGTTAGCCAAGCAATTTGTGCCCCGTTCTTGTTATTTTTTAGCGTTTCCTCAACCAACCAGGGTGTTACTGTTTCAACATGATCTCCGAGGATATTAAGAATCTTTTTTGATTTTTCCCAAGCCTTATCATCTTTACTTCTTTCCTTTGAAGAGAAGAGCAGCAGATCAGTGGCAACAATGCCAGGAGACAATGACCCAATGATCAAGGGGGTATCTTGGTATTCATTTGCAACTGCAGCAGTGAAGTAACGCAGAGCTCTTTTTGTCGACCCATAGACCGTTATACCCGGTTGTAATTGTCCATTACTGCCAAATCCCTCAAACATGTATATCTGCCCAAATCCTTGTTTCAACATTTCTTTAGCGGCTACTTTTGTACAAAAAATACTGCCAATTAAATTGGTATCAACAGTGTTATGAATTTCATCTAATTGCAACCGATCTAGAATTGTTTTTGTGGTGGAGACACCTGCATTGTTAATCCAAATGTCAATTTTGCCGAAATGCTCAAACCCTTTATTCCAGAGTGATTGCACTGATTCATAATCCTGTACCTGGCACGGTTGACCGATCATTTCTCCAAGACCATCGAGTTGTCCAAGCGCCCGCTCTACAGAGCGTTTACTGGTTCCGGAGACAACTACTTGGTGGCCTCGTTTTAAAAATTCTCTAGCCAATCCAAGTCCAATGCCTCGAGTGCTGCCTGTGATCACAACCGTTTTCATTTTAGATTCCATTCAATGTTAATTATGATCTTATTTTATTCACTTAACTATCTTTCTTAAAGTGAAATTGGCAATTAAGACGATGACCGGTATAACAATGATAAGACCTAAATAGAACGGGGCGGCTGGAATAAAATTACTATAGATCACTCCTGATATTGAAGGTCCAACAACACGACCCATGGAACAAGCGGATTGATATTGACCTAGAAATTTACCCCTTTCCTGTGGATTAGCAGATTTAGAGATCAGACTTGATATACTTGGATTGAACATCGATGTTCCAAGGCCAAAGAATAACAGTCCACTCCAAAGTACAATAGTATTCGCTGCACTGCCAATTAAACCCAGTCCCAGCATTAGAAACAGTGCTGCTATTTGGATCAGTTTTTTCTCGCCAAATAATGACGTCAATGGTCCAATTAGCCCACCTTGAATAATGACAGCAATAAAACCGAGTATAAAAAATACGGCTCCAATTTTACTGGGACCGAAAATAAAAATGTCGTTGGCCCACAGAGGAAAAATAGATTCCATGATGGACATCGAGGTATAGAAGATCAGACCACAGATCACAAGGGGCAAGATTATTTTAGAAGGCTGAAATGTGTCTAACTCTATGATCTTTGACAATCCTTCAAATGGTTTTCTATTGGCATCATCCAAACTTTCTTTGAGGAAAAATAGAGCAGCAAACATGGCGATAAAATTGATGCCTGCAGCGGATAATGCTGTCAGTAAATAATTTGCATTTTCAACATTATTACCGGCTAGCAGCCCACCAATTGCTGGTCCAGTCATAAATCCAAGACCCAGTCCTGCACTGACTTTGCCCAACCCGGCTGAGCGGTTTTCATCGGTGGTGATATCACTGACATAAGCAAACGCAATTGCAATATTTCCTGCCATCAGACCAGAGAGAATCCGACTCAGGATCACCACCTCCAAGTTAGGCGCATAGGCAAGGATTAGGTATGAAATCCCAGAGCCAAACAAGGTGATGACTAAAGTTTGCTTCCTACCAATGGAATCACTCAATTGCCCCCAAATAGGGGCAGCAATAAACTGACCGAGAGAAAAAGCTGCCATTGTGAGAGTAATAACTTCTGGACCGGCGCCCAAGCGTTCTGCATAGAAGGGAAATAAAGGCAAAATGATTCCAAAGCCCATCATCCCAATAAATGTCACTAAAAAAATTATAGCCATTTGCTGTATGAATTTTTGTTATTGAATGTAACTCTTAGTATGGTCTTTTTAGGTATTGTCCCGATGGTTGACCGATAATCTCATGATTATCATAAATTCGGGTCCCCCGAAGGAACGTTGTAGTGACTCTCGAGTTCAGTTCTTGACCTTCAAAAGGAGTATAACCTTGGCCGGATTCGGACTTTTCAGAATCAATGGTCCATGTCTCTTTAGGGTCTACTAAAACCAAATCTGCATCGAGCCCAATGTCTATATCGCCTTTATTACGAAGACCATATCGTCTAGCGGGGTTATAGCTTGTTAATTCTGCCATTTTATTGAAAGACAAACCTCTCTTTGAGCCTTCACTAACGAGGGCTGACATTAAATACTCTGTGCCTCCAAAGCCTGATTTTGCCAACCAGATATCACCTGGATTTTCAATATCAACCTTGTCTTCGTGTTTGCAACAAGCATGATCGCTGCAAACCCAGTCTATTTTGTTATCAAGTAAACTCTCCCAGAGATATTCGACATCCTCTCTCGGCCTAATCGGCGGATTGACCTTGGCAAGGTTGCCAGTTGAGACATCAATATCTAACATTAAATGGCCAATAGTCACTTCTCTTCTAAAATTGATATGAGGAAAAACCTGTTGCATTTGCAGTGCCGCATCAATTGCTTTTTTAGAACTCAAATGCAACAGATTGATATTGGGAAGATTTGTTTCATTAGCCAAATAGGAGGCTATGAAAATGGCCAATCCTTCTGAATGTGGCGGCCTTGAAGCACTGTAAGCTGACAGACCTTCTAATTTATTTTCTTGTTGTACTAATTTAGTATAAGCAGCCATTATTTCGGCTGTTTCACAGTGTAAGCTCAAACTGATGTCTTCTTGTTTTTCAGGGTATTTATCAATGGCTCTCTGCACGCCTCTCATGACAAATTCAAAATGAGCAATATCGTATTTTTCATTTTCATCGATCATAAGAAATTCATGTTGGCTGGAAGAAGCCCCATGCAAGCCGTGACCGCCATAAAACATAAAGATTTTAAATGATGTAATTCCGAATTCATCGATTAATGCAGGAATTTCTTCAATATGCGTATTGTCCATTGGTGCAATATGGTAGGCATAGTCAACGAAAAAATTACCTTCAGACAGAGAGAACACTTCTGGCATAAATTCTCTATAAGGTCCTCCTTTATTCAGGTAGTAACCTCCAGTTCGGATATAGTTCAGACTTGATGTCACTCCTCCCATTGCTGCTGCTTTACTCTCTACAATCGCATCTTGATCCAGTGGGTTGTAGATCCCTGTATGCATGTGGGCATCCACCAGGCCTGGAAATGCAAGTTTGTTTGCACCTTCATAAACTTCAATAGATTCTGAGGCATCTATGGCTGGAGCAATCTGTTTGAATTTACCATTTTTTATGGCGATATCGGATGTCTCAATGAGTGTGCTATTGGGTCTGACTACTTGGACATTTTTTATTAAAAGGTCATACTTTCTTTCACTATTCATTCTTTTTCTCAATAAGTATTTAGTTACCACTTCCCACATCGAATCCCAGTGCCCCTGGATTAATTAAATTTTTCGGGTCGAGTTGTTTTTTGATGCTGTGGAGTAATGTTCTGGTTTCTTTTGTTCTTGTTTGCAGATAAGGATAATCTTTTCCAATTTGAAAGTGAATAGCGCCATTGGCAATAGAAATTTCTTCCAATCTTTGTTTAATTTCATTAACCAATTGAAGACCTTCTGGGTTGGCTTTGTGGACGGGAATCTGTTCCAGATCAGCAGGGTAGACTTTTTTGTGGTAAATACTTTGTTGATCGTTCCATAAAAAAGTAGGCTCATACAGGAATGCATTTCTGTCAATAAATGAAAACATTCGATGCATTTCCACATGATGAAGATTCATCCGATCTTTATATTCCATCATTAAGGATTCAAAATCGCTATTGTGCTTCAGTACTTTTGAGAAAGGAAGAACACTGTGAGTGGGTTTCCAACGTTCTCCATTAGGACCCAGGATAGGAGTCAACTGCATGAAAGGATTTGCATGCAGATAGACTGGTATCGAATTGGCAACTTCTTTGCCATATTTTCGTGCAATCGATCTGGCGAGAGCTAATTTAATCTTTGCATCTTTGTTGTTAATTCCTTCTGCGGCGAAGTGCCCAGAGAAGGCTGCTTTTTTCAGAAAATCCCTTCCTGCAAAACCCATTTTCATAATTTGTAGTAATCCATCTAGGGGATTTCTTGAAGATAAAAATACAGATTTTGCAGCCATCAGTGAGTTGGTATTTTCCATTTCCATAAGGGCAGTTTTTTGTTTTCTGGGGTCCAATCCGTGGTTATCGGAGATCGCTCCGGTCTTTGAGATCTCACTCATTGCTGTAAATAGAGTATTAAAATCTGGAAAGCCGTAAGAACAAGCGGCAAAGCCTTCGGGGTACTCAACCAATTTAAGTGAAATTCTTGTTTTAATTCCTAGAGCCCCAGAGTCTCCTAAAAACAAACCACCTAAATCGGGTCCGTAATATCTGAAGAATGGAGAACTCTCTGGTAAATCCCCTTTTGATCCGGTATCGATCACATCTCCATTGCCTATGACAATCTGCATGCCTGCTAGAGAATCTGCCGATAAACAGTTGTTGGTACCGTGGCTGATGGCATGATATGACATTGCCCCACCCACTGTTGCAACTCGACCAGAAAATGGTCCCCAAAAAGGTGTTCTCAGCCCCAAAGATTTCAACGTTTCATGGAGTTCCAACCAGGTCACGCCCGGTTCGACGGTGACATACATGTCCTCTTGGTTTATGTCGATGTTGGTTAATAGTCCTGTATCAATGATCAAAGTATTTTTTAGACTGGGTAAATAGCCACCAGTATAGGAGGCACCACCCCCTCTGGTAACCAGTGGGACTTCGTTCTTGATGCAGATTTGTGCAATTGAAATCAATTCATCGGCAGCAGCAGGTCTCACAACTGCAACAGCAATCTCATCGGCTTGTTTAAATACATCGGTTGAATAAAAGGTTAACGACTCCAAATCAGTTATGACATAGTCATTCCCAAAGCTTGCTTTAATTTCTTTTAGAGTGCTTTCAATTAAGCTCATCATTTATCGGTAATTACGCGTTTTGAAGGATCGATTATATCCTTTGGTTTAGTGTCATGTTAGATTATTTAATCAATTTATTTCACTTACACTGAGCTGGTTAGAGGCACTCATGATATTGTCAATGAGTGGAGAGCTAGAGGCATGGGTAGAGATTGTCAAGGAGTTTTTGTAATTAAAAAAAATAAAAAAAACTTACTTATCGCTTGATTTAGCTTGATTTAGCTTGATTTAAGATTAATATACACACTTTATTTAACCATACGGATCAATTAAAGATGAATATATATGTAGGCAATATAGCCTGGTCAATGACTGAGGACGAGCTCAACGCTCTTTTTTCTGAGTTTGGAACTGTTTCCTCAGCAAAAATCATCACCGATAAGTATTCAGGACGCTCTAAAGGTTTTGGATTTGTCGAAATGGATGATGATGCAGCAGGTGAATCAGCTATAGAAGCTCTTAATGATAGCGACCAGAACGGCAGAAACTTAAGAGTTAATCAAGCTAGACCTAGAGAAGATAGAGACTGAATCCGGAATTTCCCAATCCTTTTTCATCGTTTACACACATGGCCAGTCGATTGCTGGTCAGGATTAGTCCTGTGTGTATAAAAAATTAGTATTATTTTTTTCTCGTTATTTGATTGTCGATAACAAAAAGCTATAGTAGTAATCCACATGGCGGCATATAAACACATTGATGTGCAACCTTTGTCAGCTTATCTAGGAGCTGAAATAAAAGGCGTTGATATCACCAAGCCTTTGCAGCAAGCTGTGGTTACAGAGATCAAAAAGGCGTGGCAACACTACCTTGTTTTATTTTTTCAGGATCAAGAACTAAAACCCGAGCAGCATATCTCATTCGCTCAATATTTTGGTGAGCCACAAAAGCCGGGTTTTGTTCCAACGCTCAAAGAGTTTCCATACATCAGGCATCAAGAATTCAATAAGAATCCTGACAAAAAAATGACCAAAATTGGGGGAGCAAATCTGACCTGGCATCATGATGATTCTTTCTGGGAAAACCCATCTAAAGGCTCAATATTGCATGCTCTTGATGTACCAAAATTGGGGGGGGATACTTTGTTTGTCAGCATGATTGCTGCCTACAATGCGCTTTCTAGTGAAATGAAATCTATTCTTGATAACCTAACTTGTTATCACGACGTCACATTTCATGCCCGAGATGCGATTATTGAAGACTTGGGTATTCAGGCTTTTGAGAGAATTAGAAAAGAAAACCCACCGGTGGAACACCCAATCGTTGTGACACAACCCAATACTGGGAAAAAGGCACTTTATATTGATGAAATGCACGCTTCACTCATAAAGGGCATGCATCCAGAGGAGAGTAAATATTTACTAGAGTTTCTTTATCGACACACTTCAAAACCAGAATTTCAATGCCGTATTCAATGGAAAAAGAATGCAGTCACTATGTGGGATAATCTGTGTGTGAAACATAGAGGGGTGCATGATTTTGGTACTGCCCATCGAGAAATGCAAAGAGTTGCTTTGGTCGGTGAACAAAGACCCAGGTAGTCATAATGGTTAAAACAACAGATCCATCTTTGAAAATTGGTCCTATCTTGTTTTCGCCATGGATCAAATTCAGTAATGTTCTTACCCTTGTTTATGCCAGTTTCATGTGGTTGACAACTGTTTCCTTCATCAACTTCGTACAACCGTATTTATTGGAGGCAGCCCTCCAAGTCCCTGAAAATATTCAAGGTAGAGTCAGCGGTAATTTAACTATTCTTCAAGAAATCATTCTAATCATTGTTGGAGGCATTGCTGGGGCCTACTCTGACAAAGTAGGTCGAAGGATTATTTTTGCATCAGGCTTCTCATTCATGGCTGTTGGTTTCTTTGTCTACCCATTGGCATCTTCACTCACACAATTATTTTTATTCAGGTCTATCTTTGCCATAGGTGTAGGCATGGGCGGTGTTATGTTTTCAGCCTGTATTCAAGATACACCACAAGAAGGTTCTCGGGGTCGATGGATTGGCGTTATAGGGGTATTTACAGGACTGGGTGCGTTATTTATGGCTTTGGTGTTGTCAAAAATTCCATCTTGGTTGATCACACTGGGTTATACCCCAACACAGGCTGGAACCTATGCTTGTTGGTTTGCAGCATCGTTGAGCGTCTTGACAGCTGCTGTACTATCTGTTGGTATTGGCAATCCACCACAGAGTGAAAAAAAAGAGAAAAGGACAGTTTTTTCAGATTTTCTGGTAGGCCTGGCTCAAGTCAGAAATCCAAGACTGGCTCTGGCTTATTTTTCTGCATTTATAGGTAGGGGTGATTTACTCGTTATCGCGGTGTTTTTTTCCCTATGGTTTGTACGTGATGGCGCTGATCTTTCAGTCAGTCCTGAAATCAGCATTGCCAAAGCGGGTATACTTTTTGGCATCATACAACTTTCCGCTCTACTTTGGGGTCCCGTCATAGGGTTCATTTCCGATAAAATTAATCGGGTACATGCTGTAATCGTTGCTTACTCTATTGCAACCGTGGCCTACCTGTTGATGGGTTTATATGGCAGTGGGGATCCTAGTCAGGTGACTTCATTGAAAATGCTTCTATTTGCCGTTCTTTTAGGGATAGGTGAAATTAGTGTAATCAATGCAGGAGGCGCACTTCTGGGTCAGGAAACACCTCCCAGTATACGTGGATCGGTGATGGGCGTGTTCACAGTTCTTGGTGCAGCTGGAATTATTTTTGCATCTTCTGTGGGAGGTATATTGTTTGATAACTGGCATCGTGGAGGCCCGTTCGTGATGATGTCCATTCTCAACGGACTGATGTTGGTTTTCGCCTTGTCGTTGGTTTATCTCAAGTTAACCAAACCTCGGACACATCAGCAATGAAAAGAGCTCTCATAGTACCGCCTCTTTTAACTGTATATGGATTGGTAGGTCAATATATTTTGCATATCTATTTACCAATCACTGCCACCGAAGTCTTGCCACTGTGGCTCGGTATTTTAATCATTCTATTTGGATTATTCTTGGTTGTGTACACATTATGGATTTTCAAAAAAGCAGAAACAGCAATCATTCCTAACGGTACGCCAAGCACGTTAATCGATGACAGAGTCTTTCGGTTTTCAAGAAACCCGATCTATCTGGGTATGACAACGATCTTAATCGGTTCTGCCTTAATTTATGGGTCCATTTCAACTTTTTTTATTCCCCTGGTATTTATGGCAGCAGTCAATTTGATTTGGATTCGGTACGAAGAAAAGAAATTGGCATCAATCTTTGGAGACGATTTCAAAAGCTATAAGGAACGTGTGAGAAAATGGATTTGACTTGACCTGTTTTTCAAAAAACCTTTAAGAATATATTAACTGGCTAACCATGAAGCAGCTATTTTATATTTTTCTTACAATTGTTTTATATTCATGTGATGGGAGAACTCCCGAAGAATATGATCAAGATTTCAAGGAACAATTCAATGCTTGTATAGCAAGAACCCAATCAAAATGTACAGATCAAGATGAGAATGCGTGTCAGAAAAAAGCAGTCTCTAGATGTGAGGCATTTCTAGGTACAATAGAGAAGCCAAAAATTAAATAAGCTATAACCATAGTGGTTAAAAATATTTACTGATACATCCTTTAATCAGTTATCATTAATACGTTAATATGGAGATGATGATGGAAGATGCTAAGACAATATCGCAATCAATTTCATGGAAGTGCAAGCACACTTGGAAAAGGGCGTCTGTCAACACTTTGTGGTGTCTATTAGGATGTTCAATTGGCGATTTTTCAACAATATACTTTTTCCAAATTACAGAAATACCATTTCCTGTTACAGGGATTATGGTGCTTGCAATCATCAATGGATTAATTACCTCAATTATGCTGGAGACATTCATTTTGTCTCGTCAGATGGCTCTCATCCTTGCATTTAAAACTGCGATTGGCATGTCATTAATATCAATGATCTCCATGGAGGCAGCAATGAATATCGTTGATGTTTTATTAACCGGTGGTGCAACCCTGGTATGGTGGGTTTTACCGTTTATGCTGGTGGCTGGTTTTTTAACCCCTTTGCCATACAATTATTATCGTTTAAAAAAATTTGGCAAAGCCTGTCATTGATTTTTTAACTCAATCTTTCTCAATCCTTCCAGCTTCTGGCCCAGTAAATAAAGGGCGTATCAAATGCTGCAATACCAATCTTAAACACCATTTTCGCTAAACCAAGCTCTATTGCGGTGGTTAAATCCACCACGCCCCACCAAACAACCAGCGAAAACAAAGTCGTATCTACGGTTTGTGAAGCCATGGTTGATAAATTGTTTCTTAACCAAAGATGTTTGCCGTTGGTCCAATCTTTGATTTTGTGAAAGCACCATACATCAAATCGTTGACTAATCAGATAAGCGATTAATGAGCCGATGATAAAGCGAGGTGTAAAATCTAGAATTCTGACGAATGCTTGGTGGACTTCAGTAGGAAATAGTTGACCCCCTTCAATTGAAGGCTGAAACAATAGTGAAATACTCAACATCACTAAAATGATGACACTGATGAAAAATCCCATCATCACAGCCTTGTTAGCTGCTTGCTTTCCAAATTTTTCACTCATCAGGTCTGTTGCAAAAAAAATACTGGAATAAAAAATAACGCCAAGAGTGGTTTGCATGCCAAAGATTACAGTTAATTTTGGACCCTGAAGATTGGCCAGTAATATTGATAAGACAATACAAGCAAGTAGACCATTTTGCCCAAAAAAGCGAAACATCATAACCGTGAATCCCAAATCAAGACACAAGGTTATTACATACAGAAGATCTTGATGGTTAGAGAAAAAATTTTCAATTACTTCAGGAAACATTAGAATTGGTTGTTAATTATCATCTAAGAGTAAATTATATTTATTATTATCAGGCAATGAAAAAAGTTATGAAATCAATTTTTGCACTCCTCGTCTTAGTCATAGCAGGTAGTGCTTCAGTTTTTTGGTATATGAATCGAATCCCCCCGCAACTGAAAGAGCCAAATTATTACACTTATTATAAGAACCAAAATATGAAAATTGAAGGCAGGGTTGGAATCTTTATTTCACACTTAATTATGCCTGAGGATATGGCTCCAAATGATTTCCATAATTTGGCCATGAAAACGAAACAATACATACCTTGGCCTTTTAAATTATTGTTTGACGATGATAATGGTGTTTTATTGTTGGATGAAGAGAAATTTTATGAATTTGAAGAATTCGTTCCTACCAAGCTCATTGATGCTCGTGGCAATGATAAAGACATTGATGGCATACCTTATATTGTTAAGTATGAAAAAGGGTTAATGTCTTGGGTGCCGCCAAGTGAATCTCTACATTTAACTCACGGTTACTTCTTGCTTCATGAGAGAAATATGGGGATGCCTACGGTATCCAGTAAGTTAATCAATAAAGCCAATTTGTACTATTATTCTGGCAAAGGTATCACAGGTGGAAAAATACCTCACGCATCAGGTAATTATGAAATTGCATCAAAGACCATTGAGAAAATACACCAAAAATATGGCCCCATTCCATGGCGGTGGGTGACTGCAGAGGATTTTGGATTAGCCAGAGCCAAGATGAGATCATTACTCGATGAAGGTGTGGATACGATCATCCTTGCTCCTCCAAGACCTACTTATTCTCATCATGAAGAGTTCAATGGAAGTTTTAAACATTCATTTGAATACATTCATGAGTGGGAAGAAGAAAATAATAAGGATATCAAAGTGATTTTGTTGCCCCAATTATCAGAATATCCTGTCATTAGACAGGCTTATCTACAGATGCTTAAAGACCGTCTGGATAATTTTCCTGAAAACAGTTCTGTGAAGCTGGTGGTTTCTGTTCATGGCATGGCTTGGGATTTAGTGCCAAATGAAGCATGGATCGAACTTTCGCCAATGTATACAGAACCCATGATGGAAGACGTTACAGAGCTGGCCAAGAATTACAATTTTAGTAGAGTCGAAGTGGTCCAAAGCCAAGATCACTTTGCGGATCCTTATTATAATCCCGATGGTAAATATCTATCTACTAATAGAGCATTTCTAGAAGGCATTGAAGATGACTTTGATTATGTGGTGAACCTACCCATTGAATTTTTTGTTGAAAACACAGATACCATGTTTTCTCATGCCATGTTTAATTTTGAAGGGTTTGAAGATTTCGATCGCTACGAAACAATCAACTACACCGATTGGAGTATTCCCTACACAAAAGAGTTTCTCGTAGATGGCACGCATGTTATCTACAATGGACTTCCTGTCGGCAAATACAATCAACCAATTATTGAGGCTTTTTACCAAGCCCTTGATTCGTTATTGTCTCAATGATTGCTTGAAAAAAACTGATGCAATTTAGATAAGATTTTAATTCTTTAATCTATATGATCTGTTAGAATTCTTCACCGAATCAATAATCTTAGAGGGTGATTATGAAAACAGCGTCCAGTTCCAAAAGAACGCTTTTAAAAACTTTGTTAATGATGCTACCTGCAGCTCTATTTGGGCAAAGGCTTGGTGCCCAAGAACGCCTGAGTGAAGAAGATCAAATGGCTAAAATACTTCTCTATGTTCATGATGCAAAAGAAGTTGATAGTTCTAATCCTGCGGCATCTAGATATCGGCCTGGTCAAGATTGTTCCAACTGCGTGTTATTCCAGAATTCAGGTGATGAAGAATGGGCACCTTGTTCAATTTTTCAGAACAAACTAGTCAATAGAAATGGCTGGTGCAATGCCTGGGTGCTCAAACCTTAACCCAATTACAAAGCCTCTCCTGGATGAAGGGGCATAACCTGTACTGTGTCACCAACCTTGATTAGATTCTTCCCTTCTGGAAGCATCATCCAAGAGTTTGCATTTCTAAATGGGCTGAGCTTAAAGGATTCTTGACCGGGGAGAATGGTGGTTTCAGGCAGGCTATTTTCTGTGTAGTCGGTTCTTGCTTTAGCGAAAAAACAGAATTTTTCAGATTTTTTAAACTCTACTGCATTAGTTGCCAAAAAAGGTTGTTCTAATGTTTGACCTTGTAGCATTCTAATTGCTTGTGCAACAAAGAATCTAAAACCTACGGCAACAGCTACCGGATTGCCTGGCAGGCCAAAAACAAATTGACCCGATGGCATTTTTGCAAACAGAAGAGGTTTCCCAGGGCGCATCCAAATTTTATGAAATAGAATATCGGCTCCAAGGCTTAAAAGTGCATCGGGCACTAAATCTAATTTTCCAGCCGAGACTCCACCACTTGTTAAAATGATGTCACTGTTATTATCGATGCAATACTGAATATTTTTTTTGATTAATTCCAGTGAGTCAGGAGCATTGGTAACACCGTTACACTGAATACCCATTCTTCTAACGGAAGATTGGAGAAAGGGGCCGTTGGTGTTGGGAATCATCGGTTTGTCAGAGTGTTTTTCTTGGTCAATGAGCTCCGAACCAGTTGTGATGACGCCAACTTTTGGTATTTGATAAATTGGAATATCGTTTTGTTTGTTGGCTATGATACTCATTAATCGATGGGGATTAATTGCTTGGCCTTTTTTAGCGATCACCGTCCCGGGCTTGTAATCTTCACCAGCAAGTCTGATATTTCTACCTTTATTGACTACCTGATCGATAGTTATAAATTTTCCTGCCGAGCTTTCTTCGATGACGACTTGTTCGATAGGAATAACGGCATCAAATTCTTCCGGCATAATGGATCCGGTCATTATTTCACAACTTGATTTCTTTTCTTTAATGATTGGGGCTATCTCCCCTGCAAGAATGCATCCTTTGACTTCAAGTTTTACCAAGTTTTTCTTTGACGCGGATTGGGTTTCTTCTGATTTGACAGCAAAACCATCCATTGCAGAGTTAGAGAAGCTTGGAACTTGCATTTCACTGATTAAATCTTCAGCAAGAACTCCATATGCCTGCTCTGCACTGACACGGATGATCGGCAAAGTCTGGAGAGAGTCAGAAAGAATTTCAATGGCTTCTTTGTAACTAATCATTGATGGGGTTTTTAATTGTGGTCCAAATCATGGACGTAGTAATTATAATTAATAATAGTATCCGCTTTTGACTCATTAAAGATTATCATATATTCAATAATGAAAAAGGAAATTGGGATAAAATATCCACAAAACTAAGAGGATAATTTGACTAAAGTAACCAGACGAAATTTCCTTCAAGGAGCAACAGCCTCGGGATTGGGTTTGTCTCTGCAGTTTGGACATGCAACCAAAGTCATTGCCAATGAGAATTATCGAGGTTCTGAAGACTTATATAGAAAAAAATGGACATGGGACAGTGTTGTTAGAGGCACACACGGAACCAACTGTGCCGGAACATGTGCCTTCAATGTCTTTGTCAAAAATGGGGTTGTTTGGAGAGAAGAGCAGCAAGGTCAATATGAGCAATTAGGAGATGTACCAGATTTTGGACCTAGAGGTTGCCAAAAAGGTATGCGTCACCATAAGTATATGTATGGGGATCAACGAGTACTCTATCCTCTTAAAAGAAAGGGTAAACGGGGCGAAGGTAAATGGCAAAGAATCAGCTGGGATCAAGCAACTACTGAAATTGCTGATAAATTCCTGGATTATGCAACGCAATATAATCCCGAATGCATATCGTACGCCAGCGGCACTCAAATGTCGGTTAAGATGGCCTCTTTTGCATCTTTACTAAGGTTTGGAAATATTACCGGCGTTACTGTGCCTGAGTTTTTCTCAGGAGTTGGCGATCTTCCTACTGGATCGCACATGACTCTTGGCCAGGTTTATACAGGAGATACATTTGCCTCAGTTTACAAATCAAAATGTGTTTTGGTTTGGATGAGCAATCCTGCTGTAACAAGAATTCCTGATGCTCATTTTTTTTGGGAAGCACGCTATAACGGCACTCAAGTCATTGCAATTTCGCCTGAGTTTACACCAACGGCGATGCATTCGAATCTTTGGCTCAATCCAAAACCGGGCACCGACAGTGCTTTGGCAATGGCAATGGCTCAGGTTATTCTCAGTGAAAAACTATATCAACCTGACTACATTAAAGAGCAGAGTGATTTGCCACTTCTGGTACGAACGGACACTAAGGAACTTCTCAGAAAAGAACATCTCTCACTATACGGTTTGCTGGCAGTTGCCGACAATGTCTACTACATGTGGAACAACAAAACCAATGCCATGGTTCGGGCTCCTGGAACTGGTCGCGCCGATATGCCCATAGGCAGGGATCGTAGAAAGCAAGGAACGCTTGATTTAGGTGATATCCAACCGGCCCTGGAAGGTCGTTGGCTAGTCAAAACACTGGATGGTGAAATAGAGGTGACCACGGTTTTTGAAATGCTAAAAGAGCAGTGTAAAGACTATGAGCCAGAAAAAGCTTCTGCAATTACAGGTATCAGCGCAGATGCCATCAGAAAAACAGCAAGAGTATTTGCAAAAGCTCAGCCAGCAATGATTTATGCAGGATACGCATCTTGTAAGTGGTTACATGGTGATTTACTACAAAGAGCCATGTTGTTGCTGCTCTCTCTAACGGCTAATATTGGCAGAGAGGGAGGCGGTCTCCAGGTTGCTAATGCCCCTATTGCCAGAGGCATGAATCAATTTGGTTTTTCCGATATAGGTCCTGCTTTTAGGCTAATTTCAGGCACCACTTGGGATTATGATCATGGCAATATGAAAGCATTGAATACCAAGATATATGGCCAAGAATTAGCTGATACTTACGACAGTTACTATCAAGAAAGTATAGCGGAGGATTGGTTTCCAGATTACAGCAAACATGGATGGAAAATGGGTATATTCGCGGGCAACAATGGGGCAAATTGGCGAGCTGCAGGGAGTGCTTGGAGAAAAAATGCTTTTGAAGAACTGGAAACAATTGTTTCATTGGCACCCGATATGGGGGTGACATCATTCTACTCAGACTATGTACTGCCAATTGCCCATCACTATGAAAGAAATGATTTGATGTTGCAATCCAGAGTCCCCTATCTGCAGGTTCTGAGTGAAGCAGTGCCACCACTAGGGGAGTCTGTTGATGATTGGGA
>Ga0208408_1000435_pt1 | contig 28174 bp, 22 predicted proteins | sample ETNtaG_4_FD_185776 | JGI IMG/M metagenome (GOLD analysis project Ga0208408, IMG submission 185776) | Marine microbial and viral communities from oxygen minimum zone, Eastern Pacific Ocean - ETNP201406SV67 (SPAdes) (version 2) | ecosystem: Environmental > Aquatic > Marine > Oceanic ... | reverse complement strand
TAAATCTTCGTTTTAATCTCTCCGTACTTACCTGCAGGTGCAACTCGCCTTGGCCAGATATAATTGTCTGCCGGATCTCACTATCAACACGATAGATAAATGTTGGATCTTCTTCATGTAATGTAGAAAGACCTATCGCTAATTTTTCTTCATCACCCTTTGCGGTGGAACTAATAGCAGCATGAATATTTGAATTTGGCAGATTAAGCTTTGGCATTTTAACTCTGTCACCTGAACATAGTGTGTTCCCAGTATGAGTGTCCTTTAGCTTAACAACGGCACCAATATCACCTGCTGATATATGATCTATTTGGGTTCTATTTTTCCCATTTAAGATGAAAAGCTGACCCATTCTTTCCGAACTGTTTCTGTTTGTGTTAAACAGATCACCACCCGTTTTTACAGAACCAGAATAAACCCTGAACAATGATAGTTCACCGATGTGTGACTCAGCCATAGTCTTGAAGATTTGAATCACTGTGTCTTTCCCGTCAAGTGAGACCTCTATTACATCTTCCTTTGAGTTAATGGCCTTAACAGTTTTTCTATCGTCTGGAGAGGCTCCATACTTTGCGATAAAGTCACACAAGCGCGCTACTCCAATATTTTGTTCTGCAGACACACAAAACAATGGAATAAATACCTGATTTTGTATAGCATGATGTATGCCGCCACGCATTTCTTCTTCAGATAGATTCCCCTGTTCAAAATACTTTTCTAAAAGCGAGTCATCTGACTCCGCAACATACTCTATAAGCTCAGAGTGCAGCGCATCAACCTCTGAAACTAAATTTTCTGGTAGGACTCCCTCCGAATAGTTTCCGCTACCATCTGTTTTATATGTGATTAACTCTCTTCGGAGAACATCAATATTTTGGTTAAAACCGGGACCAGCATTTACTGGAAGCTGCATTGGGAAAACATTTTTCCCAAATCGTTCTTTTGCCTGTTTCAATATATCGTCAAACTTGGTATTCTCTCTATCAAGACCATTTACAACTAAAACTTTTGGGATGCCTAACTCTGTGGCATTGCCCCACATCGTTTCTGTGCCTACCTCAATACCATTTACCGCATGAATTGCAACCACGGCCATATCAACTACGGCCAATGAGCTGATGGACTCTCCAATAAAATCTGAATAACCTGGCGAATCAATAATATTAAACTTTTTTTGATCCCATTCCATATGAAGTGGGGTTGAATGGATAGAAATTTGTCTTTCCTTTTCACCCGGATGATAATCAGAGACCGTCGTCCCAGTTTCGATTGTGCCCATACGATTTACTTCTTTGCCTAATACCAACATGGCCTCTACTAAGGTAGTTTTTCCTGATGCACCATGGCCAACGACTGCGAGATTTCTTAGGTCACCAGTATCATATTGCTTCATAGTTTTTCCTTTTTCTGAATAAAATAATTAGCTAAGAACATTATTTATAGTAAACCTAGTACAACTGCAAATCAAGAAAATTAAAAATCTAACCTGTTAGCATTGTCAATATACTCCCTCAGCGCTGGGATGATATATAAACCATCTAAATTGTACTCTTTAAAACAACCCGCAAGTGTATTTAACCGCTGTTCAATAGGTTTATTATTATTAATAACAATTACGTTTTCATTATTAACAACACATTCTCCTCCTGAAAAATCACCTTTCCCCCTCATGATTTTTATTTCAAGCTTTTGCGCTAATAAATGAAACTCTTCTAATAGTTCTTTGTTTTTCATCTATAATAATTTTTTATGATTTTTCTTTTCAAGCCAACCAACTAAATCTTTTACTTTTTCTACCTTATCTTTTGGCACTATAAGGGTAGCATCATCTGTGTTTACAACAACCAAATCATCTACCCCAATTATAGCTGTAAACTTTCCATTTGATTGAACTAGGTTACCTTTACCATCTAAAACAGTACCCGATCCTCTTATAACATTTTCACCGTCTTTTTTAGCAAAGATTTCATACAAGGAACACCATGATCCTAGATCGTTCCACTCAAAACCTGCTGGGATAACAAAAATATTATTTGCTTTCTCCATCAACCCATAGTCGATTGACTCAGGTGTTATGCTCTCCCATAATTTATCAATTGATTTAGAACTTTCTATGTGCTCCCTTATGGCTATAAGTGTATCATATAACTCTGGCATATGTTTTTGCATTGAAGATAATAGCGTGTTTATTTGCCATATAAATATTCCTGCATTCCATAAAAAATCACCACTTTTTATGAACCGTTTTGCCAATTTTTCATGTGGTTTTTCTGCGAATGTTTTTACATGATACCCTACTTTATTTTTATTATTAGGCTCATATTGTATATACCCATAGGCAGTGCTAGGATAATTGGGTTTTATTCCTATGGTTACCAAATTGTCTTTCTTTTTGACTAATCTAAAGGCATTGTCTAAAGACTTTTCAAAATTTTTATGCCCAACTATTAAATGATCTGATGGGAATACGCCCATCACAGCATTTTTGTTTTTTATAAAGATTTTTTGAGCAACCAAACCAATCGCTGGTGCCGTATTTTTAGCACTGGGTTCAATAATTATATTTTCAGGGTTTATGTTATTTACATTATCTATAATTGGACCATAGAGCTCTTTTCTTGTAATAATGTAAATCTCACTTGTAGATTTTAGCTTACGCAGACGATCAACAGTGATCTGCAGCATGGACCGATCACCAACAATATTAAGCAATTGTTTAGGATTATCTTTCCTGCTACTAGGCCAAAACCTCGTGCCGCTTCCACCCGCTAGTATTACACAGTGCATACGCTATTTTGTAAGCCTTATATCGGCGACTTCCATATCCCAGTTGCTCCTTATTGATATTGTATCGGGTATGACCTCAAACCATTCAGACGTTGCATATGGAGATAGATGGCCAGAAGAATATTTTGTGTTAGAATCTTTATCATAAAAGAATAACAAATAATATTTCCCTTCAGGTATCCTGGTTATTTTAAATAATGAGGATGAATTTACTATAGCATTATGAAATAAATTTTCTTTTTCAAAAGTTGATAGTTTTGCAATAAGGGGATTGAAATGGGGTGTAATAATATTGCCTATCAAGCTTCCGAATTTTTTAAATCTAGATGTGGATATTTTAATTGTTTTTATCGAATCTTCTATGCTTCTAACCATTGTTGAAGTTGAAAAAATCTTATCCCTTATAATTATTAACGAGTATTCAGATAAAGGCTCCCAATTACTATTAGGAATAATCGCAAGATGCATTGGGCTATCCCAAACTATATTTATATCTAACAATGTAGAATCTTTGAAAAGTGAAATTGCACTATCTAGTTTTGCATTATCCATAATTTTAGAAAAGTGAATGTCTAAGGGAAGAATATTATCCTCTTCAATATCTAATACTGAACTATTATTATGGTTCGTGATTGAAATATAGGATGTGTCTTTCTCAGTTGGAACACGTGCAAATATTTTCCCTGAGTCGATAACGGTATAGGTGTTTTGATATACAGGCGCGACATCAATTATAGTCTTTGTACCTGATTTGATTGAATCAGGAATAACAAAGTGTAAAATATTTTTTTCTTTGTTATCAATAAACGTTTTTGCTCTTACTCCAAAACTGTCTGATACTATATCAACAGGTATAATTTTTTCGTGGTGATCAATAGAATTATCAAACGTTAGCTTTCCCCATCTATTAGAAATCCATTGAGCGCTTAATATTCTTGTAGTGCGTGGTTGATCAGATATTAATATGTTTATTCCAGTTTGAGATATATTAATAGTGTCAATCGTTATAAGATCATTCCACGGAAGGCCATATACCGCATAACCAGGGTCAAGTAATCTACCCGATATAGATCTGTCCACTCCCACAATTTTGTAAGACCCGGGCGAAAGATAGCTGAATACATATTCCCCATCATCACTGGCATCTATATTATAGTCTGGCGACCGTTTATAAAAATTAACATGGTCTGTAGAGTCTCTTATTTTCCACAACAAGCAGGATGTTTTTCCTTTATAAAAGATCTGTCCACTTAATTCTGATTTGTCAATTCTTTCGCCTGTTGAGAATGCAAGCTGAAGGCCCTGAGCTATGGGCACTCCATGCTCGTCTTTTAATTCTCTATTAATTGATATTATATATGTCTGATTATTTAATAGGCTATCAGGGAAAAAGATAGTGACTTTATCTCCCTTGTATTTTATTTCAGCCGGAGTTTTTGTTGTTGGAAGTATTGTAATAGCATTATTGATAGACTTTTCCTGTAAATACTCGGAAAAGATAAGGTCCACCTTCCCGCTTGAAAATCGCGTGGAGCCACTTTCAGGATACGAGGATAATAAAATTGGAGGTGTGTTATCTTTAGGTCCTCCTGATGGTGATTGAATTGCAGCACAAGAATAAATATTATATATTCCATAAATAACAGTTAGTGACAGAATAAATTTTTTGCTATTGAATAACTTCATTAATATCTATAGGTCTAAATTTAACGGTGTAAACCTATAAATAAGAAACAAGGCTTAAATATCTAATATGCCACTTGTACCATCATATATAAAAAAACTTGAAAGGTATAAACCTGGGAAATCTGTCCATGAGGCCAGGATAGAAAGTGGAAATAAAAAATATATAAAATTATCGTCAAATGAAAACCCGCATGGCGCTAGTCCACTTGCTATAGAAGCCATAAAAAAAACATATAACAGTCTAAACCGATATCCTGATGCTTCTGGCTATAACCTTCGAAATAAATTAGCTAAAATATTTAGCATCAAAAATGAAAACGTAGTTATTGGTTCAGGATCTGAAGGAATAATGTCTACAATTATGAGAACATTTTTGCTCAATGATGATGAAATAATAACGGCCGAAGGTTCCTTCATTGGATTTCGAGTTTTAGCAAATGCATCTGGAAGAAAAGTCCACTGGGTTCCAATGAAAGATTATCACTATAACCTTGAACTAATGGCCAAAAAAATAACAGACTATACAAAAATAATATATATTGCTAACCCTGATAATCCTATGGGGACTTATATAAACAAATCTGACTTTGATCAGTTTTATTCACATGTTCCAGAGAGAGTATTAATTATTCTTGATGAGGCATACTACGAGTTTGCAAAATTTCAACCTGACTATCCTGATTCTATGCACTATCGCTATGATAACGTAATCACGCTCAGAACATTTTCAAAAGCATATGGATTAGGAGGTTTGCGATTAGGCTATGGTTTTGCACATGAAGAGCTTGTAGAAAACCTTAATAAAGTAAAACCTCCATTTGAGCCTTCATTACCTGCCCAGTATGCAGGAATTGCCGCGTTGGATGATTCTAATTTTTTAGGTAAAACTATTAAGATGAATACTATAGGAATTAATTATTTAACTAATGAGTTTGATGCACTTGGGATAAATTACATACCAAGCTATACTAATTTTATTACAACCATATGGGAAGATAGTGAAAAAGCTAAATTCATCTCAAATAACCTGTTAGAAAGAGGAATAATTGTCAGGAGACTCTCATCTTTTGGGTGGGCGGATAGTATCCGCATATCTATCGGGACTGAAAAAGAAAACCATGTGTTTATTGATGCTTTGAAATCATTCCTATAATTTTGAAAATATTATGAATAATTATAAGATCCACTCTTTTGACCATTGTGAGCTTTATGTAGGGAATGCTAAGCAGGCGGCTCATTATTACCAAAATGCTTTTGGGTTTCAGCTGGTTGGCTATATGGGACTTGAAACAGGAAATCGTAAAAAGGTTAGCTACGTCATGAAACAAAATCAGGTACAGTTCGTGCTAAGCTCTCCTTTAATATCAGGTACAGAAATTGGGCAACATATTGACAAACATGGAGACGGAATAAAGGACGTTTCTTTTTCAGTAGATAATGCAGAAAATGCCTGGAAAGAAACCACAGCAAGGGGGGCTGAAAGTGTTATCAAACCAAAAATGATTGAGGATGATAAAGGTGAAGCAGTCATTGCGACAATTAAAACCTATGGTGACACCACACATACTTTTGTAGAGCGAAATAATTATAATGGTGTATTTCTGCCGGGGTATGAACAGATGGACTCTGGTATTGCAACTAACTCTATTGGCATTATTCATATTGATCATGTAGTAGGAAACCAGCCTGATGGCATTATGAAGCCAGTGTGTGACTTTTATGAAAAGGTTTTTGGATGGCACCGGTTTTGGTCCGTTGATGATAAGGATCTATCAACGGAGTATAGCTCTCTCAGGTCTATAGTAATGGCCAATGAAAACGAGAAAATCAAAATGCCCATTAACGAACCAGCAGATGGACTAAAAAAATCTCAAATTCAAGAATTTGTAGATTATTACAAAGGTGCGGGAGTTCAACATGTAGCATTATCTACAAAAAATATTATTAAAACAGTAAAAAAATTAAGGTCAAATGGTGTTGAATTTTTACAGACGCCTCCATCTTATTATAAGACACTTAAAGACAGAGTCAGTCATTTACAGGAAGATATAAATATACTTGCTGAGTTAGGTATCCTTGTAGATGCAGATGACAATGGATATATATTACAGATATTTACCAAACCGATTCAAGACAGGCCCACACTTTTTTATGAAATTATACAAAGAAAAGGATCCAATAGTTTTGGCAAAGGGAATTTTAAAGCATTATTTGAATCCATCGAAAGAGAACAGGCCCTGCGTGGCAACCTTTAACACAATGAATAGATAACCCAAAAAATGAAATTACTAACATACTCGGAAAATAATAATCCCTCACCCCGATTTGGTTTTAAGATTGAAAATCGAATCGTGGATATTTGCAACGTAGCACAGTGGATTAGTAATGAACAGAATAATGATCATTTTTTATCAATCCCTAAAACTTTAAAAGAAAGCCTAGAGAACTGGGACAAAAATTATCCATTATTAAAACAGTTAGAGGATGTTGTTATTAATTTGGATATTGATTCTTTTTCTAATAACGAATCAGATTTGGTTATTCTACCTCCGGTACCTGACCCTCCCTCCTTCCGAGATTTTTATGCGTTTGAGCAACACGTCCGGGCCGCTAGAAAGCTCCGGGGTTTAGAAATGAATCCAGACTGGTACAAGATACCTATATTTTATTTCTCCAATCCAAACTGTTGTTATGGCCATGGGGCTGAAATTCCTTATCCTTCCAAGACAACAGAGTTAGATTTTGAATTAGAATTCGCTGTTATCATTGGAAATGGTGGTGCAGATATTAAGGCTGAGGATGCAGAGAATGTGATTGCTGGGTATACTATTTTAAATGACTGGTCCTCGCGCAACTTGCAGCGAGAAGAAATGCCTATGAGTCTTGGGCCAGCAAAGGGAAAGGATTTTGCATCTAGTTTTGGGCCATATATGATAACACCAGATGAACTGGAAGATGCCTGGGATGACAATGGAAAACTACATCTAAGAATGACATGTCATGTGAATGATAAAAAAATTTCAGATGGTAATACTAACGACCTTTATCATTCTTTTGGCAAAATGATTGAGCGTGCTAGTATGAACACAAAATTAATTCCAGGAGAATATATTGGGTCAGGGACTGTCGGGAGCGGATGTATTCTAGAGCTACGTCCGGAAAATACCGGTGGATGGCTTGAAAAAGGTGATATGGTGAGAATGGAAATAGAAAAATTAGGTGTTTTGGAAAATAAAATTATATAATTAGATATGCCGTTTTATCAAAATAAAGGTCAAATACCAAGTAAGAGGCATATCCAATTCAAAGATGTCAGTGGTAGTCTATATTGGGAGGAACTAGTTAGTAGAGAAGGCTTTAGCCATATGTATTCTAATATTTATCATGTTAATCCACCAACTGCAATAACGAAAATTGGAAGCCCAATTAAAAATAAGATTCAACTCATTTCAAAGTTACACAAACACTATCATCTAAAAACTGAATCTATAAGCTCTCAGGGAGATGCAATTTCTTCCAGGGTCCCTCTGTTTCTTAATGAAGACATAATAGTTTCTAAATGCCATATCGATTCATCTATGAAAAGTCTTTTTAAGAATGCATACGCGGATGAAATATTATTTATAAACTCAGGAGAAGGACTACTTAGATCTAATTTTGGTTGTTTGGATCTTTCTTTTGGTGATTATGTTGTAATCCCCCGTGGAATTATATGGCAACTAGAAATAACTGATCCTATGAAAGTATTAATTATAGAGTCATCCTCTCCCGTTGAAACACCTGAACAATATCGAAATAAATTTGGTCAACTGTTAGAACACTCCCCTTTTTCTGAAAGAGATATAGTAACACCTAAATTTAATGATCCTAAAAAAAATTCTTCTGCAATAGTAAATGTAAAATATGATAGCATCATACAATCATACCAATATCAATACCATCCTTTTGATCTAATAGGCTGGGATGGATACTACTATCCCTGGACATTTAACATTAAAGAATTTATGCCAATAACTGGGAAAGTACACCAGCCACCACCAGTTCATCAGACATTTCAATCAAAAGGTTTTGTTGTTTGCTCTTTTGTCCCCCGGTTATTTGACTATCATGAGAAAGCAATACCGGCTCCTTATGCTCACAGCAATGTTGATTCAGAAGAGTTGATATTTTACGTTGAGGGCAATTTTATGAGTAGAAAAGGTATTGATCCGGAGTCTGTCACATACCACCCAATGGGCCTAACTCATGGACCACAACCAGGAAAAATAGAAGAATCATTAAAACTAAAAGAAACCTCTGAGTTTGCGGTGATGATAGATACTTTTAGCCCATTAAAAATGACAGAGGCTACCCAAGAAATAGATGACAAGGATTATATTTTTTCTTGGAAAATTTAATTGATGATTTTCGATCCAGATACTATTCCGTTCAAAGAAACACACAAGCTAATGATTGGGTCAATTGTCCCCAGGCCTATTGCTTTCGTTTCTACCGCTAGTAAAGATGGAAAAAATAATATCGCACCTTTTTCCTATTTTAACGGTGTGTGCTCAAGCCCACCAACTATTATGTTTGCCCCGGCCAGACGGGGCTGGGACGGACTAGAAAAGGATACCCTTGTAAATATACAAGACACAAAAGAATTTGTGGTTAACATTGTATCAGAATCATTTGCAGAAAAAATGGTGAAGTGTTCAACTGACTATGAAAGTGATGTGGATGAGTTTATTGTGTCTGGGCTAAACCCATTGCCATCAGAAAAAATTGTTCCACCTCGCTTAGGAGAAGCAAAAATAAGCTTCGAATGCATTCTAAATCAGATAGTTGAAATAGGCGATGGTAAAGCAGGAAGCGGATTTATTGTAATAGGGACAGTTAAATTATTTCATATAGATGACAGTGTTATTGCAGATGGAAAGATTGACATTAACAAACTGAATCCTATAGGTCGCCTGGCAGGCAACTGGTATACTAGACCAACAGATAATTTTACAATTGAGCGGAAAATCAAGCCAGATAAATAACTTTTTATATATCAATAATGGCTGAAACATATCCTCTCTTAGAAAATATGTTCTATCGGTCAATAGTTAAATAATCAATCCTATAGATTAAACAATAAAATATTTTGGGAAAGCAAACTATAAAAGAGCTTATATATAAAGCCCAAACTATCGGGAACATTGAGCCGATTGAATATATGATTCCTTATCCAAGTACCCAGGCAATTATTGAAGGGCAAACAATAAAATTTGGAGATCAAATTATTTATAAGGACCATAATATTACTAACAATGACTTCTATAGACTTATACAACAAACCGCACACTGGATAAGTGAGCAAGGTATTGGGCCAAAAGATAATGTAATAATTGAACCGCTTGACTTTCCGCAAACAGAGCTAATATTATTTGGTCTCTGGCATATAGGCGCGCGAGGGACTGTTCTTGAAAATAAAAATATTAAGATTGATAAGGATTTTCCTATAAAGACACTAAATAAAGAAAATGATCTATTAAACAAAATCTCTTCTTATCCATCAGATTTTATTCCAGAATACAAAGCGCTATTAGGAGAAACAGCAGTAAATATAGTTTCTCAGAATGGAATAATATTTTTGTCTCACTATGGACTATTAGTAAATGCCAATAGCTTACAAAAAGCCTTAGCATTAAGCCCTGGTTCAAGTTTTTATAGTGACCTCTCTCCTGCCTCTGGATCTTGGGTTGTTATAAAAGCAATACTGCCAATTTATTCAGGATGTATGTACACAAAAATAGATCCTTCAATTATTATAACATACAATGCTATAGATAAAGGTGCAGGATTCCAGCTTAGAGATGACTGGGAAAATTTACACAAATTCAAAGATCATCATATTGGGGTTTGTACTGAAAATAGCGCTGCATTTTGCATTGGAAAAGAGCCTATTCACTTAACTGATTATAAGATTGTTGGTAAAAAACTTTCGGTTAAAGGTCACTCAGTAATGAACGGATATCTGAATCAAGATAGAATGATATTTAAAAATGATTATCTAATTATTAGTAAATAAGAATAGACTAATTACCCCAGATCCAGCAATACCTCACCCGCGAATGTTTTAGGGCTTACTTTTTCATAAGCTTTTTCAACTTTGCCCTGTTCATCAATTAAATAAGCGATTCGAAATATCCCCTCATACTCTCTTCCATACATTTTTTTCATTCCAATTGCATCATAAGATCTTATGGTTTCTTTTTCTGGATCAGAGAGCAACTGAAATTGAAATTCTTGTTTAGTAGTGAAGTTTTTTTGAGCCTTCACGGAGTCAGCGCTCATTCCAATTATCACTGTGTTTTTATCTTTGAATTTTTTGAACCCATCCCGGAGCCCTTGGCCTTGTATCGTTCAGCCAGGTGTGCTTGCTTTAGGATAAAACCATAGTAAAACTTTTTGTCCTTTAAAGCCACTCATGTTAACCCTGTTGTTATCCTGATCACTTAATTGAAACTCAGGAGCCTTGGTACCTATTTTCAGCATATTGATATAACCTATTATTAAATATAGTTCTTTTTTTCTGGTAACAAATATATGACTACGAAACCCTTGCAACCTCAAAAAAGACTAGAAAAAAACTAATTTGTAAAAAGAAAAATAAAGTATAAAATAGAAATAAAACTCCACCAAGATATTTTAATCAGCGAGAAATATTCCTGATATATTTAAATAACCTATTTATGTCAATTCTATTTGTGACCACTTCATCCTGTCATCATTAGAGGTAATCATTTCATTAACAACAGCGATACCTTTTTTCTGGCCCTTCCACACTAAATACGAACATGCGCTATCATAATCAACCCATTTATAATCAGAGTGTTCGCTCGAAAGTAAAACAATATCAGATGCAACCTCCACGCCAAAAACAGGAACAAGATTTACTCTGTTACCATGTGTCTCGTAGAATTTACTTACATGGTCCGCTACAAAGATTTTCAATGGGTCCAGACCTGTTTCTTCTTTTAGCTCTCTTATTGCTGCCTGCCATGCTTGTTCTCCTTTTTCAATTTTACCTGCGACACCCTGCCATAGATGCTCATACATCTTGGTCTTTGCCCTTTTTAATATCAAATACTTAATCCCGTCTTTTGTTTTCGTGTATACATAAGCATCTATAACACGAATTTTTACCTTAGCCATTACATACCTTTTTTGGTTTTCATTTCACCAAGCCATCTGCAAGACCATTTTTCAAAGTCTCCAGAGTTTATTGTTTGTTGAATCATCTTCATCAGAGAAAAATAGTAGGACAGGTTCAATGTAGATGCAATACGCAAACCAAGAATCTCTTTCACATTAAACAGGTGTCGGAGGTAGGATTTGGTAAACATCCTTCCAAAAGCATGCTCGCTGCTTTCATCAATTAAAGAGTGATCATTTTTATATTTTTCATTATTTATGTTGATTGTTCCGGATGATGTAAATATTTGTCCGTTCCGGCCGTTTCTTGTTGGCATAACACAGTCAAACATATCTACACCTCTGCAAACAGCTTTTACAATATCTGTGGGCTTGCCTACTCCCATAAGATATCTTGGCTGATCTTTTGGAAGTAAGGCATCACAGTATTCAATAGTATCAAACATCGCATTTTTTTCTTCACCGACGGCGAGCCCCCCTATTGCAATGCCACAGTCAGTAGCATCAGCGAGAGCTTCAATACTTATTTGTCTTAGTTTATGGTCGACGCCTCCTTGGATGATAGGGAACAAGGTTTGACTATAGTTATATAGGCCGGCATGATCTATTAAATAATCCTTACATCGTTTGAACCATCTGGTTGTACGTTCAACCGCTTCACTAATCTCTTTATGATCAGCGCTTGCCGGAGGGCACTGGTCAAATGCCATGATAATATCAGCCCCCAGCGAGCGTTGTATTTCCATAGATATCTCTGGCGTGAGAATATGATAGCTGCCATCTAGGTGAGACTGAAACTCAACGCCATTATCATTGATCTTATTCAGTCTGGCTAAAGAAAACACCTGAAAACCACCACTATCTGTCAGCATAGGGCGTGACCAGTTTGAAAACTTATGTAGCCCACCAGCTTTATTAATAATCTCTGTCCCTGGCCTCAAATATAAGTGATATGTATTCCCAAGTATAATTTCAGAGCCAAGGCCCTCAAGCTCATGAGGAGAAAATGTTTTAACAGCGCCAATCGTACCAACCGGCATAAAAACAGGCGTATGAATACTGCCATGGTCTGTGTCAATAGTGCCTGTTCTAGCAGAAGTATTATTATCACATTTATTTATTGAAAATTTCAAAATAAGATATCAAACGTTTGTCTGACAGAGGTAACAGGATAAATTTTCAATTTAGATTTATTTATCTTTTCATTCATACTAGCATTCGGAACAATCGCCCCGCTAAAACCAAGTGCCTTTACTTCTGCAAGCCTGTGTCCAAGACGACTGATTGATCTAACCTCTCCCGCCAGCCCAATTTCTCCCATAAACACAATATTTTCATCAATCGGTTTATCCATAAAACTAGAGGCAATCGCACACAAAATAGATAGATCAGCGGCGGGGTCGTCTACTTTCAACCCACCTACGAGATTGATAAACACATCTTTCATCCCCATGATCAACTCCATTCGTTTTTCCAAAACTGCCAAAAGCATCGCCAGTCTTCTAAAATCAAACCCATTTACATTCCTCTGGGGGGTACCAAAATTTGCTGTAGAAACAAGGGCCTGGACCTCGATCAATATTGGACGAGTTCCCTCTAAAGAAGGATAGATACATGTTCCGGGGATATTTTTACTTCTCTCAGATAGGAACATTTCTGATGGATTAGTTACCTCGTTCATTCCATCTTCATTCATGTGAAAAATGCCCACCTCGTTCGTAGCACCAAAACGGTTTTTTGCTGACCTTAGAATACGATGTTCATAGCGGTCGTCACCCTCAAGATAGAGCACTGTGTCAACCATATGCTCTAGCATTTTAGGTCCTGCAATAGTCCCTTCTTTCGTAACATGACCAACGATTATAATGATAACATTGTTTTGTTTACTTATTTCTAAAAATTTTTGCCCACAGTCTCTTATCTGGCTAGGCGACCCAGGAAGTGAATCAAGATCAGAGTTAAGAATGGTTTGAATGGAGTCAATAACAACTAGTGCAGGAGAAATTCTATCGATATGAGTGAGTATCCCGTTTAAATCATTTTCACTTGATAAGTGTAAATTGTTTGACTCAACATTAATTCTTTTTGCTCTAATTGCAACCTGCTCCTCGCTCTCCTCAGCAGAAACATAGAGCACAGGCTGGTTGATACCTGAGCATATATGTAATGCGAGCGTAGACTTGCCAACACCGGGGCTCCCGCCAAGTAGTAATAATGAGCCGGGCAATAAGCCCCCGCCTAATACTCGATCAGCCTCGACTATTCCCGTTGTTAGTCTTTCTCCGGGTTCTGCTTCTAAAATATCATTCAACGGTCTATAATCACGATATTCTATCTTAGAATTTTTCTTTTTACCAAGAACCTTAAACTCAGAGAGCGTTCCCCAATCTTTGCAACTAGGGCACTGGCCATTCCACTTTGGAAAATCATCGCCACACGCAGAGCATAAAAAGTTTACTTTGTTTTTTTTATTAGCCATAAAAGCAGGTGAAATTGCCTTCCATGGCGGATGGAATCAAGGCAGATATTTACTACCAGTCAGGGCCCAAAGATAAATACCACTGGGGCTTTGAATATCCACTTGGATTTTTGTCCCAGGCAGATTCGATGCGCAATAAAAAATATCCTAGATTTATTTTTACGCCTAAACCCGAGGTAACAATCCAAGGAAAGAAATTTCCTGGATTATTTGGCCCATATTTATCTGGCCACATATTAGATGAAAACTCGCTGTAATTATCCCAGGCAGCTCCAACATCCATAAACGCATGTCCTCTAATATTTCCTAGTACCAACTTCAGTGGAAAACCAAGAGCAAGATAATTAATAAAAGGAAACCTGATCTCAAAATTAAAAAGGGCAGCATTTGTGCCAATTCTTTCAGCAAATCTGGCCCCTCTCATTGGAAACGCATACTCAGTAAAATACACATCCGTAATAATATTTGAGTTTGCTGTGTCTGTTAACACACTTCTGTAGATTGAAGGATCTTTTACACCGTTTGTTTCACCACTTTGAAAATCAGTTAAAAGATACGGTGTCCCTCCCAGAAAAAATTTCTGGGCTTTATTGCCCTGGCTACGTCCAAAAAATCCTCTTAATGCAAACGTATAATCACGTCCCACACGCCAGTATTTTCTAGCATCAAATTTCATCGTCTGAAAGGAAAAATTATTTTTCCATCCGGGGCTTGCTGTAACAGAAGCATTTTGCCGGTAACCATCAACAGGCCCGGTGATCCCAAATACCGAATTATCTATAACCCAGCTCATCATTGGTAAGACTGTTGTAAACTTTATAGATCCTGGTCTCTTTAGAAGCTCTTCTTGTCCAGTAAATGTATTAATAACCCTGTCTAGGATATCATAACTAATATTGTGCCACGTAAGTCCAAAGTCTAGTCTCTGGAAGCGACTAAAAGGATGTGAGATATAGGACTGGATTCCATAATGACGTAGTCGACCAAGTGAATAATATCCAGCCTGAAAGAAATCAGCAGTTTGAAAACCAACAAAATAATAGTCAGTTTTATTTTTTAGATATCCATAGGATAAAAAATAATCACTATCTTCAAGTGTTAGTACCATCTCCGTCCCAAACTGAATCTGATGGTTCCCAAGTATATCACTAAAAGCGAAATATGTCATTCCAGAGGCCCCAAATACATTATTAATTTGAAGATTGCCACTGACCATATCTAGTGTAAATCTTGTTTTATACGATTTTGGAACATGAACTCCTTCCGCTAAAGTGTCACTGATCACTATTTCTTTTTTAGGATTGTTGTCCGATAAAGAGTGATTATAGTTTTGATATCCTTGAGCAAAAATCCATTTTGAGTAGGTTCCTTTATCATTCATATCCAGTCTGTCTATTTTATCAGTATCGCGAATGTCTGCTACTGATAAATCTTCTTGGTCTCTTGTCTTTATATAGTGAGTGGGCATTATTTGTTTGGAAGACATCTCCAGCGGCTTGTTGAGACTATATAGATCCCAACCCGTTCCTGAGTAGCCCGCGAATATTAACGAATTGTCATCCTCAGAAATAGTAGGCTGCTGGAGGCCTGTTAACACATTGGTTATAGCATAAGCACCAGATTTATTCTCATTTTTTGATTCACTATGACTTTCAAGCGAGTGCTTATACAGGTTATGTACACCATTATGGTCTGAGGTGTAAAATATTGTTCTTTTAGTGTTAGCCCATATCGGGTGATTTTCATTATAAGGCGTATCAGTTATTCGGCGAATATTTCCATCTTTAGTGTTTAATATATATATATCTGTTTGACGATAGTCATGATCTTCCATCCGACCACTATATTTACCATCAACATAACCACCACGGTCTGAAACAAACACAATCTCATCCCCTTTATTGTTCCATCTAGGATATGAGTCAGAAAAAATATCATTCGTAATCTGTCTATACTTTTCCTGATCAAGATCATATATATATATGTCACTAGAGCCATTGTGATTACCAGTAAATACAATCTCTCTGCCTGCTGGGCTCCAAGAAGCGGAAAAAACACCATCTAAGTCGATAGGGATTTTATTTGATCTTTTTGTTTTAATATCTACTATATGGAGAGCGTCTGAGGCTCCGGCCTTTGCCGCGAGAACGATTTTATTCCCATCTGGTGACCATGAAAGTCCTGGCTGAAGCCATTTCAGCTCTTCAAAATCAACTGACCGACTGCCTTTAATCAGGGTTGCTTTCTTCTTGCCGGTTATCGCATCCAGAAGATAGACATCAAAATACCCAGAACGATCAGACAAAAGCGCTATAGTACTTCCATCTGGAGACAATGATGGAGAAACATTATAAAAATTTCTATTTTTTTTATGATCCGTTAATTTGTCTGACATATCTTCTAGCGGATCTCTGTTTGCGATGTCAGGCCAGTATTCTTTTTTTAAATATTTGTGCCACTGTTCAGACAATTCTTTCCACTTCATTCCTAGCGCTCTTTGGTATCCTTTTTCTGCGCTTTGCGTCTTTTTCATAGCCCGAAATATCTCTCCGACCTTTTCCCGACCATACTTTCCTGCAATAAATCGCCAGAGTGACTGCCCTCCTTTATATGCCATAAAATAGTTAAGCTCATTAATCGTCGGCATCCTCTCATGGACAGCGATATCACGTAATACCATATCTGCTTTGGTGTCCCAGTTCGAACTTAAAAACTCAGCCAAACCTTCGTTAGACCAGAGGGGTATCCTTACTCTAGTTCGACTAGCGATCATGTTCTGCGCGGTGCCACCATATACCATATCATTGAGTATTGCGTGTACCAGCTCATGGTGAATGACATGCCTGAACTGTTCAAAATCACCGTCAAAAGGGAATACTATCCTGTTCTTAAAAAGTTCGGTAACACCGCCGATCCCCTCAGACATATATGTCCCCACAACATTCGTCTGCTGAAACTCATTGTGCGAATTATACACTAAAATGGAGACACGATTTCTAAGATCCCAGGCGAGGTGCGTTGAAATTTGTTTGTAAGAATCCTCTGATACTTTTGACGTAAACTCAGCAAGATCTTGATTTTCTCCATAAAAATAGATATCAAAATTTGGGGTCTGTATGAAAGACCAATCAAACTCGCGATACTGGACCTTGTTTCTGCCGAATGATTGGCCGAACAAGGTGCAGCTAAAAATGAGAGTACATAATATATATTTTAGTGTTTTCAATCTATTCTTAACGAATTACTTCTGTGCTATGTTTCCAACATTAATGAAAAACTGTAAACAATGTCAATAAAACCTAAAAACTATCTTTTATTGGGTTATTTACTTTACTTGCTACTGCCAAACTGAAAAAGGTATTTTTCACGCTATGGAATTACCAATCTATTTCATTTCAGATGTCCACCTTATGCTAAATGAAACCGCAGAGGAAAAGCACAAGAGAAAGTCTCTGTATCGTTTTCTTAATTATGTAAGAACAACAAGGGGAACACTTTTTTTTGTCGGCGACTTATTTGATTTTTATTTTGAATATCCTGATATGATCCCCAAAGCCTATTTTGATTTTTATAATAAAGCATATCAATTAAAAAAAGCTGGTGTAAACCTCAGGTTTATCGCTGGGAATCATGACTACTGGCTGTTGGACTTTATGAAGGAAAAAATAATGAACCATACTTATTTTGATGATACCACATTTTCATTGAAAGGGAAAAATTTTTATATAACGCATGGTGACGGCTTATTAAGTTGGGACTATGGCTATAGAATTTTAAAAAAAATCATACGTTCACCATTTTTCACATGGTGCTTTCGTTTACTGCATCCAACCATCGGATACAGCATAGCAAAGAAAGTCTCAAGAACCGAAAACCATCCAGAGCATTCAGAACAGTTAAAAGAAAAAATAAGAACTGAGCTCACCAGGTTCGCATCTGGGCACTTTGAAAAAGGATTTGACTACATGGTCTGTGGGCACTATCATCTGAATGAAATTATTGATGTAGGAAAAGGAAAACTTGCTGTCCTCGGTGAATGGAAGGATCAGCCATCTTATGCGGTTTTTGATGGAAGAGAATTAACCCTACATCAGTGGGAAAATAATGCGTAAACACTTAACTATATTATTATGCTGCCTCTTGATTTTTCAGGGATGCGCCACGGTCAAAAGTTTTTTTGGTAAAAAATCAATCATGGATCCCGATGACCCCAACTTTCTTAATAATATTCAAAAGCTAAGAAGCGCTTACCAGGATGGGGACATACAGGCACTAGAAGAAATGATTCAAATATACAATGATGACGACCAGCATATCAAAGCCAGGATTGAGGCTGGAAGAATGCTGGCTAATACTCAGCACCCTATGGCACTAAATGCGATTGCAAAAATGGTGGAAACAACCAGCGCGGTTGATTTTTCATTTTTGAAAGCCTCGATAGAAATGCTATCACTTTTCAGAGAAAACCCCAAAGCTAGCTTTGCCATGGTAGAGAGTATGCATATTCTTGAAAATCGCACAAACAATCTGCATCTTACCATAGCTGAAAATCTTCATAAGGTCAGAACCAAGGATCAGATTTTGGTGTTACTAGACCTATATGAAATAGCAAAAGCAAACATGAGCAAAACAGAGGGAATGCTTACGGATATACTTGGTGGGCTTGGAAGCGACCAAGTGATTCCCGTTTTAACCGCAATCGCAAAAGATCCTAATGTAAGACTGGGCATAAGAAACAAAGCTGTCCAAATTTTAGGAAAGAAAAGCCCTGAGGATGTTGCAACCGCGTTTGCAGAGCTATTGGGCGACCCCAATACAAACCTTGAGGTACGTGAGTTTGCTATTAATACAATGGCAGGCGTGAAACAGGAAAATCTCATTCTTGCCCTGTTAAATACGTATAACACAGGAAAAAGTCAGTACTATACACTATTAAATACTATGCTGTCTGCATTAGGAGAGTTCAATGAGCCAGAGGTAAAACTTGCGGTCGTTGAAATAGCCAGTAGCGAGGACTATCCGATTGATATTAGAAAAAAAGCGATTGACAATCTTGGCGCTTTTAAGGATGCCAGTGTAATTCCAAAGATTCTTCCGATTCTTGAGAACAAAGAAAACTATGTATACTATGATAATATATTAGACATGGTGTACATGCTCGGAGAAGAAAAAATATGGGCAGAACAGGTTCGAAGGATGGCCCACAGGGCTAGCTTTAGTCGCAGAGAACATGAATGAATAGATATAAAATAAATATATTGTTGCTATCAGCGATCATAGGATTTGCCTATGCGAAGGATAGCTATACCATATCAGGAAGCGTCCAAAGCGAATCAGGAGAAACCATAAAAAATGGTTTTGTAGTTTTAGTTAATAAGACAGACGGCGCTGAGATAAAAAAAACTAAAATTAGTAGAAAGGGTAAGTTTAAACTAAAAAAGATAGCCACAGGAAAATATCAGATTAATGTTGAGGCAGACGGAAAAGGGTCATTGCCTGTTAGTGTGATGGATGACGATGTAAAAGATTTAATAGTAATCATCAAAAATGATAACAAAGTAGACAAACCTGAGGAGACTACACCAATTGCTACTGTAGAGCCCGAAGAAACTCAAACCCTAGACACGCCATTAAAAACAAAACAAGAAGAAGACCTCCTTCCTCAAGTAAGATCGTTTAACCAAGTAGATAAGCTACAATTTGAAGACCAGTTCTTTGAGTATGAGTCAAACCTAAGAGTCCTTAAAAACCAGATTGACTCTTTGAAAAGTATCGTCACTGCGTTTGAAAAAAAACAGACCATGCCCAACGTAAGCAGAGAGATCCTAGACCTTATTAAAGTGCCCGAGTTTCAATACAGAGTAGAACTGAAAAACGGGACCGTTGTGTTGGGAGATATACTAAGCGAGACAGACTCTTCTCTTGTCTTAAAAACACAAATAGGTCAGCTGGTACTTAAAAAAGAAATGGTCATAAGGCGTGACAAGCATGAAGAACCAGAGCCGAAGGTTATTTTTCTAGGAGATCCGTTTGTAAATATATATCCCAACAGACACGAATTTTCAGGTCGAGTAAAAAATGTTGGAGAAAAAAGAGCTGACTTCGTCAGAGTAGTTACAAACCTATTTACACAGACTACAAAAGCAGCTGGGCAGGACTCGGTTTTTGTTAAAGGTTCTAGAATTATTTATGACTCTGGGGTTATTGCAGACACCGCTCTAGAGCCAGGACAAACAGCAACATATAGTTTCCCAGTAAAAATCAAGGGCCGGAGAAAAGTCCAATATCATACGATGGATATTCATTGGAATACTACAGACTAAACGTTTTAACTTTTAATTAGATTAGTGGTCTAATATCAAATAATTCGAGGAACCATAATGATCAAAATGTTAATACGACTAGTTACGCCAATAATTCTCATACTTCTATTCATCCCAAAAGAGCTAAACGCGCATGAGGGGCACAAAAAGAAAGAAAAGATGCCCGCAATAGGAGTAATACAAGGCTCTGTAACAGATTCAAGTTCAGGCGCTCCTATCGAATATGCTTCTATTTCTATTGTAGATAATGATGATGGAACCGTAGTCACCGGCGGCCTATCAAAAAAGGATGGTAGCTTTAACATTCGTGAGATACCACTGGGTCAGTACATCGTTCTGGTTGAATTTATAGGATACACAAAAAAAGAAATAGGACCTCTTAGTATATTCCCTGGCGAAGACGGAAGCATCGAAAATTTTATTGGAGAAGTCCCCTTAAAAATCTCAAGCGTCAATCTTGACGCTGTGGATGTTATCGGTGACGAGAGTCAGTTTATACAAACCGTAGACAAACAAATATTTAAAGTTGGGAAAAACCTGACCGCTGCTGGTGGGACAGGGTCTGACCTACTTAGAAAAGTTCCAACCGTTGATGTCAATATTGATGGTGAAGTGTCGATAGCAGGGGATGCAAACGTTACTATCCTTATTGATGGTAAAAGGTCAGGGCTCACAGGCTCAAACAGACGTGGAGTTGTAGATAACATTCAAGTAGCTATGGTTGATAAGGTAGAGGTAATAACCAACCCCTCTGCTAAGTATGACCCTGATGGAGTTGGCGGTATTATAAATATAGTTCTCAAACGGGGCGCTCTTGATGGACTAAATGGGAGTATCACAACAATGGCTGGTGAGTATGATAAAAGAAACATCGCCGGGAATGTTAACTATCGAACAGATAAGTGGAATGTGTTTGGAAGTTCTAGCTATAGAAGTGGTAATTCTATAGGAAGAGGTATTAGGGAATTTGAATACAATTATCCATCCCGTACAGACTCTCTATATCAGAACACATACAGGAGGAAAAGTCCTGTTCGAACAAATCTAAGACTCGGAGGAGACTATTATCCTAGCTCAGCCAGCACTATTTCTTATACCTACATGTTCGGGAATCATTTTGAAGACGTATTTCAAGAGATTGAATATATTATACCAGATATGTATGAGGTTGAATCCCTGGAAGAGGATGATGGGATACACCATGATCACAGCATATCTTATGAAAATAAGTTTGGCACAACTGATAGAAAGCTTACTGCAAACTTAGATTACAACTTTGAGACTGATGAAGGAATCCAGCATAATTATGAGCACTCCCTAGATGCTGCTGACCACAGTGGGCACAGTCATGATCATGATACGAGGTTTAAAGAAAATAATAACAGTATTGTAATCGTGGTGGACTATGAGGATCAGGTTAATGAAAGATTGTTTATTGAGACAGGTTTTAAATCGACTTTAAAATCTTTTTTAACAGATTATCACTATCTTGAACAATTATACATAAATGACTATGATGAGGATATCTATGCAGCCTACGCAAGCCTGAACTATGATATCACAGACCAGTTTGGGATAAAGGCTGGCGCCAGGTTTGAGCAGGCGGAGACAAATGCAAGCCTAGTACCATCTAACGCTAACATAACACCCGACAGTGTAAATATTATATCAACAATCATTGATAATGCTGTAGAAAAATCTCCATATAAAAACCCGTACGCAAAGGTCTACCCCAGTATGTTTTTAATCTACAAACTTTCCGCGATGCAGACTGTGCAGTTTGGGTATTCAAAAAAAGTAAACAGACCAGGGCGGAGAACCATCAGCCCGTTCCCTAGAAATACTAATGACATCTCAAGGATAAGAAACGGGAATCCCTTTCTTGACCCAGAATATAGTGACGTGGCTGAACTGAAATTCTCAAGTAACTCTCGTAAGCTCAATTTTAATGCTGGACTTTCGTATAAGCTTATTAAAGATAATATTATGTGGTGGGACAGAGACATGGTTGAGTTTGAGGGTGATGTGTATGAAATACTAACCGCAGACAACTCTGAAAATTCAGAGAGCATGGGCAGTAGTTTAATAATAAACTATAGGCCTATGCCTCTGGTGAGCATTATGTTCTCTAGATGGGGATGGAATAATAGGACCTATGGTAACGGAGAGTCAGACCTAAATGGTGACTCAAAAGGAGCCTACAATCGCGGCATGTTAACACTTAACATTCCCAGAGTTGCAAGACTCGAGCTGACAGTTGGTGGCCGCGGAAAAATGGAATTTACTACTGGAAGTAGTCCAGGAAGTATTAGTGCAGATATCGGGCTCCAGAAATCTTTTTTGGATAACAGGCTATCTGTGACCATAAAGGTTGATGATATTTTTGACACAAAAAAGTTTGTCATTAACACTGAAAATGTCATCACCAACCCTATTTCTAATGAGGTCTATACTCAGCTAATGTATGCAGAAAGAAGAAGGGATAGCAGGCACACGACTATCACACTAAACTATAATTTTGGAAAACAGCAGAAAAAACGCTGGAACAAAAGAAGTTTTGGTGGCGGAAGAAGCGGCGGTGGTGGAATGGATATGGACTACTAGTTTTTAGTTTATTAATTAAACCAAATATTTAATAATACTTTGCAAAAAATAATTATTTGCCTCCTTCTCCTCTTTACTATAACCTCAAATATTCTAGCGACCAACAAAAACCCAATTATTCTGGTTCATGGGTTTTTGGGATGGGGCAGAGAAGAAATTAGCGATACAAAATACTGGGGCGGCTCTAATGATATAGAGGCCTATCTAAGATCAAAAGGCTATACCGTTTATACAATCTCTGTCGGGCCAATATCTTCCAATTATGATTGCGCAGTAGAGGCTTTTTATCAGATAAAAGGTGGACAGCTTGACTATGGGAAAAACCATTCCAAAGAATTTGATTTGGTCCAAAACCCAGAAGGGAAATACTACCAGGGACTATATCCAATCTGGGACAGTGAAAATCCTGTTCACTTAATTGGCTATAGTTTTGGCGGCCAAACCGTAAGAATGCTCCAACATTTATTGAACACTAAAATGGATTCTGAGCATCCAGACCAAAGCCTACTACTTGGGAATGAACTTAGCGGATGGGTAAAATCGATCACCACAATGTCTGCCCCTCTAAATGGTGCTACTATTGCAGACATTGTAAACAAATTCATTCCATTCACTGACAGTATCCTTCCAATTGTTGATAATATCAGTACAGACTATTATGATTTAGACCTATACCAGTGGGATCTAAATAGAAAGAGTGATGAATCTTTTTTGGGCTATCTAAATCGTATGGTATCTAGCCCATCATGGTCAACAAAAAATAGTATCGCCTTTGATGCTACACTCAGTGGCGCAAAAAAAATAAATGATATGATCTCAATTGATCCAAGCGTATACTATTTTTCTTATAGTACAAGTTGCAGCAAAAAAGACCCGGATAAAGGATATTACATTCCAGAAGAAAGCCTAAGCCTTCCTAATTATCCACTATGCTACCTGATGGGCAGAATAAAAATAAACGCTGGCAATGGTCTTGTCACTGACTCTACCTGGTTTGAAAACGATGGAACAGTCAACACAATATCTATGGTAAGACCTTTCACTGGTGAAGATGGACCTGAGCCAATGGTATACTATAAAAAAGAGATGAGACTTAGGCCGGGCATATGGAACTATATGGGGAAATACAACCTGGATCATAAAAATTTTATTGGGTTTTTTCTTGATACTCAAGAATCGGTAGACGATATGTATAACCGTTTCGAACGTCACGCTAGAATGCTTTATGCTTTACCATAGTCTTTCATTATTAAACTTATTTTCTTTATGTTCTGTTAAACGATTTTTAAAACATAAGAAGGGATTAACATGGGGCACTCTGACAATATTAAAATAAGTGATCTAAAAACCTTACCAAACATGTTAAGTATAAGCAGGCTTATACTGATTCCTGCTATGCTAATCCCTGCATACTATATTCAGGATGAGCCTCAGGCTAGATTTGTTTTTCTAATCATGTTTATAGTTATTGGCGTAACGGACAAGCTCGATGGAACACTGGCTCGATATCTAAACCAGACAACAGCGCTCGGAGCAAAGCTAGACACTATAGCAGACATGGTGTTTTATCCACTCATAGCTTTGTGGCTCTATAGGTTTGAAAGTGAAGTTGTTGGCGAATGGTGGAACCTTGTTTACTTTTTATTGGCTCTGTATTCTTTCAAAATGGTAACCGGAAAAATAAAATTTGGTTATGTACCAGCCTTCCACACAATCGGAGCTAAAACCTTTTCCGCTAGTCTCTATTTTTTTATGATCGCTGCTATACTTGACCCCGTCTTAGCAAAATCAATATTCCCAGTTTTATGTGTAATTGGATATATAAATCAACTGGAAGAAACATACATATTACTTACCAGAGACAGCGTAGATGAAAATATTAGATCTGTGTTTGATTAGTTTCCAACAATAAAGACAGCGTTACCAAAAAGTAGTTTACCATTATACCAAAATCCTCTGAATAATGGATTATCTGCCATGTAAATAATTCTGCCTCTGCCACTCTCATGCACACCAAAAATAAGATTATCTTTTATCTTTTGTTTTACCCGATGTCCCATAAAACCTGAAACATGAGATGAAGAATTTTTTAGTGTCCCAACGTTCCAACCTTTTGGAAGATAGGGAAACATTCGGGAGCCCTGACGAAGAGAAAAATAATTTTCACCATAACCAAACATCAGCGGATGTGTGTTGTCTATATCAACCCTGATGATAGATCCATAAGACGCATCAGAAAGTCTGGCCCTGTTTTTATCTTTATATTTTTTTAACTGATATTCTTTTTGTCTTTTCTTCTTCAGCTCTTGTGCTGCTTCTTTTGATTCTTTCGAATCATATTTAACAAGACCATATCCATTTTTATCTACAAATTTTTCCATAGCAGATCCTATTACAATAAGCCGGCCTCCAGATCTGACCCAGTCTAAAATTTCCTCAGGAGGCTCATTAATTATTAATCCATCTGCGTTGGTCTCTTCTACTATTTTTTCTGACGGGCTAATCTCATTGACAAATGAACCATAGCCACCTTCAGGCATTATTAATACATTTATCTCATCTAGGGGTAGTGATTGAACCTCCGATGCATCATATACAGATATTGGATAGCCGATCTGCTGTTCAAAATAATGCCATACTTCACCAAAATTATAACTGCTAACATCTTCACCGCTAAGCACTGCAACCTTAGGAGCTTTAACAACGCGCATCGTTGAGGACCCAAAGTCTTTCCCTTTTGTAACTAGACCGGTCATTACGGACCCTAAATTAGTATTATATTTTATTGAGATTTTTCTTAATAGTGTATCAAACCGCTGTCCTTTTGTTTCATTGCCTTTTCTTGTAATGACCAGAGTGCCTCTATCATACACAATACCGCCTACCTCAAAGGGTTCTTCAGAAACACGGACAACCATATTATTTTTCAAGACTTCAGATAGAAATTTTAAATCGTAAACGCTTTTCCATGGATTTAGATATGCATAGGGTTCATCATCCCAGGCATGAACGACCTTACTACTTCCCTGAATATTAAAACTCTCCTGCGGAATAACTGTCTCGAGAGCATATGCCTCTAAACCATAGACATATGGAATAGACCAAGCAGTAATATCGTACGTAAGAGAATCCTCATAATGAGTTATTGGCTCAAACAAAACCTGAGTTAAAACTGATTTTTTTTGATCTGCTGAAATAATAATATCATTTTCTTGTATCCTAAACGAATCATACTTACCTAAAAAATAGTTATACCCTCTGACAGAACGAGCCCTATCATCCACAGGGTGTCCATATTTTATTCCATGTGTATCTAGCCACCTTAATAAGTCTTCCCTTTTAGGGTCGTTCAGCCCTGCTTTAATAACGAAAGTTTTATACTTACTGATTGGATTATCTATCCCCTTATTAAAAAAATATTTAAACTCTTTTATGATCCTGTCTTTATGCTTGTAAGCGGACTCTACGGTTGATAGCCCAGTAGTGTGGTGATGTTTTATCCTAGATCGGAGCGTTAAAGTATCGCCATCAGAGGTAATCGCGGAAACACCCCCCGCTGCTCCACCAGCTTTTTCATAGGTCATCCCTATCGCACCATTATATATAGGGTAAGTATCGCCATAGCCAGGATACAAAAGATCAAAGTGTTCTTTTGTAAAATATAGCCAGTTGTTATTATCAAAATATCGTGAATGATTTTTCCCAATTATCTTTTGAAAGTCTCTTTGCCACGAGGTTATCTGCAAATGATATGGCTTTGCAGCGGGGGCAAAATAATATGGCTCATTAAAATACTGCTCATGATAGTCTACATGTATATGCGGCATCCAACTATTGTATAGTTGCATTCTGTTAACAGTCTCCACCTGAGTCTGCCATGTCCAGTCTCTGTTAAGATCAAAATAATAGTGATTTGTTCTTCCTCCGGGCCATGGCTCCTGGTGTTCCCTTGTGCCAATATTAGCATCTGGAGGATGTGTCCCAGTCATAGTATAAAACTGCACATATCGGTCACGCCCATCAGGATTCATGCAGGGGTCAATAATAACAATCGTCCGTCTTAACCATTCCATTGTTTTTTTATTTGATGTATTTGCAAACGAGAAAAGAGTTTCCATAGCAGCCTCAGTAGAGCTTGATTCGTTACCATGGACTGAGTAACTAAGCCACACTAACGCGTAATCTTTTTCTGGGGCTATTCCTTCTTCCAGGCCAGATGAAATAAGATGGTTCGTTCTAATTTCATCAACAGAAAGTTTATTCTCTGGGTGTGTGATAATAGCAATGAAAAGAGGTCTGCCCTCATAGGTTTCTCCATACTGAACAAGGTGGACGCTCTCACTTGAAGAATCAACCTGCTTAAAATAGTCAACCACTCTGTGGTGATATGTAAATCTTTCACCAAGCTCATAACCAAGAAATTCTTTAGGAGAAAGTGGAAACGCAGAATAAAGATGCGTGAATGATGAAAAAATGTAGACTAATATTATTAACTGTTTTCTGATAGGTATACCATTATTGCATTTTGAATATGCATTCTGTTCTCTGCCTGGTCAAAAACAATAGAATAGTCTGCCTCCATAACACCATCGGTTACCTCGCGCCCTCTTTCGGCAGGAAGGCAGTGCATAAACAGGGTTCTTTTTCCAGAGCCCCCAATAAGATCTTCGTTCACCTGGAAATTTGAGAATATTTTTTCTCTTTGGGCTGCTTCATCTTTCTGCCCCATTGACGCCCACACATCGGTATATACAATATCGGCATTCTCTATAGCCTCCATAGGATTATGAGAAACCTCTATATCAGAAATTTTGGAATCAATGGCTTTGTTCATTGTATTTTGATCGGGCGTATATTCTTCCGGGCAGCAACATACAAAGGTAATGGGAACCCTCATCGCTAAATGAAGCCAAGAGTGCACAATATTATTACCATCACCCATATAAACTATTTTAGGATTATCAATATTCCCTAGATGCTCCCAAACAGTAAAAATATCCGTCATTATCTGGCACGGGTGGTTATAGTCTGTGAGTCCATTAATCACAGGTATCGTTGAGTACTCTGCTAGTTCAAGAATATGATCGTGATCAAAAAGTCTGGCCATCATTAT
>Ga0208408_1000434_pt1 | contig 28190 bp, 34 predicted proteins | sample ETNtaG_4_FD_185776 | JGI IMG/M metagenome (GOLD analysis project Ga0208408, IMG submission 185776) | Marine microbial and viral communities from oxygen minimum zone, Eastern Pacific Ocean - ETNP201406SV67 (SPAdes) (version 2) | ecosystem: Environmental > Aquatic > Marine > Oceanic ... | reverse complement strand
ATAAAAACCATCTTCAATAGCAGGACCAACTCCATACTGTGTGTTTGGATATAAATTTAATACAGCTTGAGCAAGTATATGGGCTGATGAATGTCGTAATATATCTACAGCTGTTTGATCATTTTTAGTATATATTTTGCATTTAGCGTCCCTATCTATTGAGTTATGGAGATCAGATAAAACTCCATCTATTTCTATACATATAGCATCTTTCGCTAAATTTCTACCGATATCTGAAGCAAGTTCATAACCAGTAATTACTTTTTCAAAAGTTCTTACTGATTTATCAGGAAGTGTAATTCTTATACTCATTTACTTAATATTAATGACAATTCTTATCTATTTTAATTGTAAGAGAATTTGTAATTATTATGTTTTAATTAATATATGAGAAAAAATATTCATATTATTCTTAAAGGTAAATTTATTGATGTGGAGTTCTATAAAGAGCTCAAAAATCATTCAATTATTATTACATTTGAGATTGTTAATCCTTACCAGATGAAGTGTATATCTTTAAATGTAGTGAGTATGGGTGATTATGAGATTACATCAACAAATATAAGGAATATTAATATACACACTTTAATTAAAAGATCCTTAAAAGCTATCTATTCTTATAAAACTATTGATACTAAAGAATTTAATACTAAAACTAAAGGATACCTTAGTGATGATCTTAGATATAAATTGCTTGTTAAAGATGTTAAAGAAAGAAAAATTAAGGATCGTAATAAATTTCTTTCAATTTATTCATACATTTACCAATTTGAATCGAGAAATTATGGTGATAATGTCTCTAAAAGATTATCTACATTATTGAACTATTCTGAAAGTTATATTAAAAATCTAACTAAAGAGGCATTCAGTAAAAATTACATTAATAAGAATACTAAAGGTGTGTCAGGTGGCCTTTTGACAAACAAGTCGATTAAGACTCTTAATTCTCTTTAATTTCAATACTTTCTATTATTACATCGCTTACAGGTCTATCACCTTCAGCTGTTTCAACTGAAGCGATTTTATCAACAACATCAAGACCGTCAGTAACTTTACCAAATATTGTATATTGATATGGTAAAGGATAATCTACATGCATAATGAAGAATTGGCTGCCATTAGTATTAGGGCCAGCATTAGCCATAGCTAAAATTCCTTTTTCATAAGGAATTTGATTATTTAATTCATCCTCAAATTTATATCCAGGATATTTACCCATTTCTCCATGACCTGTACCACTTGGATCTCCGCCTTGGATCATAAAACCATTAATAACTCGATGAAAAATAACATCGTTATAATATCCATCTTTTGATAAATTAATAAAATTGTTAACCGTAAGAGGTGCATCCTTAGTAAAGAAGTCAATTTTAATAGTTCCCATGTTTGTATTCATTACAGCCGTATATTTTTTGTTTATATCAATATTCATTTCTGGTACTGATACGTATACTTTCTCTTCATTCACTTTAGATTCCTCCTCTATCTCTTCCAATATTACTTGATTATTAACAACGTCATCTTGTGTCGAACAACTTATAAAGATTAATATTATAAAATATATAAATTTTTTCATAAATTATTTACCTGAGCTTCCCATAAATATTTTAGGAACATATTCTCCATAATTTTGTTTATCATCGTAGTTACCACTACATAAAACAAAAATTAATACAAAAATAATTGATCTTACTTTCATTTATTTCCTAAATTTGTCATTCTTACAGTTGACTTAGCACATAGAATTTTATCATTAAATATTTCTGCTTCCCATAACTGAGATCTTTTTCCAAGTTTTATAGGTTTAGCTTTAAGAACTAATGTTCCGCTAGTTGCACTTGCAATAAAATCAGTATTATTGTTAACGCCTGCCCATATAGATTTTTGATTTAAAGATGCACCGTAAGAAATAGCAGATTCAGCCATAGCCGAATAAACTCCACCATGAACTAGTCCAAAAGGTTGGAGATGTGATTCATTAATTTTTAAACTAGTTTCTACATAATTATCCTTTAATTGAACTATCGTGTGTCCAATTAAATCATCAAATGTACCAGGTAGAAACTCCATGCCTTCAATTATCTCTTTATATTTATCTGTACTCATCAAATACCTTTTTTAGCTTTTTTTCACCATTTCCTAATAAAAACCACCATATACCAAAAAATAATGTAACTAAAGTTGTCAAACCTAGAAAAATAAAATAATTTACATCGTATTCCATAATTATTAACAACCTTACTGTAAAAGAATATAAAGAAATTCCAAGGAAAGTTATAAATAATGTAAAAAATCCAAACCATGTAAATTCTTTACCTAATTTTGCAACAACTATTTTATTTTCTTGTATTGGGAACAAATATGTATTTTCTAATTTATGAGCAATTAATATATCATTTCCATTGATTTTATTGATTTTTTCTTCTAAAAACTGACTGTAATTTCTTGAAAATATTAAATAATGAGCATGAAAAGCTAGCAATACAGAACCAAACAATGAAATGTATGGAATTACAAGATATGCAGTCTCATTAGTAGATCCTAAGTAAAAGAATATAATTCCTGAAAAGAATAACAATCGAACATCAAGCAAAAATTGTTTATGATAATAATTATTCATATGCCTCATGCGAGTTAATTGACTATTTAAAATATATATTTCGTCCATTTGTTAAAGTTTATATTGGTTATGTTTAAATCAAAATATACAATATTAATAATATTATTTTTTATAGTTATTTCAGTAATAAATATTTTCTCTATTGTTTATGTTGAATACAGTTCAGTTTCATTAGTTAAATTTAAAGAACACAGAATTGAATGTGGTCATTTAGTAGATATACTTACAAACAAAATAGATTATTCACAAAATTCTTTGCTAAGTATGAATAGAGATACTTGCAAAAATGTTGCTGCGGTAACATTATTGAGTTCAATAGCATCAATATTATTTTTGTCTTTAGTGTTATTAATAACCACAAAATATATTAAAAATCGTAAGGACATTGAAGATCTTTCAGATTTAATTCTCATATTAAAAAAACGAAATAAAAAATAATATAATTTAAGTATGAAAATTGGAGCTTTTATTCCACAAGGTTGGAGAATGGATTTAAATAATCTTGATCCGTTAATGCAGTGGGAAACAATTATAAAATCAGCAAAACAAATAGAAGATTTAGGATTTGATTCTCTTTGGGTTTATGATCACTTCCATACAGTACCTTCTCCTACAATTCAACCTACTTATGAATGCTGGACATTAATGTCTGCTTTATCTCAAGTTACTGAGACTATAAGACTAGGACAAATGTGTACATGTAATTCATATCGCAATCCTTCTTATCTAGTAAAAGTAGCATCGAATATAGATGTCATATCAAATGGAAGATTAGAATTTGCAATTGGTGCAGGTTGGTATGATCAAGAATATGAAGCTTATGGTTATGACTACCCAACTGATAAAACAAGATTGGATATGCTTGAAGAAGCAGTTTTAATCTACATTGAAATGACAACTAAACAAAAGAGCTCCTTCAAAGGAAGATACTATCAAATAAATGAAGCTATTAATGAACCGAAACCAATTCAGAAACCTTACCCTCCATTATGGATTTGTGGAGGAGGAGAAAAAGTCACACTTAAGTTATTAGCTAAATATGGTGACTATGGTAATTGGGATGTTGATCACGAAGGTTTTGAACATAAAACTAAAATTCTTAAAAAGCATTGTATAGATGTGGATCGTGATTTTAATGAAATAAAAAGAACATTACACACTAATGTAATTATTGGAGAAGATAGAAAAGATTTAGAATCTAAAATCAAAAAAATATCAAAAGATACATCAATACCTGAGTCGTATTTTTCAAACAGACCATTGGTGGGTACAAAAGAAGAAGTCTTTGAAAGTATAGATAAATTTAAAGAATTAGGATGTAAATATTTAATCGCATATGTTGCTGATATAACTTGGGGTAATACCCTTCAAATTTTGAAAGAACGTTTATAAAAAACGGAAGCCCTCGTTAGAGGGCTTCCCAACAGGGCTGCGTATCACACTTAATTGAAACGCACTAATAGAATACCATTTTTTTTATCTAAAAGTAAAGTTATTTAACCAAAAGGCTTATTTTTATAAAAAAAGACGACGAAAAACTGGATTTTTAAACTGTTAAAAGTAATTATTGTTATTTTTATTAACTACTTGCCCAAGTAACTTGACCTTCATCCAAAGGTAGGATATGAATCCATTGCTTACTAGGTGGAACAAAAATGGAATTTTGCTGTTCGTCATAAAATTCGAATGGTTCATTAATATCATTCCTTCTCCAGGTTCCTTCTATATAATTTCCATTACTAAATATATAAACTGGACCTACACCTACTGTTAGCACACTTGGTAGTGTTGTTGCTTCGTCAAGGTAAATGGGTCCTTGTATTACAACTATAGTTTCAGTTTCTAATATTTTAATATCATTATCTCTATCTACAGTATTGTGTGCGACAGGCTCAGTTGTATTAGAGTAACCATCGGTAATAAATCTTAAATACTTTGTTCCGTCTAATTTCCAAGTTATTGTTGTAAATTCACTATATTTAATTGTTACTCTATTAGCTCCTGCGTTCCAATTATCTTGATCAGTTCCAAAACTATAAATTGGTTCAGCAGGAGGATTAAAAGGTAAACCTTTTGTATCAACTAAATTTCTAATTAATTCAGTATCTCCATATAAATTATGGGGAGCTTCTCTTGATGTTATACGAAACATTTCTGGTGGTGATTGTTCTTCTAGTACTGCAACTCCTAATTCTCTAATTTGAGGAACGAGTCCAGGGGTTGCGCCAGAAACAATTAATATACCCCCATAAGGTTTTACTAAAGTAGGATCAGTTGGTCTTGCTGATCTTATAGGCCCAAGATAGTCAGTAGTTTTGTCATAGAAGAAAGCTAAAAATCTTGTCATACCGCCTTCAACTAATATTTCATATATAGCATCTGCATTATCGATGCCAGACTGCGGTCTAGCGTTAAAATTATTATCTATTTTAAAAGCTAATACTCTGCGTGGTCTTTTTAGCCATAAATCAGGAGGTAGTTCTAAGCCAGTAAAAGGTGACATTTTTTCTTTATCAAATACATAGCCATCAAGAACAGAGGTTGTTGTACTGTCATTAGAAATTTGCTCTTTCACTGAAGTAGTAGTAATAATTGTGTCATCCATATTTTCACTGTTTGTAGAATCATTATTTGTGTCTGATGAAGAACAGGCAACCAGAATAAAAACTAGCAAAATTATATATACTTTTTTCATATTTTTATTTTAGCGTCAAAATCTATATTTAAATAAATAAATTTTATATCACAGCAGAAATACCCAATTTTATAAAATTAGATAATGTTTTGTCAATTTGAAAATATGTTAGGTTTTTAAAGACTTTTTTACCTTTTTTGTTAGTAACGAACCATAGTGGATCTATAATATTAGACATTCTGAATTTGGAATAAACTATACCATTTTGTGCTGACTCAAAAAATAATGAATTATGTACAAAATCTTGACCACTTTGAATATCATTATCTTTATTACCTGGAAACCCGCCCCAAGGTAACGTTGGAATAATAAATCCAATTGCTGACCATTCATTTATAGCGACCGTTCCATATTTTAATTCCTCGATATAAAGATTTGTTATAGGTTTTTGTTTTTTATTATTATATTTTTTAAATATTACAGTTGCACCAAGGTTTCCCCACAAATTATTATTACAATAATCAATTACTTCTCGTGCATAATCTTCTTCATTATTGTAAGGAATTTGTTTGAAATATATAGATGTACCCCAAATTTCACTTGTTTCAAATTTGCTATATGCTTTAATTTCTCTAGATAAATGTGGTGTTGCACAGGAAAGATCATTTAATCTTTCATAATTTTTATCTTTTTCTAGGTTATTTAATTTTTCTAAGCTATTCGGATAATAAGAATATCTATCATCAATATTTTTCATATATTGTTTTATATATTTCATTAATTTATCTGTATGTTTCCAGCCTTCTGGTAAAACTACTATTTGAGCTGATATACAATTGAATCCACCATTATTCAATTTTGCAGTCACTATCTTTCGTGCTTGATGTTTGAGCTCAGAAGTTGACCAATTTCCAGGATGAATAATTATAGGAGTAACGTTACCTAATTCACTCGAAAAAGAAGTTTTATTAATCTTAGATAATGTTTTAAGATTTTTTTCATTATCACTTAATTTTTTTCCGTAAACTATATTTTCATATGTTTCATCTGACCCTGTTAAATGTATGTGATCAATGCCTTTATGATTAACCATGTATTTAGATTCTTCAGTTGAACCTTTAGAAACAACTATGTAACCTAAAGCAATAAAATTTTCAAATATTTTTTCATAAACTGGTAGCAAATATTCATTTACAGGATTTAGTTTAAGATAAACTACTGACCTCTTTGTAACTAAATGAAAAATTGTATCAAGTAAAGGAATGGAAGATACATTTCCTGCTCCTAATACAAGAGTCGTCGAAGGTTTATGAGAATATCTCATTGCAAATCCTCTAAATTTTTCTATTTCTTTAAAACTAATATTTTTATTGAATTTCACTTCTGCAGAAATAAAAGGGAAAAATATTTTTTCTAAATTATTATTGGGGAAAACTTTATATGTATTATTTTCTTTATTATATAATTTTTCATCTAATGGTTTATGTAAATCTTTTAGACTATCTATATAATATTGTATTCCAAAAACAGAAGCAAAAGGTCCACCTAACCATTCCTCACCTTCAGCTATTGTATTCGTTACACCCTTATTTTCAGCTGCTACTGTTGCCCAATAGTATGCAACACTTTTAATATTTTGTATGCATTCTTCAAACAATGTTATTAATTTAGCATTATCAATAGTGGCAAACTCTTTTGAACTTACTCTAAGTGAACTTATGCTTCTGTCTATATCAATCTTTGTTAATGTCATATATATATCTTATTCAGTAATTTCAAGAAGTTCAAAATCTCCCCAGTTAACAGTAAGATGTTTTGCAGGAATTAATTCATTTGGGCGACCAACAGGTAGATTTTTAGGGTATTGATTTAATTTATCATTATTAATTTTTAAATCTTCAATAATATCATTTAAAGTTAGTGCTAATTCATCTAATGTTTCTACTGTTTGTGTCTCTGTAGGTTCAAACATTAATGCCTCTTCTATTATTAAAGGAAAATAAATTGTTGGAGAGTGAAATCCCTTATCTAATAAAGCTTTACCTATATCGTAAGCTTTTATTTTATGTGATTTTTTTAATTCTTTAGAGGTACTTACAAATTCATGCATACAGGGTTTCGTATAAGCTAATGGTAAAACCTTAGATATAACTGATGATAAATATCTTGCATTCAATACAGCAAATGACCCTAAAGTATCAAGACCTTCTTTACCTAATAACTTCATATAAGCTAATGCCCGTAATGCAACTAGAAAGTTGCCATGATATCCATGCATTCTTCCAATTGATTTTTCAGGAAAGTACCATTCATATTCTTTTTTATTTTTATTAACTATAGGTCCAGGTAAATATTCTTTTAAAAAGTCTTTAACTGCTACTGGTCCAGAACCTGGCCCACCACCACCATGAGGAGTAGCAAATGTTTTATGTAAGTTTGAATGTACAATATCAAAACCCATATCTCCTGGTCTGCAAATACCTACTATTGCATTGAGATTTGCACCGTCATAATATAATAAACCATCAACATTATGAATAATTTCAGCTATTTCAAAAATATCTTCTTCAAATAATCCACCAGTATTTGGGTTAGTTAACATTAAACCTGCTGTATCTTCGTTAACTATTTTCTTTAATTCGTTAACATCAACTAGACCTTCTTCATTGGTGGATACTTCTATAACTTCAAAGCCAGCCATTTTTGCTGATGCAGGATTAGTACCATGTGCAGAATCTGGGACAATTATATTTTTTTTATTATCCATGTTATTTTCAACTAAGTATTTCTTAATAATTAATAGACCTGTGAGTTCTCCAGATGCTCCCGCGGGAGGTTGGAAGCTTGCAAAATCCATACCTGTTATTTTTAATAAATAATCTTCCAGGATACTTAATATTTCTAACGCACCTTGTGTTTGTTTTTGAGGAGCTGCTGGATGAAGATTTGAAAACCCATCTAATGAAGCAACCCAATCGGCAAATCTAGGATTGTATTTCATCGTACAGGAACCTAAAGGATAAAAACCCAAATCAACAGCAAAATTACGATGAGCTAGTCTAGAGAAATGCATTACTAAGTCATGTTCTGAAACCTCAGGTAATGGAGCTTTTTCAGTCTTTAAACATTCATGTTCTATTGCCTCTTCATCAATGTCAAGTTTTGGATAGTTGAATGCTCGCCTACCAGGCTTTGATAATTCTTTAATGGTTGGCTCAGGTAATCCACCTACTAAAGGTAACGAACTTGCGTTTCCACCACTAATCATTATTTACCTCTATGTAGCTGTCGATATATTTATCTATTTCTTTTTTTGTTCGTTTTTCTGTTACAGCAACTAATAAATGATTGTCGTCATATTTTATTCCAGCAAGAATTCCTCTATCAGCCATTGACTCAATAATATGTTCAGGATCTTTTTTTGTTTCTATTACGAATTCTCGTATTGATGAATCTTTGTTAACAACATTAACTTTTTTATCGATTAACAATTTTTTCATGTAATTCGCTTTTTGCATTGCATGATAACCCATTGAATATATACCTTCAGGTCCCAACCAACATAGATGTATTGCTGATCCAATTGCATTTAATGTTTGGTTAGTGCAAATATTTGAAGATGCTTTTTCTCTTCTTATGTCTTGTTCTCTTGCTCTTAGTGTCATAACATAAGTTTTTAGATTATTTGAGTCTCTCGTTTCACCAATTATTCTTCCAGGAACTAATCTTGCAAATTCTTTTTTAGTAGCGAACCAACCTACAGTTGGTCCACCGTATGATAATGGTGTACCTATAGATTGACCTTCAGCAACTACAATATCAAATCCCATATTTCCAGGAGTTTTTAGTATTCCTAAAAGTGTTGGATCCACGTAACAAATAGATACAACTCCTTTCTCTTTAGCTCTAGAAACTAAATTAGTTAAATCTTGAGCTGAACCGTTGTAATGTGGATAACTAACAACAAAAGCTGCGTCATCATCTGTAAATATATAATCATCTGGAAATCTATCACCTTTAAGACTTACATATTTTAAATTAAATTTATTTGAATCAATTAAGGTTTCAACAACTTCTTTATTATTAGGGTTTAAATTATTAGATAAAACTACGCCATCTCGTTTTGTTTTATTTATAGCAACTGATATTGCTTCAGCAATAGAAGTAGCACCATCATAAAGCGAAGCATTTGCTAATTCCATTTCAGTAAGATCACACACTAGAGACTGAAACTCAAATAAAGCTTGTAAAACTCCTTGTGATATTTCAGGTTGATAAGGAGTATATGATGTCATAAACTCTGGTCTCATAGTTAAAGTTTTCACAGTATGAGGTAAGAAAACATCATAATGACCTCCACCAGCGAAACATATTAAATCAGTTTTATTTTTTTTGGATATTTTTTCAAAATACTCTATTGCTTCTAACTCAGAAATTGAATCAGGAACATCTATACCTTTCTCTAGTGATAGCTGTTTAGGTATGTGTTTAAATAATTCATCTAATGAGTTAATATTTAACTCTTTAAAAATTCTTTTTATATCAATATCAGAATGTGGTACATACATTAGCTTAAAAACCTTTTATTTATAATTTGTCCTTCTAATAAGTTACCACGTATATCAAACTCTAATAAATTACTTTCAGGAAGACTGTCTAATAATACGAAACCGATGGATTTTTCCAATATCGGTGAGTAATTGCCAGAAGTAACAACTCCTGAGACGTTGTTACTCTTTACCTCTGTACCTGTTCGTGGTATTCTTTTTGATTCGAGTATAAATTTTTTTAAATATTTATGAACTCCCGTTTTCATATGCTTATCAATTATATTTTTACCTAAATAGTTGTCATTGTTATTAATTACCCATTTCAAATTAGCTTCAACAGGAGATATTTTCTCAGTAAGTTCAAACCCATATAGTGGTAAAGAAGCTTCTAATCTAAGAGTATCTCTTGAACCTAAACCACAAGGTTTTATATTGTTATCTATTAAAAATTTAATAACTTGATCTGTATGTATGTTTTCATACATTATTTCAAGCCCGTCTTCTCCTGTGTAACCTGTTCTTGCATATGTAAAAGTTTTATTAATATTTGTAGAAAATTTATCAGGTATTTCTAATAACGTATTTAATAATTCTATAGCTTGAGGTCCTTGTATAGCTATTAATGAAGTTTCAAATGTAATATCTTTAAATGAAATTTCATTTTTAGTTAAATGCGTAGTAATTTTATATCTATTTATTGCATTACAAATTAAAATTATATGTGTTTCAAATTTCCAAAAAATAACGTCATCTAAAGCATTTCCTTCTTCGTTAGTAAAAATTGAATACATTGCTTTAGTGTTCTTTAATTTTATTAAGTCAGAACATATTAATTTATTAATATTTTCTATTTCGTTATTTTCTAAATATATTCTGCCCATATGCGAAACATCAAAAAAACCTGAGCCATTTCTAACATAATTATGTTCTTTAATAGTTCCTTCATAAGAAAAAGGCATATGCCAACCTGCAAATTCTATCATTTTTGCTTCTTGTTCTTGATGAAATTTATATAAGGATGTGGTCAGCAAATCATTCATTAAGAAATGAAAGATTCATATTCTTGATAACTCATTCCAGTGTCATCTAAAATTTTTATATCAGCTTTAACAAGCCAGCCTGTACCACAAGGATCCGAATTAATAATTTCTGGTTGACTATCTAAGTCTGAGTTTATTTCAGTTATTACACAATCCATAGGAGCATATGCTTCTGCGACAGTTTTTGTTGCTTCAATTTCTATCATTGAATCACCTTTGTTAAATTCCTCTCCTACATTAGGTAACGTAACAAACACAATATCTCCAAGTTCACCTTGTGCGAAATCTGATATACCAACAGTTATATTGTTATCATTAATTGAATACCACTCATGAGTTTCTAAATATTTTTTATCTGTCAATGTTCCCCTACTTGTTATTTATAAATCGAATTATATCATTTTTTATTAAAATTTAATAAAGCACTTAGCTGTTTTTATATATCTAATTCATTATTTTTAGATATTTCACCAAACCAAATAGCTGACTTATGTGGTTTTCTCTCAAATGTTTCTTTATCAACCTCAACAAGTCCAAAATTCATTTGATAACCAAGATCCCATTCGAAATTATCTAACAATGACCAATATAAATACCCAATAACATTCTTATTTTTATCTAAAAAATTGTGAATATCATTAAGTACTGTTGAAACAAACTCAATTCGTTCCTCGTCATTATCAGTTGCAATTCCATTTTCAGTTATAAAAATATCTTTTTCATCAAAAAACTTTGTCAATCGTTCTATATTGTAAAGAACTGCTTCTGGTCTATATTCATAACCCATTTTGGTTGTGCGAGTATCAGTATCAATTCTTCCATTTCGTCCAGCAAAAATTTGTAAAATTCTAGGTAGTATAAATCTTCTTACAAATGGGATATCTAATAAAAAGGGAGTAGCGATTGATAAGAGTATGCTTCTAGGAAATCTAACTATGGTATAAGTTTGTAATCCAATAAAATCATCATCTTTAGATGATTCAAGGAATTTATCTTCTAAATGATATTTAAGATATTGTTTAATTCTTTTGTTGTCATCGTCTTCCCATTCTTGTAAAGCATGAGTCATGCCTACTTTGGCATTAGGATTGTATTTCTTAATAGTGTCTCTTGCTTTCTTATGAGCTTCCATAACATTGTTTGATGCTTTAAAAAATACTTTTTCATCGGCAATACCTGGTGGAAATTTATTAGTAGAAAAATAACCAAAAAAAGTAAATATACCAGGTTCATTAATTGTATTAAAGTATTGAACTTCTTTAGGTAAAGTTTTCATTATTTTTTCAACATAATTATTGAAATAACCTACAACATTATTATTTGCCCATGATCCTTCATCAGAAACCCATTGAGGTGTAGTGAAATGATGGAATGTAATAATAGGTAATATATTTTTTGATAAAAGTTTTTTTGTTTTATCAATATAATGTTTTATTTCTTTTTCATTAAAGTTGTTCTTTGATGGCTCTACCCTACTCCATTCAATTGAAAATCTGAAAGCCTTTATTCCTAATGTTTTAAGTAGATTTATGTCTGTATCAATTAGCTCATAATGTTTACATGCTTCACCACATTGTTCTTCACATTTTGAATTTTTATTACTCTCCCATGTAGTCCAGTCATTATTATAAATACCGCCTTCCACCTGATATGAAGCAACAGCTGTACCAAAAATAAAATTGTTTGGAAATTTTTTATTAACCATATTTATAAATGATATAAGTTATATAAATTAATACAATTTGAAGAATTAACCTTACAGTGTGCTGAGCGTTTGAGAAATAATTATTACCATAAGGTAAATTGTTTATCCATACATGTAGATTTCCCAAATAAAGTATGACTATGAAAGCAATCATTAATACTGCAGCAAATGATCTGTATTTTGTTAATAAAAATAATGGAATTATTACTTCAAGTACTCCTACTAGCAAATGAGATGTACGTGGAAAAGGAATATAACTTGGAACAATCGAATCATAAAAATTAGGATGCCTGAAGTGATTTACACCTGCATATATGAAAAACAATATATATAAATAAGTAGTTAATTTAATTAAATCCATTTTTTTGATCTTTCTATAGCTTTATTCCATTTAGTTAAATGGTTCTTTCTTTTTTCCGTATTCATATTAGGAGACCAAGAAGAAAGGTTATTGAATTTAATATCAACTTCTTTTAAATTAATTTTATTAAAAAATATATACGAAGCTAAGGCTGCTCCATATGAAGTAATCTCTTTTATTTCTCTAGCTACTATATTTTTATTTAATATATCAGCTTGAAATTGCATAAGTAAATTGTTGTCAGCCATACCTCCGTCCACTTTTAATTCATTAAAAGTTATGTCTAGATCTTTTTCCATTGACTCTATGAGCTCATAGCTTTGATATGCAACACTTTCAAGTACAGCTCTCGATATATGATGTTTATTAGAATGTCTTGATAGACCAACTAATACTCCCCGAGCTGTTGGATCCCAATGTGGAGAAAATAATCCAGAAAATGCTGGTACGAAATAAACACCACCATTATCTTTGACAGATAATGCCATTTTTTCAATTTCTCCACTAGTTTCAATAATATTTAAATTATCTCTTAACCATTGAACACCGGCTCCTGCTATTGCAACTGATCCTTCAATTGCATAATTAGGCTTATCTTTTCCATATTGATAGGCAATAGTTGTCAGTAATCCATTTTTAGAATATATAATATCTTCACCTGTATTAGTTAGTGCAAAACATCCAGTACCGTAAGTATTTTTAACATCCCCTTTTGTGAAGCAATGTTGTCCAAATAAGGAAGCTTGTTGATCTCCCATTACAGCTGTTATTGGAATTCCCTCAAGTATATTTTTGCTAACGCCAAACTCGGATAAAGAAGGCTTAACACTAGCTAAAGAATCTAAAGGGATATTATATTTCTTCAATATATTTTCATTCCATTGGAGGGATTCTATGTCAAACATTAAAGTTCTACTTGCATTTGTAACATCGGTTTGAAAAGTGCCAGTTAATTTATAAATTAACCAAGTATCTACCGTACCAAATATTACATCATTATCATCTAAACCAGCTTTAATAGCTGGTACATTTTTAATAAGCCAAATTATTTTTGATAATGAGAAATAAGTAGCTACAGGTAAGCCTGTTTTAGATAAATCGTTTCTAATAGATTCATCTCTTATAATTTCTTCGCATATGTCTTGAGTGCGTGTATCTTGCCAAACTATTGCGTTATAAAATGGTTTTCCAGTAGATTTTGACCAAGCAATAGTAGTTTCTCTTTGGTTGGTGATTCCTAATGAATTTATTTTCTTAATATCAAATCTACTAGAAACTTCATTTATGCTTTTAACTACACTATCCCATATTTCCTCAGGGTCGTGTTCAACACTGTTTTCAGAAGGAAAATATTGATTAAATTCAATTTGATGTTGATCTTCAACATTACCATTTTGATCAAATACAATAAACCTACTACTTGTTGTACCTTGATCTATTGATGCAAAGTATTCCATCAACTTATGATAAATTATTAATCCCTAATAAGCTTTGATATTAATTGTTTTTATTTTGTTATAGCTTATATATTTATCAGTCTTTTTTATTAACAAATATTTCACATTAACTTTTTCTTCAAACTCTATTGTTAAAATTTCATCTATACAGTCAAAATTTTCAGATACAATTACAACTGGACTATGTTCGTAATTTCTTGTTGGTTCAATTGTTGTGGATTTAGATATTATTTTTAATCCATTAGACACTTCAATATCCTCAACTCTTATGCGTACGATATCATTATTAATTCTATTTCTTAAAGTACCGAAAATATATATTTCTTCAGTTTTACAAAGTGACTGGTTGTTGGTTATATAAATTTCATTAATTTTTATATCTAAACTAGATACATTCTTAATATCTAACTCAATTTTAGTATTTGATGATTTAGATACATTAAATTGTCCTAAGTTTCTTTCGTTAGTTTCAATTGAAGAATAGAAAATCAATGTAATAAAAAATATAAGAAACAAGCAATAAAAATAAATATATCTAGGTGGCTTATAAGACATTAGAGGCCGTTTATAGCTCCGAATGGTCCAATAATTGTGCCAACAATAAAACCATAAAGAAAACCGTATGTAAGTCCTATTTTTAAATACTTTAATGTTTCATAAGTAAACAGTTCTTTACCATATTCTTGGATTCGAAATTTAGATCTATATTTTTTTGAGGCTAAATGTTTCAAAATAGGATAAAGAAAAAATATGGTACCAATGCCTATTCCAGATAATATTCCTTGTATTGATCTTGCTATTACTATTTGTATCATTTTTATTTATTTATAATTATTATCAAGTAACTATGAAAATAATTATAAAAGATTTTACCAAATGAATTTAGCGTATGACGATTCAACTGTTTATATTATTTTGTTTATAGTAGCGTTTATTGCATCAGCAATTGACTCTATAGCGGGTGGTGGTGGTTTATTAGTTGTACCAACTATGTTAGTTTTAGGCTTAAGTCCACTTACGGCACTTGGTACAAACAAATTACAATCATGTTTTGGAACGGCAACATCATCATTTAATTATTATAAAAATAATCTACTAAAAGAAAAAAATATCAAATTTTTAGTGTTGCTTTCATTTTTTGGTTCAGGTGTTGGAACACTACTCGTTAGCCAACTTTCAAATGAAATTTTGAACAATATAATTCCAATACTTTTAATTTCTGCTGCTTTATTTCTAATATCTAATAAGAATACAAATAAAAAGGGAAGCAATTTACTATCAGTACTTTTCATTCCTTTTATATTACTTATAGGCTTTTATGATGGATTTTTTGGACCTGGGACTGGTACCTTTTTTGTATTAACATTTTTAATTCTAAGACAACGAAGTTTAATGGAAGCAACAGCAGCAACAAAATTATTAAATTTCTCATCAAACTTTGCATCTTTCCTCGTATTTACATTTAATGGTTATGTCATATGGCAACTTGGATTAATTATGGCTATTGCTCAGATTCTAGGTGCATACTTAGGTTCGAAGCTTGCAATTAAAAATGGTGATAAATTTGTTAGACCAGTCATAGTATTTATTTCTATAGTTCTATCAATACGAATACTTCTTAGTTAGTTTTATACATTTACATTCATATATTTATTTAAAAAATCACCAAATAATTTTAAAGATTCTATAGTTTCAGGAAGCTTAGCTTCAAAATGAAACACGTGCCACATTCCTTCCCATTCACGATATTCAACTTCACAACCGGAATTTTCATATGCATCTTTAAGTGATCTAGAATCTGAAAGTAGACATTCATGTGAACCAACTTGTATCATAATTGGCGGACATCCAGAAAAATCTCCATGTATTGGAGCTATATAAGGATTATTAGGATCTAAATCTATATTTTTCACATAATAACCTGCAAAACCATCATGCTTATATTGAGACCAATTTTTTTTCATAACAGGACCCATTAAAATATCTAAATCTGCCATATCTTCATTGTAAGTTTCTCCAGTAGCTGGAGGATCAGCCCATGGTGATATACAAAATGATGCTTTGGGCATATCTATCCCTAATTCTTTTAATTTTAAAATAGTGATTAAAGTTAAATTTCCACCAGCCGAATCTCCACCAATTGCAATTTGATCAGGTGAATAACCCTCTTGATTCATTAACGCTTTGTAGATTTTAACACCATCTTCTAATTGTGCAGGAAAATAATATTCAGGAGCTAACCTGTAATCGGGTATATATACTGTAGCACCAGTTGCTTCAGCGATCCTACTTCCTAATGAATAATAACCTTTTGGTGATCCAACTATGTAAGCACCTCCATGGAAATATAGTATTATTTTATTTGGATCAGAATTTGGAACTGTTACTTTCCATGTATTTACACCATCTAAATCTAAGATTTCTTTTTTAGCATTTTTTGCTTTCGGTTGTAATCCAGTGATTAGATCATAATTAATTCTCTGTATCTTATTTTTATAATTTGATGGATAATCAGAATCGTACGCTAAAAAACTTAATATAGAAGCAAATTTACTATACCTTTTTCTTAACTTAATAGCTTTTTTACTTAACATGTTCCCTCTCTTTATATGCAAGATTAAAAACAGTTCTTACTATCTAATCTATCGTTTATAAATTTAATATGCTGAAAATTTATAAATTTTTTTATTTTTTCTTGAAGTTTGGAAATAAAACAGGAGTATTTTCTCTATATTGAACATATTCTGATAAATGACCGTATCTTTCATCAGCAATCTTTTCAAGCATATTAATTCCACTCATCCTTGTTAGTAGAATGTATACAAAAATTGGTGAAATAATACTGAAGTATTCTATTCCTGAAAATGATGATAAAGAAATAATATATATTCCCATCCAAAGAGTTATCTCTCCAAAGTAATTTGGATGTCTCGATTTTGACCATAAACCTGTTGAAATAAATTTTTTATTAGTATTTTCACTTTTTTTAAATTTACTTTTTTGTAAATCTGCTATTGCTTCTACACTAAATCCAACTATCCAGATTAATACTCCGATTATTACGTAAATATTTAAAGATTCATTTTCAGATTTTAAAATGGCAATTACAGCAGCACAAGAAGTTATCGACACCCATAAGGCTTGTCCCAACCAATATTGTAAAAACCAAAAAAAGTTTTTTTTCGCTTTTTCAAATCGTACATCTTCTTTATCTCTTTGAATTCTTTTAAACAAATAAGTACCAAGTCTGATGCCCCAAATCAAAACAAAGACAAATAATATTGTATCTGTAATAGTTTTATTAGAAATTGAATAATAGGCGAAAGATATTACAACTATATAAGTTGAACTACCTATCAAGTCATACAACCTTTCTGTTTTAAATAAATATGAAGGAATAAAGAAAATTAATTGAATTAATACTGATAAAATTAATAAAAAAGTAAAACTATTAATTTCTTGGATTGTTGATTTTATATTAATTCCTAAAAAAGAAAGCATATATATAGCTAATAAAAAAATTAATGACGTTATTGCTGATCTTATTTCTTTATTCATAATTTAGTGGGAGATACAAGATTTGAACTTGTGACTTTCACCTTGTCGAGGTGACACTCTGCCAGACTGAGTTAATCTCCCGTATTTAAAAATATAACAGCTTGATTATGATTTGTAATTATATTTATCTTTCTACTGTATTTATTTTCTTGTTAAATCTATTCATAGTTCTTTCACTAATTTCAATTATTATATTTAATATCCATAAAGCTAAATAAATTGATACAAATATATTAATTATTTTAATGAGTAGGGCAACAATTCCTATATAGATAATTATCCAAGTAACAGTAAATTTTAATGAGTAAATTGGAGACTGATTATTCAAAACGGAAGCTCAGAATATTCTTGATATAATTTTTTATTATTATTCTTTGGGTTATTTACTGCTATATCAACTCTATGATATTCTATATTTTTATATTCATTTCTTAACTTTTCTATCAATAAATTAATATCTATATCTTCATCGAGCCAATTATCAATTAAATCACCATCTAAAACTACTGGCATTCTTTCATGTATATTTTTTAATTCATCTGTGGCATTTTTTGTTAATATACAAGCTTCTATAGTTTTATCACTTCTATAGCTGTAAATACCAGCAACTTTAATAGGTTCATATTTTGATTTGTAAAAAGCATAAGGAATTTTATTATCACCTTCTTGTTTCCATTCATACCAACCAGACATTAAAACTAAGCATCTTCTTTTTTCAAATGGAGTTTTAAATGTTTTTTTTTCTAATATAGTTTCTAATCTTGCATTAATTAATGGTTTGGAATCTTTCATTTTTTTTAACCATGTAGGATAAAAACCCCATTTTGCACCAATAATTTTATTATCAATAACTATTGGAATCTCAGATGTAGGTACAATATTATAATTTATATATTCACTTATTAAATCGCTATTTGTTAGACAAGTTAACTCATCTTTTGCTATGAAATTGTAATATCTTCCACACATATTATAAACCTTGAGGCGACGACGAGAATCGAACTCGTGTAAACGGTTTTGCAGACCGCTGCGTAGCCACTCCGCCACGTCGCCAAAGAGCGGGTGAAGGGAATCGAACCCTCGTCTCCACCTTGGCAAGGTGGTGTGATAGCCATTATACTACACCCGCAATAAGTTAAATTTTAACATATAAAAGGTAAATATAGAATTGAAGATTTATCCAGTAGAGCCAAAACCTTTATCTGCTCTAATTGATTCATTTAAATTATCAACAATATTAAAACTAGCATTCCCAACTTCTATAAATACAAGTTGAGCAAACCTCTCTCCTATTTTTAAATTATAAGTTTCTTCAGAATGATTAATTAAAGGAACTTTAATTTCACCTGTATAACCAGGGTCAATTAATCCTGGAGAATTAATTGAAGTGATACTATGTTTTGCAGCTAGTCCTGACCTTGGTAGAACAAAACCTCCAACATCTAAAGGTAACTCAATAGAAATACCTGTTTCAACTAAAGTAACTTTACCTGGTTGTATTTCGTATTCGTTACATGAATATAAATCGTAACCAATATCGATTTCATGCTGTTTTTTTGGTAATTGAGCATTTTTATTATGAAGAACAATATTTATATCAATATTTTTATTCAATGCTAACCTTTCAATGATGAATATTAGAGATTTTATCTTTATAAATAAAGCTAAAAATGTAAATAAGATTAGGATTTTAGATATTTTAGGATTTGAATCAAATTCGTTTATTAGTCAAACGCCAGAAACAATTAAAACTTTTGTTGATGAGGAAACTACGGAAAGTGATGAAACAACAGAAGATATTCAAGATAAAGCAGATTTGAAACAAGATACATCTAATAATATTTTTGATAAATCAAACTTATTAGAAAATCAATCAACAGAGATTTTTCAACCTATAAAAGTAACTTCAAAAATTAAAAAAATTTGGACTGATATTGAGACACGTAGGACATGGGTTGTTCCATCAGTTTTAATATTTTCTACTTTGATTTTAATAACAAGCGTAACAACAATATTTATAAACAGTAGAAACACATCAAGAGAAGTCGAAATACTATATAAAACATTAACAATAGATTCAAATAATTTAATTAATGAATTACCAAATATTATAAATATTTCTACAGATAATTTTTATTCAAAATATGATGTATCTAACTCTAGTGCAAATTTGCAAATAATTGAGTCGACAATTATGGAATACGACAGAAATTTAAGTAACAGAGAGGGTTTTACTAATAACGATGAATTATCTCTAAATTTAAATAATATTTTTATACTGATTGATGACCTCGATGATTTAATAAGTTATAGGATATTAAGATCTGAGATTTTAATATATAATGATACGTTAATAATCAATGATAAATTAGACATAGACGCATTATCTAATCAATTATCTGAAATATCTGCTAAAAGCAAAAGAAATTATGAAAATTTACCAAAAATTTACGAATTTGAAAATCATTATTTATTGTTAGAAGAAACATTAATTTCAGCTGAAGATTTACATGGAAGATTAATAGCTGCTTTAAGAAATAACGAATATGAATTAGCAAATACATTGATAGTTGCTATTAATATGAATAAAGAAATTGAAACCTCAAGCTTTGATAGATCATTACTCGATTTTAAAGTTAATAAAACAAATGTATATAACGATATAAAGAAGTTACCTTAATTAAATTCAGCTACTTCCTTCTCAAAATCTGATGCTTCTGAAAATTCTTTATAAACGGATGCGTATCTTAAATAAGCTACTTCATTAACATCTTTAAGGTGACTTAATACATTTTCACCTATAAATTCACTTTTAACTTTTCTGCCTTGATTTTTTATTTCACTGTATATATTGTCTACTAATGTTTTAAGCTGTTTTTCTGTTATATCTTGTCCGCCAAATGCGTTTTCTATACCATTTTGTAATTTTTCAAGTTGAAATTCTTCTAAATTACCACTTCTTTTTTCTACTATTAATTCAATTTCTGTTTTTTCGTAGGTTGTAAAGCGAGACTCACATTTTGGACATTTTCTTCTTCTTCTTACAGATGAACCCTCAGTATTTCTTCTTGAGTCTATAACTGCTGTATCATCTGCATTACAGAATGGACATACCATATATTGTATATTATAGGAACTTACATGTAATCGAACAAATAATTAAGTTAGTTATTTATATCAAATCTTGATAAATAATCCCATATATCTTCTGCTACTGATATTTCTATACTATTTTTAACTAAATTCGATGAATTAGTAATATATTTTGAAATAATTGGTGTTGTTATTGAAGAATATATCATGACCAAACTTACAATTATTAACTTTTCTTTCATATTTAGATATTAATTATGAAGTATGACACTTTATGTCGAACATATGTACTATAATTAATCTATGGTCAGTAAGAAACAAAAAGAAATATTAAGTTTTATAGATGAAAATATAAAATTAAAAGGATACTCCCCCACAATAAGAGAAATATGTAGTGCAGTAAATTTAAAATCTACAAGTACTGTTCAATATCATATAAATAAACTTATAAGTTTAGGCTTTCTAAACAAAGGAAAGAAAATTTCAAGATCTATTCAAAGTAAGAGTATAAATGCAAAATTTAGTATTCCAATACTAGGTGAGATATCTGCTGGCCAACCTTTAATAGCTGAAGAGAATTATATAGGAGAACTTCCTTATTTCGGGAAAGAGAATAATAATGAATTGATAGCTTTAAAAATCAATGGAGACTCAATGATAGATGCTGGTTTGTTTAGTGAAGATTTAGTAGTTATTGATAAATCTATTAATCCTACAGATGGTGATATTGGGGCTTTTTTAATTCACAACACAGAAGCTACAGTTAAATACATAGATACTATTGAAAACAAAAAATATTTAATACCTGCAAACAAAGATTATGAAAATATATTGGTTGATGAAAATATAATTTCTATAGGAAAAGTTATTTCACTTTTTAGAGATATGTAACTTCACCCTTTAATTGAATTTTATTATCTATAATACTCATCTCTAGATCACCACCAGGATAAAGAACGATAGATTTTTTTTCAATCTTATTTGTATCGTATAAATAATAAAACATACATATTGCACCTGAACCACAAGCATCAGTTTCTCCCACACCACGTTCATGAACTCTTGCATTTATAAATTTTTTATCAATTACTGTATATATTTCAATATTAGCTTCACCTTCTAATACTCCAGATTTTTCTACTTTCTCTGCAAACTCGTCTAAATTAAATTCTTTAATATTTGATACTTCAATTAATAAATGTGGATTTCCAATATTTGCTATTATACATTCATGATTTTCAATAATTATTTTATTCTTATCATAAATAGGTAATTTAATTTCTAATGAAACAATATCATCTTCAACTATTGTTTCAATTTCACCTATAGGAGCAACAACTGTTATGTTTTTTGATTTTATAAGATTATTATCAAAAGAGTATTTAGCTACACATCTAATTCCATTCACACATATCTCTGCTGTAGAACCATCACTGTTAAAGTAATGCATTTTTACAGTATTCTTGTTAATTTTTTCTATAAAAATTATTCCATCGATATCGAACATTGAATCGGCAACGATTGATATAATTTCTATTTCAGTTTTGTCACCTGTATATTCACCAATTAAAAAATTATTTCCGGTACCAGACATATATTGTGAATTATTCATCCATTAACCTTATCATTTCTTCATAAACAATTTTTTCATTATCAGTTTCAATCATCTTTAATCTATTTTCTTTTTTAAACCAAGTTATCTGCTTTTTTGCTAATTTCATAGTCTTAAGGTTAATATTTTCTTCTATATCTTTATCTATATTCATTCCAATAGCTTGAAGTATTGTTTTAGAAGGGTTCTTAATATTTTCTATTTCAGCAATAAGTCCATTATTAATCATCTCTTTTGTTCTTTTCTGAATGTTATTTTTTAAATTTGGATTATTCCAAAATAAACCAACTACATTTGGTTTTGTATTTATCGGTGGAAAAATATATTTTGTTTGATCAAGTATATTGCTTTCTATGTTTCTAATTAATCTTCTTTTATTTAATTCTGTTTTTGGTAAAGATATCTCATGTAGTTCATGAAAATGCAATAATTGTTCATAATTTAATTGTTCTAATTCAGCTCTGATTTTTGGATCAGTTGGTCTAAATTCAAAACTATCAATAATCGCTTTATAATACAAGCCTGTTCCTCCAACTACTAAAATATCTTTTTGAAATGATAGACTTGGTATTTTTTGATCAATTAGATAATTTAAATAATCAACAACCGAAAAATTTTGATCTGTTTCTGCGATATCTAATCCATAATAAAATACTTGAGTTCTCATGACTTCTGTAGGTTTAGCTGTTAATACATCTAAACCTTTATATACAGCCATTGAATCCAGTGAGAGAATTGGTAAGTTTCTTTCTACAGCAATCTTGTGTGCTAAATGTGATTTTCCAGAAGCAGTTGTACCTGTTAAGAAGAATAACAATTTATATTAAAGTACCTTTTAAAGCAAAGGGTGTTGCATCATTAATCATAACTCTTACATAATCCCCAATATTTACATCTGAAGATGGAACATGAGTTGTTTGTCCACCATCAATTTTTCCACTCATAAAATCCGAAGTCTTTTTTGAATAATTTTCTACTAGTAAATATTGTTCAGTACCAATAAAACGTTTATATCTTCTGTGACTAATTTCAGTTTGTACTTCCTTTAACTTTAAAAATCTACTTTTAATAGTTTCGTTATCTACAAAATCTTCTTTGTACTCTGATGCTTTAGTTCCTGGACGTGGCGAAAACTTAAACATATAGACTGCATCAAATTCAGCATATTTTAAGATTTTTAAAGTTTCATTAAAATCTGATTCTGTCTCTCCTGGAAACCCGACGATTATATCTGTTGTTAAAGATACATTATTTATATATTTTTTTGCTAAATCAACTTTATTAATAAATTTTTCTTGATTGTAACCTCTCTGCATACTTTTCAAAATTTTTGAACTTCCACTTTGTAGAGGGATGTGAATTTGATTCGTTACTTTATCTAAATTGTTTACCATTTTTAGTGTGTCTACTTTAAAATCTTTCGGGTGTGGTGAAGTGAATCTAATTCTATTTAATTTTTCTATTTTATTTAACATATGTAATAATTCTGAAAAATATGGTCTAGATTTACCTTCTATTTTTAGGTCTCTACCATATGAATTTACATTTTGACCTAATAATGTAATTTCCTTTATTCCTGTATTAACAAGCTGAATTACTTCATTTACTATATCAGATGGTCTCCTGCTTATTTCAGGACCTCTTACGCTTGGTACAATACAAAATGTACAACTATTATTACAACCTATTTGTATAGTTACTAAAGCTGATACTTCTGAATCTTGAATAGAAGGAGCTTCTGTTGGAAGATCTTCTATTTGATCCAAAATTTCAGTTACCGGACCCCAGTCTTCTGATTGATTTAATAAATTTATTACATTTGTTAAATTATGTGTGCCTAGTACTACATCTACCCAAGGTGCTTTATTCATAACAAGTTCTTTATCTTTTTGAGCAGCACAACCTCCTACAAGTAATTTACGATTTGGATCATGTTTTTTCCATATTTTTAACTGACCTAATGTACCGTATAATTTATCATCAGCGCTTTCACGTATTGTGCAAGTATTAACAAATAATATATCAGAATCATCTAAAGAATTAGCTTTTGACATTCCATCTTTTTCAAATAAACCAGCAATACGTTGTGAATCATGTTCGTTCATCTGACATCCAAATGTTTTAACGTAGTACTTTAAACCATTACGCGATGGTTTAAGTGAATTATTTTTTCTTATTTCTAATGTTGTCTTCACATACAAATTATATGAAACTTTTTAATAAATAAATACTATTTTTTCTTATTAGTTTCTTTTGATTTTTCGTTATCTTCTATATCTTCGTTATCAGTAGTTTCATCTTCTGGATTATCATCAGACTCTATCATGCCAACAGCTTTATAAACGTCATTTTCAAGTTGTAGCGCAAGGTCTGGATTCTCTCTTAGAAAATTTTTAGAATTTTCTTTTCCTTGACCTAGTTGAACCTCATCATAAGTAAACCAAGCACCGCCTTTTCTGACTATACCGTGTTCAACGCCAACATCAAGCAAGCTACCCTCTCTTGATATGCCTTTACCGAACATAATATCAAACTCAGCTTCTCTAAATGGAGGTGCTACTTTATTTTTAACTATTTTCGCTCTTACTCTATTACCAATCATCTCAGCCCCTACTTTAAGAGTTTCTATTCTTCTTATATCAATCCTTACAGAAGCATAAAACTTTAATGCTCTTCCACCACTAGTTGTTTCAGGGGATCCCCACATAACACCAATTTTTTCTCTTATCTGATTTATGAATATAACTGTTGTTTGAGTTTTATTAATTGATCCAGTTAATTTTCTTAATGCTTGAGACATTAATCTTGCTTGCAGTCCTACATGGGACTGACCCATCTCTCCATCAATTTCAGATTTAGGTACTAAAGCAGCAACTGAATCAATTATTACAATGTCTACACCACCTGATTCAATTAACATATCTGCAATTTCAAGAGCTTGCTCACCAGTATCAGGTTGAGAAACTAATAATTCATCAATGTCTACACCTAATGCTCCTGCATATACCGGATCTAAAGCATGCTCAGCATCAATAAACGCAGCAACTCCTCCAGCTTTTTGTGCTTCTGCAGCTACATGTAGTGATAATGTTGTTTTACCAGAACTTTCAGGTCCATATATTTCAACGACTCTACCTTTAGGTATTCCCCCTATACCTAATGCTAAGTCTATTGATAAAGCACCAGTCGAGATCGCAGGAACTTTTTTTACATTATCAGTTCCTAACCTCATCAAGGAACCTTCTCCGAATTGTTTTTCTATTTGATCAAAAACTGTATCTAGTTTTTTGGCCCTGTCTTTATCCATTATTGTCTCCTTTTTATAGATTAATTAATTTATATTAAAACATCTTTATATGACATATTTTAATAGAACATTTGTTCTAATACAAGGATTTAACAAATTTTATAAGTTCCCATATAGCTTTATTTGCAGCTCGTTCAATAATTTCAGCTCTATTTCCATTTAATTTATGTTCAGTAACTTGTGTCTTTTTATTATTAGATATTGCAATAAATATTTTACCAATTGGGTATTTAGTATTAGTAATTGGTCCTGCCTCCCCCAAAATTGCAATTGATAAATTTGATTTATATTTATTTAATGATGCAAAGCATAATTCAATACTTAGCTCTTCCCAGTTATCGGTTTTTAAATCTATATTTAATAACTTTGATTTTGATTCTGATGTGTAAACAATGTCTCCAGATATAAAGTTTTTACTTATTCCTGGGTTTTTAGTTAATTTTGAAGAAATTAAGCCACCAGTAATGCTTTCAACTGTCGTTAGCGTTAAATTTTTCAACTTTAATAAATCAGATAAGATCGTAGAAATTTCAATATTTTCATAAGCTAATATATCTTCACTAAATTTTTCTTCTATATTAATTATAAATTTTTTATGATCTTCTTTTGATATCGAATTTTTATCGTATCGAAGTTTAATTATTCCCTTACTGGCTAAGTAAGCTATATCAATATCTTGAGGTTTAAAGTTATTTATTTCATTTGCTAAAAAAGATTCAGCTTGATTGTAAAACAATATAAACTCATAATTTTTTACGTTACCTTTATAAGATTTTAATAAAAATGGTACTACCTCATCTTTAACTAAAGGAATAAATTCATTAGGTGGTCCTGGAAGCATAAAAATATTCTTATTACTAATCTCTAAATGCAATCCAGGAGCAGTTCCTTTATCATTAGTTAATTTTTTTGCGCCTTTTGGTACTAGTGCTTGTTTGATATTTGTTTTAGGCATTTTTAAACCTCTAGAATTCCATCGTTCTTCCATCCAAGTTACATGATCATTATCAAGAATTAACTCTAAGTTGAAATTTTTTGAAATTGTTTCTTTCGTTATATCGTCTTCTGTTGGACCTAATCCACCACATACGATTATTACATCATTTTTATTTGCTAAAAATACATATCCTTCTGTAATTTCTTCTTCATTATCTGATACTGTTAATTCTGCATTTAATGTAAATCCAGAGTTATATAAAATATTTCCAAGCGTTGAGAGGTTTGTATTAAGTGTGTCTCCTAATAATATTTCAGTACCTACTGATAATAGTCCTATTTTCATATTTTTAGGTTAGCAATGTTATCGTATAAATATAACTAAGCTTTATATATGAAAAAATATATTCTAATTTTTATTTTTCTGATTTACTGTACTTCATTCTCAACTAATAATCTGAATAGTGAACCTATTTTGGAAATAAAATATCAAAGCTTAGACGGACAATATGTTACTGAAAACATTTCAGATAAAAATACTATTATTATTTTTTGGGCTGATTACTGAGGAATTTGTAGACAGGAGTTACCTGTCTTAGAAGCTAATCTAGATGAGTTATTGAAGAAATATGACGTTATAGCTTTAGCACATAGTGATTTAGATTCGACAAATTATTGGGTTGAAAATAATCTTATTGGAAAATTAATAGTAGGAATTTCAACACCTGAACTTAGAGATGAATATAAAGTAATAGGGCAACCTCTAACAATAATATTAAATACAAATGGTGAAATTATTTTAAGAGAATATGGATATATTCCAACAACAGATTTCTAATTAAATTTAGGTAATTCAAACACATTAAAAAGAAGATAAGTATTATGAGACTATAACGAAGCGGAGGAAAGTGTGAAGAAAACATTTATTATTTTACTCTCTCTTACTATGTTGCTTACTGCTTGCGGTGGATCAACAGAAGAGGTTGTAGAAGAACCTGCAGTTGTTGAGGAAGCCGAAACTCTAGATAAGCCAGCTACTACTGCTGCGCCTGTTATAGATAAAATTATTTTTGGCTTTGTTCCAAGTGCAGAGCAGGCTGAACTATTAGATAACATTCAACCGATGATGAAAGTTTTAAGTGATGGTTTGGGAATTGAAGTTGAAGGAATCGTAACAAGTGATTATTCAGGTCTACTTGTTGCAATGGGTTCTGGTCAAGCTGACGTAGGTGCTTTTGCTACATTGGGTTATGTTACTGCTATGAATGCATTCCCTAAAAGATTCGAGGCAATAGCTAAATCTGTGAGATATGGTT
>Ga0208408_1000433_pt1 | contig 28242 bp, 28 predicted proteins | sample ETNtaG_4_FD_185776 | JGI IMG/M metagenome (GOLD analysis project Ga0208408, IMG submission 185776) | Marine microbial and viral communities from oxygen minimum zone, Eastern Pacific Ocean - ETNP201406SV67 (SPAdes) (version 2) | ecosystem: Environmental > Aquatic > Marine > Oceanic ... | reverse complement strand
GCAGGAGAATTTAATACTCGTGGCGATGTTTTTGTTTCAGGCTCCCAGGACGGAAAATTGATAATCTGGGATTGGAAAAATAAAAAAAAACGTTCAGTCATAGAATTTGAAGATGCTGTTACGGACCTGAAAATCCATCCAAAACAGCAAGAAATTGCGGTTGGTACAGCAGGCGGAAATTTTGAAATATGGAGTCTGGAAAAAGGTGAACAGCTGCACAATATTAACAAGTTCGAATCTGCGCTTACTCAGGTAGCATTTGACAACAACGGCCAGCGTATTATTTCCGCGCTTGAAAACGGCAGTGTGCATATTTGGGAATATGGCGAATCCCTACATCTGCAAACACTGAGCGGACATGAACGAACAGTCGAATCGCTGGAATTTTCTGCAGACAGCAAACGGTTGATTAGCTCTGCTGCGGATAAAAGTGTACGTATCTGGAAACTGGAAAGCAAAGAAGTTCCGGAAAAATTTGAGATGGGCACTCACAGGGTGCAGGACGTTCGTTTTGTTCCCGGCAGTCAAGATTTTGCCACAGCCGGAACGGGCAGTTCGGTGATAATTTGGAATGCAAAAGACGGCAGTCGTATCCGTGAGCTGAAATTTCATAAAGGAAAAATCAATGCCCTCAGTTTTCATCCTCAGGATCCGGTTCTGCTTTCCGCCGGTTCCGACAAACAGTGGGCACTGTGGAATTTGGATTCAGGAAAGTTACTGCACTCACGGCGTGGTCACGCCTCGCAGATATTGACTACGGCTTTTTCTACTGATGGTAAGAGTTTTGCCACAGCGGGCAGTGATCTTTCAATAATTCTCTGGAAATACCCTCAGGGAGAACCTCTTATAAAACTAAAAGGACACACGAAAGCAGTCACAACTGTGGCTTTTAGTCCGGATGGGAAAATGTTGGCTAGTGGTGCTCAGGACAATCAAATTATCCTGTGGAAACTGAAACCTGAAATTTCAAAGACTCCTTTGCGGAAACTGGAAGGACACGGATTCATCGTAAATCAAGTGCTGTTTACCAAAGACGGAAAAGCATTAATTTCAATTTCAAAAGATAAAACGGCGCGTCTCTGGGAAATAAAAAGCGGAAAAATGCTGCGTATCCTGCATGGTGACAGGACTCCTCTTGTTGCAGCAGCAATGAGTCCGGACGGAAAATTAATTGCTTTAAGCAACCTCACAAAAGACATTTTTATCCTAAAATTTCCAAATGATATTCCGGAATTACAAGAAACTGCAGGAGACTCGCTATCCGGGGATGTGGCCAATTCAGCTGAGACGCAAGCAGCTGACTCAGCTTTGAACGATGCTGAAAATTCTGTGATCGATTTAACGGATTTGAGTGAAAAAGAAAAACAGCCGATGACCGCGGAAGAGTTACTCGCTTATGCTGTACCTGAAACAGACAAATTGTCTGCGGATTATCTTCAACAGCAGAAACGTCTCAATCAATTGCTTAAAAGCAAAAACACCTGCCTGCATATCGCAGAAATGGAAAAACTGGCTCTGAAAATTTTAAGCATGATTCCTAATGACCTGGCCGCTTTTCACGCAATGCTCAAGTCCTCTATTTTGAAACGGGATTTTACAAATATGCACTTGCTGCTGAGAGCAGGAAATTTCGCGGAACTTGATACTGAGCGTTATGACTATCTTTCCATTCTGGAAATTAGAAATATTTTTGATAATTTACTCATTGATGTTTTTGATCAATCCTTTGAACGCCGCGGCAATAAACAGCAAATCAAATTAACAAATTGCGAAGGAAAATCAGAACCCGTCAGTTTAGGGAAAATTTCACGCAACTTACGTTATCCCGATGAGTTTTTAACAAAGATTACTTCAACAGCACGCATGCTTGACTTGCGCGATTTTATAGGATTAAGAGAGTTTGAATTCCAAAACAGGATGTTTGCAGAAATTAAACGGGTTATTGATTCCGGCACTCCTCATGCGTCTTCACGTATGGCGATGGCAACACAGGAACGGGCAAAGGAAATTCCGACTGGAATGCTTAAAATAAATCTTGAAAAAGCACAGACCTGGAAAAATGAAGGTATGACCGCATTTCGTTTGCGCAAAGAAAGTGGTCCATGGAAAACTTACCATAGCGATCAAGACAACCGAATCATCATGCATCTTCCTGCGGGTGCATATTATTTGAAAGTCGGCGGAATTTTAAGAGAAACTTTTTTCCTCATTGCCGGAACTCAACTGGATTTAGCAGTTGAATAATCTGCAATACGAAAGAGAGCTTCAGGCCACTACTGCATCTTAACCGCCTGCAAATAACAGGTGATTATCCCATCTTGTATTTGCGGCTGAAGTGAGAATCTCAGTTTTTTGATTTAATGGAGAATGTTTAATAATTTGGCCAAGTCCGTTTGTAATGCGGAAGCATTCCGGAGTGTTTTCCGCGGCAACTCCGCATCCGTCTTTGACTTCTAAATAACTGAGAAAACGTTTTTCAGAAACTGACCAAAAGGTTATGATTCCGCCCCGTGGTGAGCTTACTGCAGCCAACTTTCCACTTTTGTCAAAAGCTACACTACCGCAATAATTTTTCATGCGGTAACCTACCGTTTGGGGAGCGGAAAGCAGTTCAATTGCGGAACTTCCTTTTTGGAAACCTACCAGGGGTAGAAGATGACGCCGTGGCCCCTGATACTGCATGACAAGAGCTATATTATCTTCCAGCCCAACATCCAAATGCCGAATGCTCATCAGCTGTAGTTCGGGAGCTAATCTGTGAGTGGAAAGTAGTTTTCCAGAATCGATTTCTATGTATGCCAGCGAAGAATCCATTTCTGACAAATTCAGTTTTTGCCTTTCTGATTCCGGATGAGTCATAATTCCACCATTAGCCACCACAATTGTTTTTCCGTCTCCCAATAAAACAATTTCATGAGGGCCGATACCGTGGGTTGGCAGAGTTTCTACCAGTTTGTAACTGTCGCTAACATCATAAACACCAATTACACCGCGCCCGGATTCATACTCATTTTCGGCTGCATACAGCCACAGTCCATCCGGAGAATAAACTCCATGTCCATAGAAATGACGGCCGTCGATACTGTTTATTTGAGCAAGCTTTTCACCACTAAAGGTATTAACAACGAAAATATATTTTCCTGGACGACGGGCAAAAGTGGCCACTTCAGGCGAATTTGGTCGGAGGGCTGTTCCGTGTCCCCGGCTTGGCAGAGTCAAACGAAAGGTTTCATTTCCGGAAACACTCAATCCGTTAAAAAAATATTTACCCTTTAAGTCAGATCCGGCACTGAAGTAAACGGTTGAGTCGTGTTTTGTCTCCTCAGCATAGCAAATATTTCCACTGTATCCGCTAATCAGCGCACTGGCACTCACTGAAAAAAACTGTCGGCGTTTAATTATCATTTTTCAATCTCCATCCAAGAAATTAAATCCTGTGCCCATGCCAACGGCAGTTGAAATACGACCGCGAACCAACCCCATCAAAGCTAGCACTTGTGCTTTCAGGCGCTCAACCTGCTCATGCTGCTGTTCATCTCGCACGGCTTTATGCAGTGGAAGAGAAATACTTCTGGCAGTTTTTAAAGTATACTCCAGATAGGTTTTGAAATCCTTTGCGGTGTTGGAGTCTGGTTTCAGCATTTCAATAAAATCATCCATGCCAAAAGCACCTTCACCCTCAAAAAGTTTTTGGGCTGCTTCCAAATTCAGGATGATGTTGCGAAGTGACCTTTCACTACGCCACGCTTCCGCAAGTCTTGGCCGGGAGTTTTCAGAATTTTCTCCAAGTGTTCTGTGTATTTTAAGATTATGAATGGCACGTAAATTTCCATAAAGACTTGCTAAATGATCCTGAAATATTTCATTTTCCCCTGAGTAGATTGGAACTCCTGAAGAAGTGGCAACTTGCATGAAACCATTACTCGGATCATTCCATTCATTTAAGACTGCTTCACTTATTTTCCGCAGATTAAGGGAAATAGCCTGAACCAGACTGCAACGGAACATTGATGTTTTGTCTTGTTTAAATAATTTTTCAGACTGGCTGAACAACAAACGTTCTAGTGCAGGGAAGCCTTGCAAAGCTACACTTATTAAAGAAAATTGCTCCTCTGAAAGTAATGTCTCATCTTCACTTTTCAGCAGTCGCCCCAGATGCCTAGATCCAGTGTTATGTTTATCAGGCCAGTAATAAACTCGGTTTAGCCTAAGTTTTTCTTCTATTGGACCGAATTGAATGTGTTGAACTCCGGCCCAGGCATCTGCAGCAGAATGGAATGCTGTTTTTATCAGGGGTAAGTTTGCTATAGAGGGAGCCATACAAAATTGCTGTGCTGCTAAGTCCAGTTTAATGGCTTGCGCCGAAAAATTTTCATAACGCGGTAAAATGTGTTTTTTCGCCAATACCTGATTGATGCGAAAATACTGTGCGGGTTCAATCGCAGAGACTGAGCTACTGATTAATGCTAAAAAAGCTATCAAGAGAATTATCCGCATGATTAATTATAAACTATTGAGGAAGGCTAGCATTTCACTGCGCTTTTTAGAATTAAATTTTAGAAAGTTTTGTTTGATAATCTCTGCCTCTCCACCATGCCAGAGGATGGCTTCAAGCAAATTTCTGGCCCTACCGTCGTGTAAAAATTGAGTGTGACCATTAACAGTTTCAGTCAAACCGATACCCCATAGAGGTGGGGTGCGCCACTCACTGCCGCTCGCAAGTCCTTCAGGTCGTTGGTCAGCAAGTCCTTCGCCCATATCATGCAGCAGTAAATCTGAATAAGGCCATATCAATTGGAAAGATTGTTCAGGCTGATCCGGAAGGCGTTTGGTCACAAATTTAGGCCGATGACATTTTACGCAACCTGTTTCATAAAACAATTTTTTACCTGCTAACACTTCTGGTTTATCAATGTCACGGCGAGCTGGAACCGCCAAATTTTGTGAATAGAACACGAGTTTATCCATTGCTTCGGGAGATATTTCCAAATTGTTCTGAGTTGGGGTGTTTCCGTTAGGAGCATTTCGGCATTTTTGTTGTTTGGAGGTGCAATCTCCCCAAGGTAAAATTGTAAGCGGAGAAGAAATCCCTATATCACCTCTGAAGGCTTTTGAGCTTTGTTGGCGGATATTGGGTTCTCCAGCCTTCCAGCCAAAGCGCCCCAAACTTACTTTTTGGCCTTGAAGATCCCACACAAGATTGGCTTTAGCTGAAATTCCATCATTGTCCTTGTCATCGGGATCAGCGTTTGCCAAAATATCTTTTTTACTTATAGCTTCCAGCAAACCGAGTCCAATCATTGGTGAGGCAACCCTAGGCGAAATTTGCAATAGTGGATGAGGAGGTCCGTATTTCCAATCTTCAATCGAATATGTTGGTTTTCTCAAAGAAACTATAGTACCGTCGCTGAAGTTCTGCTTAATTTCCTGATATTCGATATACATCTTTCCTTCTGCGTTATGTCCCTGTATCGCGAGGTCCTGTAGTTGACCTCCGTATGTTGGGTCAGGAATGGTATTAAGTCGATGCTCGAAAATCATTCTCTTTTGTATTTCATTGTTTGGAGGAATACTGAGGCGCAAAAACATGGAGACAGCATCATCTTGGGGCCAGTTTCCAGAGGGAGCATGTCCCCGCCCATCTTTTAGATGACAATTTTGACACGAACGTGCATTGAAGAGTGGTCCCAAACCATCTGCGGATTTTGTAGATGCAGGAGACGAAACCCAAAGTCGGCGGAAAAACCCATTTCCAACTTTAAAGTCCAGTTCCCTTTCAAAGCTCATATTGGCAGAACTATGAGAAAAGGAGTTTTCGTTTAAAAATTTGAAAACAGTAGCGGCTCCTGCCGGCCTACGTTCAAAGGCTTCTGGTTTACTAAAATCCGTAGTAGGCTTAACAATTTTGGCTATGCGGATTGCCTCTGATTTTGTGTTTGCAAAGATAGATGTAGAAATACAAAACAAGAACAAGAAGACAATCAGCAAACGAGCAGAATTTTTCGGGGGTATAATGGTATGTAGCATACGGGGGTACTTTTTAAAAAGATCATAAATACCTGCCCCTCCAACATAGGTATTTAAAAAAAAGAGTATTTAACATTTGTGTTGAATATTGTATATCCTATCAGAGAAAACTTAGGATGGCATTTTGATTTTAATTGCCAACCTAAGTTTCTCTGAGGTGAATCAAAATTCAGACGTTACTCGAAAACTTTTTCAGGACTGTCCAAACTGTCAGAGCCTTCAAACTCAATTAAATTGAGATCTAAAGCAGCAACTAATTTTTCTATGGTACGAGTTTGGTTTTTAAGACCGTCCACAACATCCTGTACGAGTTTATTTCCTCCTTTATCGCCAGTTGCAAGCATCTGATCATAGGATTTCCCGGCTTCAGCTGTTTTCTTCATTTGGGTCATAGCTAATAGTGTTGTATGAAACTTGTCCATCATTTCTTTATGCAGTCCTTTTTCTATCAGACTAGAAATTCCAGGTCCAGAAACAACCCGCCCGTCCGTCCGTACGTAACGTCCTGTATAGACGTTAATCATGCCCATCAAGTCGTAGTAATGTGAATTGTGTGTGTTATCTGAAAAGCAGTCGTGTTCTTCTTCAGGATCATGCAGCATCAATCCAAGTTGAATGCGTTCACCCGCTAGCTCACCATAAGAAAGACTGCCTAATCCGGTTAACATGGCAGTCAAACCTGATTTTGTACTCCCATTTTCCAGTCCCCTACGAGCAGCTCCATTTCTCTGCCAATTTGCCACCATTTCTTCTAAATCATCAATTAATAATCCTGTAGCAGCAGTTAAATATTCTACGCGGCGGTCACAGTTTCCATTACTGCAGTTGGAGGGGTTTAAATCAGTTACAGGACGGTTCCCACTCCCTGCGTTTGTACCGTTTAAATCCTGACCCCACAACAAGAACTCAATAGCATGGTAACCAGTGGCTACGTTAGCTTCAACCCCGCCGGCCTCATGCAATGTTTCTGCTAAGATTTTTTTTGTAATTTTAGCAATGTTAACATTTTTTCCGTTTATTGTTAATCGTTTGTTGGCGATAACGTTTGCTACATAAAGTTCGTTTGCATCAGACTCAGTACCATAACCGGAATCGACATAATCAATCAATCCTTCATCTAGGGGCCATGCATTCACTTTCCCTTCCCAGTCATCAACAATTGCATTCCCGAATCTATAGGCCTCAGTTTGCTGATATGGAACTCGAGCAGCGAGCCAAGCTGTTTTAGCTTTCTCCAAATTAGTTTCGGTAGGCTTTAGGGCAAGTTTTTGTATTGCTTGCTGTAAAACTCTGGCAGTGATCAAAGCATCTTCAAATGTTGCCTCGGCTATGTCTGCATAGGTTTTAATTACAGCTTTTTCGCTAGCAGCCATAACGGATGAATTGCTGAAAGTTCCTGTCAATATCACTCCTACTGATAAAATTCCTGCCAGGAATCTTTTGAAGGATATTTTCATTTTACTCTTATGGGATTTAGTATGATTCATTTAGTCTCCTGTTGATTAAAAAATTAGCTTAAACATATCATGAAAATTTGTCATGATTATAAAATTATATTAGTATTTACTAATTAAAGTCAAGAATAAATTGATAAAGATTAAGAAAAATGTATAAAAGTACTATCTTCAATTGGATTTATACAGAAACATTCTTCTGAGCGTAACACGGTACTCTTCTATATAGGAAAAATCAGCCAGAAAAATCCCGAGATTAAAATCATGGCTGTCATAAATATTCCAAAAAAAAGAATAAAAAACTCAAACGATTGTATTTTCTTACTTGAATTCATGATTACAAACAGAATAAATACTTTTGTTGGTGGTTGTTATTTGAGTTAAAAGTGATTTCTTGTTAGACATCTTAAGGGATTATTTTCTTCTAATGGCAACAAAATTTCTCCTTGTTCGTCGGGCTTTGATATTTAAGATTTGTTTATTCGTAGTACAACTGCATTGCAGTCATGTATAATTCTGAAACATTGTTGTTCCGCAGTCTGTAATGACTGTACTGGCCATCTTTGCGGTAATCCACAAGATCCCTATCTCTTAAAACTGTGAGATGTTGGGAGAGAGTAGATTGAGGGATTCCAATTTTTTTTGACAAGGACTGCACAGTATATTCTGCGTTGATTAGCAAGCTGACTATTTTTAGACGGTCAGGATGAGAAAGAGCTTTCAAGCGACGACTTACTTGATTAATTTTATGTTGAAGTTGCGGAACTGATTTTTTGTAAGTTGCAAATTCTTTGGTAGTTTCACTTTCTGTGGATGTTGTACTGCTAAACATGACTTTTATCAGAATGAAGAGTTATTGATTGAAATAGGTCACAAATAAACGTTCACCAAGATTTTGATTTCAAGTATCTTATATTAAGTTGATTCTGAAGAAAAACTCAGTTCAGAAGTGTAAAATTTGCTTTTGAGGTCGGATCAAGCCGAGTGTTAATAAATTTACTTTCATCATTTTCTTCATGCTTACTATTTGTTAATAGGTAGTATTGGACAAGGTCCGTGAACATATTAAAATAATGTTTAAGGCCGGCTCTTTGTTCGATGGGCCAGTTTTTTTGAAAGGCGAAAGCTTTTGCTGCAAGCAGTTCAGTCACTCCATTTATGCTCGGGGTTATCTCAAATTCTTGTATAATTTGGGGAAGCCATTCACGATAGGTAAAAGTGAGTGACTTACTGCCAAGGATAAGTAGCGTAAGACGATTATTAATTTGAGTTAAGTTGGTAATCAACCTATATGTAATAATTTTTTCAAGAATATTATCAGCCTTTTCACAGGTTCTATTTACTCCTAAAAGCTTGTGCATCAGATGATGGCCATGTTTGTAATAAAAAGCTGTTGCTTCGGTCATATCATTTCCACTCATTATTCCGAAAGTAATTGGTTTTAGATGACTATCCCAAAAGGCTGTAGAAGCCTCGATATATGGAAGCAACTCTGCTTCATCAACTACAATATTTAAAGGCAATACTGGTTCTCCTGAAGGGTAATTATGGATGTTACTAAGGTCTGTAAATCTCTGTTTAGCCTTTCCTGTAATTTTCATGGTTTCTCCTTTATAAGTTGATTGTGAAAGAACGTATTAAATTATTTGTTTTAATTAGCATATTATAATATATATAATTAGTCAATACTAATAATATTTGTGGACATAAATAATCCTACTAAATTATTAATTGAGTTAAATTAATAAAAAATTATTGAAAATGTTTTTCTGGACTATTCCTGTAGAACATCAGGCAGGATTGAGTTCTGGTACCAAAACCAGGCGAGACTTCCAGTGGCCAGGTTACCTAAAGCGATGCCGAAAAAAAACCCCGTTGTACCCCAGATTTGTGATCCCAGATAAACAAGAGGAATGAGAAAAAGAAAAAGTCGCATGATATTGATGCTGGTTGAATGGAAAGGCCTGTGAAGTGCGTTACAAGATGCGCTGATCAATTGTGAGATGCCGTGAAACCCAAAACCAAAAGGTACGATCCAGAAAAATTGCTTTATCAAATTTTGAATTTCCAAATCGTCTGTAAAAGCCCATGCGATACCTCCGGAAAATAGCGCCAGAAATGCCCACGCTGTACCACCCCAAATCAGTGCAAAGCAAAGGATAAACCGGCTTGCTTTTTTAATTCTGTCGAAATTATTAGCACCATAATTTTGACCAATAAATGGAATGATCACCGATGAAAGAGCCATTGATCCGATCATTGCTATAGATTCTATTCGTGTTCCAACTCCAAATGCCGCGACTGTCGCTTCACCAAGTTCTGCCGCAATGCGTGTTAAGACCGCATTAGAGAAAGGAAAAAGAAGTTGCGTCAACATCGCTGGAATACCGATGTAAAGCAGCGCTTTCCAGGAAAGCAGGATTTCACCAATACCGGGCCAGTTTGCAGTCAACATTCGCTCACGCTTTCCAAGTACCCATAAACCGGCAATCATGATGCTGATATAAGAAATAACTGTTGCGATTGCAGCTCCCCGAATTCCCATTTCCGGGAATGGACCATAGCCAAAAATCAAAATCGGATCCAGTACAGCATTCACTACTGCAGCAATTACCATAATGATGCTTGGTGTTTTGGTGTCTCCGGTAGCACGGATCGCACTGTTTCCAACTATCGGGATCACCACAAAAACGACGCCCATCAACCATGGGATCATGAATTCATCAATCAGCGGGAGTGATTCATCAGAAGCACCCATCAACCTAAAAATTGTGTCAAGGTTAAGATAACTCAATCCGGCTACTACCAGAATAATCAAAGCTACCAATAGCAGACTGTCTGTAGTGAGGCGTTGTACCCGGTGATGATCTCCCTCTCCAATGGCCCTTGAAATGACTGCAGCAGCTCCAATTCCAATACCAAAAGAAAAACTCATCAAGGTAAATGTAACCGGAAAAGTAAAACTGATGGCTACCAGTTCCTTTACCCCGATCAGGCTGATGTAAAAAGTGTCCACTAAATTTATGAGCAGAATAGAAACAAGCCCAAAGATCATTGGAATTGCCAGCCGAATCAGTGATGGCCCTACAGGACCAGCTATCATGCGATTTATGCCCGACTTTTGTTTGGATGAATTAGCAGAAGGAGAGGATGTCAATAAAACCTGAATTATGATGATTGGGAAACTCCTTTCTGAGGGCAGAGAGGAATTGGAATAATAGCACACTCTACTCTCAACTCACAAATTGATTTGTTTTTGAGGTAGCTATTTCAAAGCTTGATTTATCAAGGTGAAGCTGGAATCAGCTTGATTGCCGGGTATATCTGTGGGAATCTGTACAGCATAAATTGACTCAACATTTGTAGCGCAATAGATCTTCATGTCATCCTCCAGAGTGAACGAATCCGCTTCAATACTTGAAACTCAAGCTTACGATGGTTTGTTTGATGACCTTGCGTTGCGTCGTGAACTAAGCGCAAATCTGGTTGGATTCTGCCGTTATCTACGACAGCATGGACTGTGCACCGGCTTGGCAGAACAGATGGATGCTTTGCGTGCATTGGAAGAGATTGAACTTGAAAATCAGGCTGCTTTCAAAATGGCACTGCGTACAACTTTGGCCAAGAGTGTCGAGGAACAGGAGATTTTTGAAGAACATTTCCATTCCTACTGGTACGTTTGGGAAAGTGCAGAAAATCTTCACCAGAGATTCAAGCCAGAAAAAGAGGACCAGCCCGCTGTGTTAGTTGACGCACGGCCGCAAAAACAGGCTTTTGTCTCAATCAGTGATTGGTTAGGAGGTGCGGAGACTGCTGAAGAAGAAAAAGAAGCTGCCGGTTACAGTCCTTTTGAAACCGATTCGGAGCGGGATTTCAGCACTTTTCAGGCAGAAGAGCTTAGCGAAGTTATGCAGTTGATAAACGAAATTGGCAAGGCCCTGGCAACTCGTTTCAGTCGCAGGACGATGAATTCAAAACGTCGGGGAAGTATTGACTTGCGAAGCACAATGCGTTTGAGTTTGCGCCGCGGTGGAGAGATTCTGGACTTGGCTCACCATCAACGCAGGCGCCAGCGTTTGAATTTGGTGCTGCTTTGTGATGTGAGCAAATCAATGGACCTTTACAGTCGTTTCCTGATCCAGTTCATTTACGCATTTCAGAGTGTTTACCGTAGGATCGAGACTTTTGTCTTCAGCACTGCTCTACACAGGATTACGGAAACTCTGCGCAGAGAAGAATTATACAGCGCACTGGAGCAACTTTCCGGAACTGTTCCGGACTGGTCGGGCGGTACAAAAATCGGCGCTTCTCTGGAACAATTTGTCAGTCAGCACGGACTTAAACTGGTGGATTCCCAAACCGTTGTACTCATAATTAGTGACGGCTGGGACACAGGTGAAGTGGATTTGCTGGAAAACAGTATGCGCTTTTTAAACAAACACGCGCGAAATGTAATTTGGCTCAATCCGCTCAAGGGAAGTCCCGGATATGAACCGAAAACACGCGGAATGCAGGCGGCGTTACCTTATATTGATATTTTTGCTTCTGCTCATAATCTCAACAGTCTGAGAAAACTGGTACGTCAGTTGACCAGAATCCAGTCCGGACAAAGCAGCAGCTTGTCGCTTGTGAGTTAAAACAGCCAGCGTTAATTTAATTGTCATAACTAAATCTTAAACTCTTTTTTGAAAAACACCATGACCTTATACACGCTTGATGAATCAACACCTGAATTTACGGAGACAACTTTCATTGCTCCGGATGCAAGTCTTATCGGGCGTGTCAGGATTGGAGCATATTCCTCAGTCTGGTTTAATGCAGTCCTCCGAGGAGATATGGCATACATTAGCATAGGCGACGAAACCAGTTTTCAGGATTTAAGCATGGGGCACGCAGATCCCGGATTCCCACTGATAATTGGAAACCGTGTAACGGTAGGTCACCACTGCGTCATGCATGGTTGTGAGGTAGAAGACGACTGCTTGATCGGTATGGGTGCGATTTTGATGAATGGAGTGAAAATCGGCCGTGGAAGTATAGTCGGTGCAGGAGCAGTTTTGCTGGAAGGAACGGAAGTTCCTCCTTTTTCAATGGTTGCCGGTTCTCCCGCAAAAGTCCGCAAAACTTATGAAGAAAGTATTCTGGAGAATATTAGAGCTATGTCACAAATATATGTGAAACGCGCGATACGTTACCGCGAGCAAAATATAGGTGTGAGTGTGTGAGTTACTCCGTGCTTAACTTCAGCATCAGGCCGCTATTTCACTGGATTCACGTGCATCGAGAATCGCGACAAAAGCGATTTGGAGTTCGGTTGGAGTGAGTTCTTCAAGTTCGGTATGTTCACTTTTCAAGGTGCTGTTGATAAACTGGAGTTGCGGTTCTTTAGATACATAACCTAATTGATTCAATTGTTTGTCTAATGTTTCGAACACTCTCGAACGCAGTTGTTCATTAGTTTTTACATCCTGTTCAAGAATACGCTGCCCATGAAAGTTGGTAGTGTTTATCTCTCCTTTGTAAGACTGCATTGCAAGAGTTTTGTCTCCTTTTAATTCCAGTGTAACTATGACTGAAGTGATGATCACAGAAGTCACGCAAAAAATCAGTAAAACCAATTCCATATTTCCTCCATTTTGTTTTTTCCAGGATACTAAAACTATGTCCGTTCTTCAGTTTTTCTCAAACTTTGAGACTTAGAGTTGAACTGAGTCTACTACAGATTCGTCATGAGCATTTTCGAGATGGTTTTTTAGACTCCCCGAAGATTATGCAGAAAACAGACCAGTACAAAAAGTTCTCTGCTGAGATTTAGTTGGACAATTTTTCTGCGAAACAGTCTTCCGGACAGAATTTTTCTACAAATATGTTGAGGCATTTTATGCTTTTCGTACGTTCAAAGTGAATGGCGGAACTGCGTCAATCTGGCATTGAACTTGTATAACAAACTGGACATCAAAAGCTTAAAGAACAATCGTTTTTATTGATCATGATCAACACATCACTTTTCTCACGTTCGGGTGCAGTATTACTGCATTTATTCTTGATACTGGTATTTGCGGCACCGGCATGGGCTGTACGTGTGAAGGATGTTGCAGCGTTACGGGGTGCACGTGACAATGAGTTGATTGGTTTTGGTATAGTTGTGGGTCTGGATGGCACAGGCGATTCACAGGAAAGTTTGCTTTCCAGAAAACCGATCGTGAACGCATTGGAGAGGATCGGCATAAGTTTACAAAGTCAGGATATCCTTGGAAGAAGTATCGCCGCAGTCTGGTTGACGGCTACTTTACAGCCTTTCGCAAAATCCGGACAACGTCTGGACGTAACCGCAGCTACAATTGGGGATTCGGTTTCCCTGCGCGGAGGTATTTTGATTATGGCTCCGATGCGTGGTCCGGATAGACTGGTTTATGCTCTGGCTCAGGGGCCCATCGCAGGTATTCCGAAAGGAGTCAGCCGTGCTATTGCCTTGCCGGAGGAGGAATTGGGCAAATTACCGATAGGCTCACGGATGGTCGCTTCTGTCGGGCATATAATAGGTGGGGCAATTGTAGAACGGGAAATTAGTTTAAATCTCAACAGCCGCGCTAGGTTGTTTATGAATTTGCACTCGCCGGATTTCACCACCGCTTTTCGGCTGGCAAAACTGATCAATCAAAATTTAGGTTTCCGCAGTGCACGTGCCCAGGATGCGGGTACGGTTGAAGTTTCAGTTCCGGACAGTTATTTGGGCAATACAGTGGAATTGGTGTCCTTTATAGAAAATCTGGAGATTTCTCCGGATCATACTGCTAAAGTTGTACTCGATGAACGTTCCGGAACGGTAGTGATGGGAGGCAGTGTGAGGATTTCTCCAATTGCTATTTCGCAAAACGGCTTGAATATTCAGGTTAAACTTCCAAATGCAAACCAGCAAAGTGAAGAAGGTGCTTTAACAGAAGATGAAATATTGGATGCTAGTGTTTTTATGCTTAAAGGTGGTGCGAACTTAAAGGATATTGTGAACGGTTTTAATAAAATAGGCGCTTCAAGCAGAGATTTGATTGAGGTGCTAAAAGCAGTAAAAACGGCAGGGGCACTGCATGCAGAGCTGGTGATACGATGAAAATATCAATGCCGCAGCCTTTGTCTGCACTGACTCTGCAGGCAAATCAACTGAAGAAAATACCTGTGACAAAAGGTGTTTCTGATGACGCTAAATTGCGTGAAGCAGCCAATGATTTTGAAGCAATTTTTATTCAGCAGATGTTAAAAACTATGCGCAAAACATCTTTTGAATCGGATCTGTTGCCTAAGTCTGAAGGAGAAAAAGTTTTTCAATCCCTGCTGGATGAACAGTATGCTTTGCTTTCTGCCAAGTCCGGAAGTCTGGGACTCAGTGAAATGATTTACCAGCAATTAAAACCAAAGGTAGATAAAAAATAAAAAAACACTAAAGTTTTGTAATTAAACGGCCGATACCTGCAATAAGGTGTTTCTGTGATAAATCCGGGATTAAAAAACAAGGATCTTCCGGATCCGCAAATCACCTTTGCTGAGGCCCAAGACTGAAGTGGCAATTTATGCTGTTTTCGGAAGAAATGTTAAAAATTTCCGGAAGCTTTTTATTTAACACGCCCTATGGGTCTTCTCAGATCAGCGGACTGCACCTTTATTGTTGCGCTCGTCTGAGTCTGCGGGTATGCTTGTCGGCTTACACCGGACATTCTCGCGGAATTAGGGAATTTAACTTTTAACATCAACAGGTGGATATGAAAATTACAGGACAACAGCCCCCCGAATTTCATGGAGTAAAAGGAGGGACTGCTAAAGAAAATCAGAAAACCACAGGCCGTTCCGGAGAAACGCAGGGTACTGCGGAAACTCCCGATAAAAATTCGACGTTTGTGATGAATAAAATAAAAAATCGAATTTCCACTGAACCGGAAGTACGTGCGGACCGGGTTGCAGAACTCAAAGCTAAAATCAAGAGTGGCGAATTTCAGGTAGATTCACAACGTCTGGCCAAAACAATGCTGGAGGACGCTCTTAATGAAGATACAGTCTGAATCATAAGCGCTTGAAATAATATGGCGTCCGTGGCGGGGCTGTTATAAGGTTACCTTTTAATTATGAAAGAACTGCTGAATATTTTGCGACAGGAAGTCGAACTGCACGAGCAGTTGATTTCCATGCTGCAGAAGGAATCCGAAGGGTTTGGCCGTTTACGCGGTTCAGAACTGCTCAAACTTCAGGGAGAGAAGTCACGCTGTGTACGTGCTTCTAGCGGACTTGAGAAGGAGCGAATTCAGCTTGTGGAACAGCTTGCTGATTCCTGGAATATGGCATCGAAAGAACTGACACTTAGCGTAATTATTAGCCGTGCAACAGAGGAATACTCAGCACCGCTGCAGCAATGTTTTGATCAACTGAAGAGTTTAATAAAGCATATTCACATAATTGCGGATGAAAACTCTCTTCAGGCATCAGGTCGTTTAAAGTCGGTCGAGTCTTCGATTCAGTTCATGAGCCAACTCCAGAACGGTCCTCCGACTTATTCAGATGCAGGAAAAATACAAACAGCGACGAGCACAATTTCCCGCACAGAAGTCTGACTTTTAGTCGCTAAGATCGTTAAGGAACCCTAATTATTTCTGCCTTTTTACCATGTCTTCGCTCAATAGTTCCCTAAACTTGGGACAACGCGCCCTTAGTATCAATCAGCGCGCAATGCAAACAGTTGGGCATAATATTGCCAATCAAGAGACCGAAGGCTTCTCTCGCCAACAGGTACGCTCAGGCACGTCTGCACCGGATCCAACCGGTTTGGGAGGCGGTGCTGACGCGCAGCCGACCTCACGGGTTTACGATAAATTCGTGCAGCGCAAAATCCTCCAGGAAAATCCACGCTCCGAAATGTTTAAGTCACGCGGAGAGTTTCTGCAAAAAATTGAAATAATTTTTAGTGAAACAGAGGGCAACGGTTTACACAAAGCGTTGAACGAGTTTTGGAACTCGTGGAGTCAACTTTCAAATCAACCCGAATCTGAACCTGCAAGAATGCGGGTAAAGGAACAAAGTGATGTGCTGGCTAGTCGTTTTCGCGGTATGCATTCTCAACTCAGCGGTTTGCGTAAAGAAATTAACGGGCGTCTCGTGGCGACTGTTAACAAGGTAAATGAGTTGGGTCAGAAAGTAGCGGAGTTGAATCGACAGATTTTTTCTTATGAAGGTAGACAGCGTGTAGCAAACGATATGCGTGATGCACGAAATCAGGCAATTGAAGAATTGTCAGCTTTGGTTGATGTAAATTCTTTTGAAGATCCCAACGGACGCACCACGGTTATCATAGGCCGTGACTGGACTTTGGTTGAAGGAATTAACCGCTATCAGCTCGATGGTAAAATGAAGGGCGGTGAATTGGGGATGCTTAACATAGATGGTGTTTCAACCAACGATAACCGTCGTGATTTGACCAGAACTTTTCGTGAAGGCGAAATGGCCGAAATGTTAAGAATGCGTGATGATACAATCGTTGAGTATCAGAAAAATCTTGATGAAATAGCTTTCAGTCTTGCAGGAAAGGTCAACAAGATTCATGCTTCCGGTACCGGAATCAATTCCGCGGCTGAAATGATGAAAAGTACTTTTGGTTTAAATTCTGCCGCACTTAATCAACCTCTGCCTTTCCTGAAAGACGGTATTTTTCAGCTTCATCTGGTTGACCCTCACAATGAAATACTGGAAACATATGAGATAGAAGTACAGGCAGGTAAAGATACACTTCCGGATATTGTGAAACGCCTCAATCAAACGGTCAACGATCCGGGACTACTGCAGGCTTCTATTGAAGGAGACGGTTCGCTGCTCTTACAAAGTGGCACTGACCACAAGTTTATTTTTGGAGAAGATCAATCCAGCCTCGCTCAGGTTCTTGGTTTAAACAGTTTCTTTGATACTCTTAAAGGGGCAGAAGATATTCAGTTGAGCGGACATATTCTTGAGAATACAAATAATATTTCTACAGGCAAAGACCTTATTCCCGGAGATAACAGAATCGCACTGGAAATTGCAAAACTTCAGACAAGGCCGACCATGAGGGATGAGACCATGACTTTTGACGAATATTACAATGGTGTACTCACAGGCATGGGACTCAAAATTCAAAGAAATAATACTGAACAGGCACAGCAGGAAAGTATGGTAAAGCAGTTTAAGGAAATCCGAAGTTCAATCAGTTCAGTCAACATGGATGAAGAACTAGCGGACATGATGCAGTACCAGAAAGCTTATGAGGCTTCCGCACGTTTTATCAATACTATTGATAAAATGATGGAAACCGTTATTAATATGTGAAAATTAAAGCATTTAAGATGAACTCTAAAAAAAGTTTTTATAATCGTGTCTTTTTGAACTTTCAGGAATTTATCAATTATAAATTGGAAACTGTTAAGAAAAACTTAAACCCAAATCACAAGTACTTTTAAATGCGAGTGACTGAGGTCACAAAACGTGACCACGTAGTTGACAATATACAAAGATCTTCAGGCAAGCTTCAGGACATACAAGTCCAGATGGCTACAGGTCGTCGTTTGAACAAAACGTCCGATGATCCTATAGGTGCGGCCAGATCACAGGATATTGTTACTACTATTTCTTCGCAGAAACAACTGCTCCAGAATGTTGAAGATAATATCGGCTGGCTGCAGCGTTCGGAACTGGAAATTGGGGGAATCAATGAAATGCTGGGTCAGATCCGTACACTGGCGCTTTCCCAGTCCGGCAGCGATTCAAACGAAGAAACAAGACAGATGGTGGCGCGTGAGTTTTCTGCGGCCAACAGAACAATGTTCGACATAGGAAACGCTCGTGAGGGCAAACTATATTTGTTTTCCGGAATCAAAAGCCTTTCTCCGGCATTGAAAAAAAACGATATCTTTCAACCTGCTAAAGTAGAGAAAAAAGGGGTTGTGCAAAAAGACATCCGTGAGCTACTTGATGTGAAACAATTTCGTGCACAATTTGAGGGATTTTCTACAAACAATTATCGAATCAAAGTCACCAAAGGAGGAGTCTGGGGACAGGCAAGGGTAAAAATCTCCGATGACGACGGTAGAACATGGAGCAAAGAGCAAACTTTACGTCCAGTAACACACGTTTTTAATCCGGATGGAAAACTCAATGATCAGGTTGTGCTTAAATTTTCGGATCAGGAGGGTCGTCTGGGTAATGTTCTTCCGCGGCAGTTTGATTTTAATTCCGAGAAGTCAGCAGAATTTGACATAGATTCACTGGGGATTTTATTCCCTGAAGGAATTGAATTTGTCTATCAGCCAAATCCGGAAGTCAGCTATAATGGTTCTGTTCAAAAAAAAGAAGCCCTGATTTCAAATGGACTAACCATTCCGGTTAATGTGACCGCTCAGGAACTGCTACTCGGCGAGGGCGAAAACGGGGTGGATACGTTTTCTTTGCTTGCTGCCATGGAGCGTGCCCTTCTGGCTAATGATGGCACTGCGATTGCAAATCGTTTAGGCGAGCTTGAATTAGCACAAAATCAGATTCTGAAGCAGCAGGCAGACGTTGGGAACACCATTCGTGAGCTCTATGCAACTCAGGCAAAGTTGGAAAACCAGCAGTTTGAGAAGGAAAGGCAGCTCTCGGATATTCAGGATCTCGATATTGCGGAAGCAACTGTGGACCTGAAAGTCGCGGAAGCCAACAACAAGCTTTCACTGAATACAGGTGCACGCTTGATCCAGCCAACACTGTCGGATTTCCTGCGTTAATTCAGCAAAGTCTTTGAAGTATTTCTAGTTCCATTAAGTCAGGAATCAATCGTTTAAAAGGTAGGTAACTATGCTCATACTGACACGGAAGTCGGGAGAAAGCATAACCATTGGGGATGATGTAAAGATCACGGTGGTCGAAGTCAAAGGCAAACAAGTGCGAATTGGAATCGAAGCACCGCGGAGTTATATAATCCACAGAGAAGAAGTATATATTTGTATTCAGGAAGAAAACAGGCGTGCAGCTGAAGAGTCTCCACTTTCTTTAGCCGGACTCAAAAATCTTTTAGGTAAACTCTAAACAAAATAAATATGCTTATTAAAACCTCCCGCTTCGGCGAGATTGAAATAGAAGAAAATCAGATAATAAATTTTCCTTCAGGTTTAATAGGTTTTTCTGAAGATCGTCGTTTTGTAATCAGAGAAGATGAAGCAGCGTCACCTTTCCGTTGGCTGCAGGCAGTTGATAACCAGGCGCTTGCTTTTGTGATGATTGAACCGCATGTTTCTGTTTCAAATTATGAACTTGAATTGACTAAGGATAATTTGAGAAAACTGAAAGCAGAAAGTATCAAGGACCTGTCAGTCTATGTCCTTGTCACCATGGCCAAAAACATGGAGGATGTGACTGTAAATCTTCAGGGGCCGCTACTTTTTAATCTTGAAAAACGTCTCGGCTTACAGTTTATAATACAAGACGGTAAACAATCCACACGCCATCCTTTATTTGGTGATAAAATAGCAGGGAAGTCCTCAGCTGCATCTGCTAAAAGCCCCGCAGAAGCCCCACAGGCAGCAGTCTCAGACTAATTTAGATGAAATCACTTCAGTCAGTAATCCGCTTTTCAGCTGAAATCCGCGTCCACTACAGTTTCCTTCCAGCAGACACTCAAGAATGAGTGATTATCAAAGTCCCCTTACTGCTGCAGATGTCCGACGAATATGTTTAGAGAATGGACTCGATATTTCAGACAGCCAATGGCAGTTGCTTGAAAAATGGGCTGCTTTGCTGCTGGAGGTAAATCAAAATGTAAATTTGATTTCCCGTAAAGAAACGGAATTTTTGTGGGAAAAACAAATTCTGCCATGTCTCGCGTTGTTGATTTTCCGTAAATTCAGCCCTGATGCGGACGTTTGTGATTTCGGTACAGGCGGAGGGTTACCAGGAATGCTGCTGGCGATTGTACGTCCTGATTTACGGCTGACTCTGCTGGATTCAAGACATAAAAAAATTGAGGTTGTGCAGCAAATGATCGATAGCTTAAAACTTTCAAATGCCCAAACTGTACTTGGACGAGGGGAAGAATTAGGTAAACAACGTCCATGGCGTCAGAGATTTCCGCTGCTGACCGCACGGGCAGTCGCACCTCTAATCGATTTGGTACGCTGGACCGCAGACTTACGGAAAGTGGAATCTGTGCTGCATATTTATAAAGGTGGAGAAATAAAGGATGAAGTTTTTGCCTTGTCAAAAAAAGTTTCCGGCGTCAGAGTCAACAAATCTCTCATGGTACTGAAGGGCTATCCAAAATTCGCGGAGAATCAAAAATATATAATTTCTTTAGAATTTTCCTCAAAATAACTTTTGAATCACGAGTTCAGCTAAAATAATATTATTATTGATTCCGGGCAGCTCCGTCTAATAAGTGAGATCTCTGATAATCTGCTGAGATCATCCAAGATCCCTCACTTACGTTTGGGATGACACGACAAGATTTTTGACTGCCCTGAAAATAAATACACATTTAAACAGCAAATATCTTTTATGCGTCTGATTTCTGCAAATCTCAACGGTATCCGTTCCGCGGATTCAAAAGGTTTTTTTGTCTGGCTTAAAACGCAGGAGGCCGATGTGGTTTGTCTGCAGGAAACACGGATACAACCGGAGCAGTTAACGGATGTAATGCTTGAACCTGATGGTTTAGAAAGTGCGTTTGAATTTGCTGTAAAAAGGGGATATTCCGGAGTTGGGCTTTATTTTAAGAAAAAACCCGACCGAATACAAAGAGGTATCGGCTGGACAGAAATGGACACGGAAGGGCGCTTTATTCAGGCGGATTTTGGGAAATTAAGCATCGTATCACTTTATCTGCCTTCCGGAAGCAGCGGAGATGTTCGGCAAAATTTTAAATTCAAGGTGCTGGAATATTTTGAAAAATGGCTGCTGGAGGCAAAAAAATCCGGAAGGGAGCTCATCATTTGTGGAGACTGGAATATCGCCCACAAGGAAATTGACCTGAAAAACTGGAAAAATAACCAGAAAAACTCAGGATTTTTACCGGAAGAACGTGCATGGCTGACAAAATTATTTACAGATTATGGTTATGTTGATGTCTTCCGGGAATTAAATCCAAATGCTGATCAATATACCTGGTGGTCAAACCGTGGAAGAGCGTGGGAGAAAAATGTGGGATGGAGACTTGATTATCAGGTTGCTAGTCCCGGAATTGCAGCAAAGGCTAGTGCGGAGTCGATTTATACAGCAGAACGCTTTTCTGATCACGCTCCACTGATAATTGATTATGATTACACTCTTTGAGCGACTGACTCAAGTATTTCACTTATTTCAACATAAAAACCCGATCAAATACACGGCGTAAAAAGTCCACTTCCTGTTCTCCGTTTAAAGAACTTATTTTTGTACCATCCGGTTTAAAAAAGAGCAGAGTGACTTTGCTGACGTTATGATATTCTGCAAACCAGCGACCCTCTTTAGAGTTTAGATTTGCAACCAAGAATCGTATTTTTCCTTCATATTCAGGTTTGAGCGAGTTGACCACCCGCTTGAGCGCACGGCAGGAATTTCAACCGGGGTCATGAACTTGAACCACTACGTTCTCTCCTTGCCCGATTGCAGCCAGATCGTTATCTTCTTCCAGACTTTCATACCAGAGCCAGCCAGCCAGCAACAGGATCAAGACACTGGTAATGGTGACCAGCCAACGGGCATTTTGTCTGCGATGAGCTTTTTTTGATTCTTTTTTTTGTTTGTGGTGTTTGCCCATGCAAATCTCCCTTTGAGTAAATTCTGCTAATATCTGGATTGATCATTGTGTCAATCATGCTACATTATCTTATCCTTTAAATACACACAATCCATCAATTGAGAATAATGGACATTATTAACTGGGGTGATATCCGGCGCGGAACATTAGCTATTGTACTCGTTATTATACCAACTGTACTGCTTGGTACATATATGGCGCCGGCGCTGCAGAGTCACCAGATTACTGGTCCGGGTTTATGGGAGCTGAAACGTACAAAAGTTCCGGATGCGGTGATTGAACCCTTACATGAACTGCGCCTCAAACCTTACTTTTTTAAGTTCAGACTGATGAGTGAGGTGGAATCCAGAATTGCTGATCCTGCTTTGTACAATAAATATAAAAAGAAAATAGAAGCGCGAATCTCAGCCATACCAATGCCTGCGGTGGAGTATATTTTTCTTGTCACTCTGGCGGTATATTATTGGATTTTATGGTTTTCGACACGGAAATATTTTCCTGACGGTCAGGTCTGACAAGCTCTACGGCCATTGCACAGTAGTTCGAGAAATTACTGCCAAAAAAGCTTACAAACACTAGGTTGCGGAGACTTTAGCAAAAGCTATTCTGAATCTTCTTCAAGCGGTAGTTCGAGTTGATTTTCTCCAGGCAGCTTTTCAATATCAAGTTCGCTTAAAGTAGGCAGATATTTTAGATTGGTGAGACCGAATATTTCGAGGAAATTTTTGGTAGTTCCATAAATTCCGGGACGTCCAGGGAGCATTTCACGACCAACAATACGAACTAGTTTCTGCTGCATCAATCGGCGGATAGTGTGGGACGAATCGACTCCCCGGATAAATTCAATACCTGCCCTGGTGATGGGTTGTTTGTAGGCAATAATGGCTAAAGTTTCCATGACTGCAGGAGAGAGTTTGATGGTCTTGACGGTTTCAAGCGACTGAGCCCATTTCTTATGTTCCGGAAGTGTGTGCATCTGTAAACCGTCTGCGACCGGATCGATCCGGAAAACACGTTTGGTTTTTTCATAGGACAGATTAAGCTCCGCGACCATCTCCCTTATCTCTTTTGTCTCAACTTCTCCGATGATTTCTGCCAGTTGTTTAGGAGAAAGAGGAAGGGTTGCGACAAATAAAATGGTTTCAAGAGCTTGTTTTAGTTCTAGTTTAGTCATGGGATCTTGAGAAAATTTTTAATGCACTTCATTCTGGACGGGTGATATGATAATGAGTACAATTCCAGTAATCAAAATAAGAAACATCAAAGCGGTAAAATGCATGTCCGCGTTAAAGCCACAGGAATCATCACCGAGAAGGCCGTTCACAGGCTGTAAATAATGTTCTCCGCACAAAATCCTGCTAAAATTAGCAGATATTATGGATGAAGATCTGTCGATGAACCAGAGCAAAATTGAAGACACGGTGAGTATACGACCAAGTTTTCTTTTTATCATCAGTCTCTTTTTTTTGCTTAGAGCAGCGTTTTATCGGTACTGAAAAGTGGCTTGGCTGAATCTTCACATTATCCTTATTCTTTAACATAACGCAACCCTTAATTGAGAAATTTTATGGATACCTCCAGTATTGATTATGCAGAAGGTCGGGTTTTTGATTTTGAGGATGAAAGTTCAATTCAGCCCAGTTTTCTCGAAACATTTGAATATGAGGGTCCGCGGCAGCGTGTCAACTATCAAATGAACGAGTTTGCCGCGGTCTGCCCTTTTTCCGGGCTGCCTGACACAGGCATAGTCTGGGTTGATTATATTCCCCGGCAAAAACTACTCGAACTAAAAGCGCTTAAATATTATTTCCTGACTTTCCGTAATGTAGGAATATTCCAGGAAGGAGTAACTGCGCGTATTTTCAATGATTTATATTCCCTGCTTGAACCTGAAGAATTACTGATCAAAACCCGCTACAGCACCCGAGGCGGCATTGACACAACCTGTACTATCGACTCTAATGAGCAAACATCCTGATTTATCTTCTCTGCGTGAAGATACTCGTATCATTCTTTCCGGACGTGACCCTCACCGCTATGGCGGCTTGGTCAATCCACCTGTATTTCACGTTTCCACTGTGCTTGCGGAAAGCATAGAACAACTCAATTCACGTGATTATCTCGAAGAGACGGGAGTGCAGGAAATGGCCTATGGTCGCAAAGGCACACCCACCTCGTGGGCTTTGGAAAATGCCGTAGCTGAATTGGAAGGTGGGCACCGCTGTCTGGCTTATTCATCCGGTCTTGGGGCCGTGACCGGGGCTCTGTTGGCATATTTGAAAGCAGGGGATCATTTGCTGATGACGGACAGTGTTTATGCGCCGACACGTAGATTCTGCAATGCGATTTTGAAGCGGTTTGGAGTTGAAACCACGTATTATGATCCGTTAAAAGGTGCAGACATTCGCTCGCTGCTGCGCGCAAACACAAAAGTCGTTTTTACGGAATCACCCGGATCCCACACATTTGAAGTACAGGATATTCCAGCAATTGCAGAAGTTGCGCACGCTCACGGTGCGAAAGTGCTGATGGATAACACATGGGCCTCACCCTTGTTTTTTAAACCGTTTGAACACGGTGTGGATGTCTCGATCCAGGCCGGAACTAAATATATCGTTGGTCATGCTGACGCAATGTTAGGTACAGTTAGCACTACTAAAGAGGCCTGGCATGAACTGCTTGAATGCACGGGTTATCTTGGGCAATGTTCCGGACCGGATGATCTTTATTTAGCTCAGCGGGGTTTCCGAACGCTAGCTGTGCGTTTGCGTCAACATCAGGCAAGTGCGCTGGAGCTTGCGGAATGGCTACAGAGTCATCCGGAAGTACGGCAAGTTCTGTATCCCGCTCTACCGGGTGCACCCGGACACGAGATTTGGAAACGTGATTTCCTTGGTGCCAGCGGATTGTTTGGAATTGAACTCAAACCGTGTGCAGAAGAAGCAGTAGCGGAGATGCTGAATGGCATGCGTTTGTTTGGTATGGGTTACTCCTGGGGTGGTTATGAAAGTCTGCTCATTCCGACAAATGTTCAAAAAATCCGTACAGCTGTACCCTGGCGTTTTGAAGGTCCGTTATTGCGCATACACATCGGACTTGAGGATGTTGACGATTTAAAGGATGATCTAGAGGATGGCTTGAAGCGTCTGCGGAATTTCCGCAGTTGATTTTCTTCGAGAAATACGACTTTTAAACCAACGAAAAACGTCCAAATGAATCTACTAATTGCTGATGACTCAGCTGAAGTATTGGATTTTCTTCAAGACTTTCTTGTGAAAGCAGGACATGCCGTGTTCTGTGCGAGAGATGGTGAGGAAGCGCTAAATTTTTTTCAAAAAGAGGAAATCGAAGGAATTTTCTGTGCGCTGACTTTGCCAAAACTTGGTGGTCTTGAGCTGCTCAAGGAAGTCAAATCTGCCAACAGCCGGCGTCCGCTGGTTATGCTTTGTCCAACCAGTGACAGTGAAAACGCACTCAACGCGGTGCAGCTCGGGGCCTGTGATTATCTTATAAAAGCTATTGACCCGCTTGAACTTCGGCGTACACTGGACAGAGTTGAATCACTGCATGAGGGTTTTCACTTCAGTGCTTATGCGCTGGATCATTTGCTACAGGAAACACGCACCCTGGAAATCGGCAATGATTTTGAGGGAGTTAACAGGATAATCGCTTTCATGACGCAGGATTTACCAAGCTACGGTATTTTAACACAAGAACAGCTGTTCCGCATGAACATGCTGCTCAAGGAAGCAATTGAAAATGCAATTTTTCATGGGAACCTTGAATTGAGTTCAGAAATGCGCAGGGATAATCCTAAATTGTTTTACAAAACTGCGGCGCTAAAACGTGACATTGATCCTTATAAAAACCGGAAGTTAATCTTGCAGTATGACATAAGCCGAAACTCGGCAAAATATGTTGTTCGTGATGAAGGAAAGGGATTTGCACATGCAGACTTGCTGGATCCGGCTGACCCGCACAATTTACTGCGTATCGAAGGTCGGGGATTGATCATGATCATGAACTTTATGGATGAGGTTTTTTGGAATGATCGAGGCAATGAAGTCACCATGGTACGCTACCGCAAACGTAAAACATGAAACATAATTGATCCAATCTTAATGAAATTTCTACTGTCGTTTAAAAATGATTTTCCGCTTTGCTAGGAATGACACGGTTTTAGTACTTTTTAGAGTCCATCTTAATTACCCGAATTAAAATTAAATGAAGATTTTTCCTGATTTGAACAAGACAATTAAATATTTCCATATTTTCGTGCTGTTAATATTATCCGGTCTTTTACAAAGTTGTACTGACACAGCTACAACTCAGGTACGGGTGCCTGCCACAGAGTTGTATCAAAAGGCAATGGTCGCATTTGAGGATAAATTTTATCTTGAAGCATTGAAGAATTTTGAAATCCTGATTGAGGAGCATTCCGGCACAAGACTGGCGACACTTTCTCATTTGAAAATGGGTGATTTGTATTTCTTGCAGAATAAGTGGGAAGAGTCAGAAAGCAGCTACAGACGTTTCCTTCTGCTTAACCCACGCACTCACCTGGTGCCTTACACACTTAACCGTTTGATTGCGCTCAATTATGAACGCAACATTTATGGCTTATTTGTGAAGTCAAGGGATTATGACCGCAACATGGAACCCAACCGGACTCTTATTCGCGAATATCAGCGTTTCTATTTGCTTTTTCCGCAAAGTCCTTATTTGGAGGACGTGCAGGACTACCAGAGCAGAGCCCTGAGTGACCTTGCTGAACACGAGTTGCACGTTGCAAATTACTATTTTGACAAGCAAGCCTACCGTTCCGCAATCGGACGTTATTTATATCTGCTCAAACACTACCCCAGTTTCCCGCGTATCAGTCAAGTTGCGGAGCGACTGATTGAAGCCTATCGTTTAAATCTGCAGCCGGAACTTGCAGATGAAATGCAAAAAGTTCTGGAAACATTACGGGAGCGTAAATTGCTGGCGCAACTCACGATGAGAGAAGAATGACCCTACCGACCATTCGATTTAAAAAAAAAAGTTGTTTGATTTATTTGGTGGTAACTCCGTTTTTCTTCTCTGGGTGCGCAGAGCTGGACGGTGTTTTTCCTAAGTTCACTCCCCAAAAGACCGAAGAAACAACAACCACTCTTCCCAGCTCAGAAACTGTTACTCAAAAACAAATCCTGCTTTCTGAAGAAAATAGTCAGTTGCTGAAAAAAATTGAGAAGCTTCAGCAGCAGTTGAATAAACTCGAAAAACAACAAAAAGATCAGCGTGATGACTTCCTCTTGTTGCAGGAGCAATGGGAGATGAACTTTGTTTTACTGGAGCGTTCGGTCGAGGAATCTCTGAGGTCAAGCAAGGTTTCTGAGTCTGCGGCCTCAATGATTTCACAGGCGCTGGAAAATCAACCTCTTCAGCAAAATACGGACAAGTCGAAAAAAGCGAATAAGAAATCTCTGCGTCCGATTGAAAATTATTCCTTGTTAAAAAATATTGAAAATGAGCTTCCGCAAACTTCTGTTTCCGTGGCAACACGGGAATTGGCGGAAGTAAATAATTTGGATCTCAAAAAGGAAAATGCGGATGTTGAAGAGGAACCGGGTTTTGTTGAAAATGGAGCAGTCAATCTGAAGGATTTAGAAGATCCACTCGATTTACCTGATCCTGAGGCACGCGCACTTACATCTACAGAGGTTTCGAAAAATGCTCAGCCAACTGTGGCGGGTACGGTTAGTTCACAAAGTGATTTTTCGGATCCGGATCTTGTTCCTCCGGAGGATCCGTTTATTTTGATTAGGCATCCCGGTGTGAAGAAAATATATAATCAGGGTATGACCGCGGTTATTCAAAAAAACCACTCTCAGGCTATTTTGGTATTTAAAAATTTTACCAGAAGATTTCCGGATAACCTTGATAGCGATAATGCATTTTACTGGATAGGACGCTCATACTTTGAGCTCAATGAATGGAAAAAAG
>Ga0208408_1000426_pt1 | contig 28445 bp, 33 predicted proteins | sample ETNtaG_4_FD_185776 | JGI IMG/M metagenome (GOLD analysis project Ga0208408, IMG submission 185776) | Marine microbial and viral communities from oxygen minimum zone, Eastern Pacific Ocean - ETNP201406SV67 (SPAdes) (version 2) | ecosystem: Environmental > Aquatic > Marine > Oceanic ... | reverse complement strand
TGCTCGGCAGCAATGATGCCTACTTTTATCTTCTTTTTTGACACCTATCGAAGTAAGCCTCTTTCAGATCTTTCAACTGAGGAAATAAAAGTCGTAAGTGCTGGATTGTTATCTTTATTCAATGCGTGCAAGTGTTTAATTGCATCATCAAGAGAGTAGCCTTTTCTATAGATAATTCTGTAGGCTTTTTTTACTAAGTTCACTGAATCAGAATCAAAATTATTTCGTTGCATTCCAATTGTATTCAGGCCTATTGGTCTTGCTGGATTAGCTGCAACTTTTACAAATGCAGGCACATCCATTGTGATCAATGTATTCAGGCCTGTAAAAGAATAATCTCCTAAGGAGCAAAATTGATGAACTAGAGTAACAGCTCCAAGAATTACATTATTTCCAACTGTGACATGCCCAGCCAAGCCAGCAGTATTTGCAAATACATTTTGATTGCCAACAACACAATCATGAGCAATATGTGAGTAAGCCATGAACAAATTTTCATCGCCTATAACTGTCTTAGACCTATCCTGAACAGTCCCACGATGAACTGTAACGCCCTCTCGAAAAATATTATTTTTACCAATCTCTAAGGTAGTTGCTTCACCATTATATTTTTTGTCAGGAGTATCATCGCCAATGGTGGAAAATTGATAAAAGATATTTCCAGCCTTAATTTTAGTTGGTCCCTTGATAACAACATGAGAATGGAGAATGCAATCTGGACCTATTTCCACATTAGGTCCTATGAAACAAAATGGACCGATTTTGACAGATTGATCAATTTTTGCAGAAGGGTCTATAACAGAATTAGTCATACTTACTTAGGTCGGTCTGCACAAAGAATCGTTGCCTCACAGACATTTTTTCCATCTGCTTCAGCTTTACAATCAAATTTCCAAATCCCCCTTTTTTCAGATCGTATACTTGCATATAAATTAATTACTTCGCCAGGGCTTACGGGATTTTTAAATCTCACTTTATCAGCGCCAGCAAAATAATAAATACTTCCCTCTTCAGGTGTTTTGTCCATAGTCATAAATCCTAAAATACCAGCAGCTTGAGCAAGAGCCTCAATAATTAAAACGCCAGGCATGACTGGCTTATTAGGAAAATGACCATTAAAAAAATCTTCATTTATTGCAACATTTTTTTGCGCATGGATAGTCTTGCCCAATTCAACTGAAACAATTTTATCAACAAATAAAAACGGATATCTATGAGGTAAATGTTTAAGTATGTCTGAAAATTCATAGCTCATTTTGATTTCCTTTGCTTGATGAAGACTGAGGATTTGGCCCAATCTTTTTGCTCCTGTGCTGGCATTATACCGACATAATTTCCAGGCTTATCAATACTTTTAGTAATAAGAGTATGAGCGCCAATTAAAACATTATCAGCAATTTTTAAATGGCCAAGAATTCCAGATAAACCACCCATTTGAAGGTTTTTTCCTACGGTAGTTGAGCCTGCTATTGCGCAAGATGCTGCAATTGCAGAGTTCTCACCCAGAATCACATTATGGGCAATATGCACTTGATTATCTAACTTAACTCCATTATGGATTTCAGTATTGTCTATAGCTCCTCTGTCAATGGTGCATCCTGCTCCAACCTCTACATTATCACCAACTATCAACTTGCCTAATTGCTCAATTTTGATATATCCATCGTTCTGTGGAGCATACCCAAAGCCATCAGAACCTAGTATTGAATTAAAATGAATGATGGTATTTTGTCCTATTTCAACGTTCATTACTAAGGAAGAGTTTGCGTGAACAATGGAATTTCTACCTATTTTACATTCCGGACCTATGTAAACATTGTGACCGATTACCACAGAATCATCCACTTCAGCTGTTTCATGAACAAAGTAAGAAATAGTTTTGTCAGTGTAGGGGTTTCTATGCTTTGCAAACAATGAAGAAATTATCGCGTAAGCAACATATGGATCATCTGCAATAATACCAGGGGTTTCAAGCTCCTTAGATAATTCCGGGCTAACAATAATTGCAGAGGCAGATGAATCTTTAAGAAATTTATTGTATTTAGGGTTAGCTAAAAAAGAAATGCATCCAGAGGATGCATTTTGAATTGTAGCTATCGAGCTAATGACGACCTCGGGATCGCCGACCAGCTTACCTTTAACTTTATCAGCTAAGTCTTTAAGGCTATACGATGGCCCGGACAAACTTAGTTGCTGTCTTCGCCATTCGCTGCAGCAACGTCAAGCATTGATGTTACATCATCAGTAAGATCGAGAGCCGTGTCAGCAAATAAAACATTTTCTCTTCCGAGAAGCAACTTAACTTCTTTAGCAGCAATTAATTCAGAAAGAATTTTTTGAAGAGAAGGATTTAGATCTCTAAATACCTTGTCAGCGGTTTCACTTTGTTTGGCTTGAACCTTACCAACAATAAACTCTATATCTTTACCTTTTTCTTGGATATCTCTTTGCATATCAGCAATTTCTTCTTGCGAAAGAGTTTCACCATCTTTTTGGAGTTTTTCAGCAATGGCCTGACGCTCAGATTGTAATAAAGTAGCTCTTTCAATATTAGCTGCATATTCAGTTTCTTCTTCTAAAGCCTTAAAAGCATCTTGAGCAACTTGAGTTGCTAAAACAGCATTACGCATATCAATAACAGCAATACCCTCTGCAGCAAAAGCTGGGATAGCTGCAAGCAATGATGCAATTAATAACGGTACAAATAATAATTTTTTCATCTTTAACCCCTTACCCTTAAATGGTTGTTACATTTTATATCAATTGAAATAAAAAACACTAACTAATCCCTAAAACACTTGTCCGATGGTAAACTGGAATTCTTCAGTCCTATCAAACGGCCCATCGTTAAATGGCTGAGAGAAACTAAAACTCATTGGGCCAAACCCTGTAATCCAAGTCACTCCAACCCCAATTGAATATCTTAAATCTTCGATGGATGGCTCAAAGCAATTAATCTGATATGCCTGACAATCTGTCGAGAAAACATTACCGAAATCTAAAAAGAATGCGGATCGCATAGATCTTTGATCTTCAACCATTGGAAGTTTAAAGATAAGCTGAAGGCTGCCTTCAACCAAGAAGTTACCCCCGATTGGATCTCTTAACTGCTGGAAACCATAAGGGTTTTGAGCAATGGAATCCGGCACTCCATCTCCATCGGTATCAATGATTAATGGACACTCTCCCGTTTTTGCATCGAATTCGTAGCATGGTGATGGTGTCACCCTGGGACCCAATGTATTTGATTCAAACCCCCTTAATGAGCGAGGGCCTCCTGAATAGAAATTTTCAAAGAAAGGTGTAATTTCAGTATCTCCGTAAACTCCTATGTATCCTAATTCTCCATCAAATCCAAAAACCAGATTTGCAAAACCTAAGGGACGATAAAATTTTTGTCGTATGTTTGTTTTAAAATAAGTGAGATCGCTGCCAGGTATGGTAGCTTGCAGCATAACATCTGTTGAAGATCCATAAGTGGGGAACATGCCTCTGTTTAAAGTGATTCTTGACCAAACAGCTTGGGCTTTAAAAACATCAAATACTGTTCCCTCTGATGCTAAAAAGTCTGCTATCTCTCTTGATGGAAGAGAGCCTGGATCAATATCTGTATTATCAAAATTAAGGTTTAACCCTATTCTTTGAGTATCACTTATAGGATAACCAAACTGAACGCCGCCACCCATAGAATTTGTAAGATAATTTGCAACGTTATATTCACCGTAATCAGTAACCCTGTAATACAGGCTATAACCCCTACTAACACCATCCATTGTAAAATAAGGATCAAAGAATGATATGTTATAGGCTTCTTGATACACACTTTTGTTGATGCCTAAGTTAAATCTATTTCCACTACCAAGATAATTATTATCAGATAAATTTAAACCTAAATTCATCCCAAAATCACTATAACCAATCGAGCCTCCGATGCTAGAAGTGCTCTCTTCTTCAACAGTAAACTCAATATCAACTTGATCTTCGGTGCCGGGAACGGGGATTGTCTCTACATTAACCTCTTTAAAAAAACCTAATCTTTCAAGACGAACTTTCGATCCCTCGATTAAATTATCAGAAGCCCATGCACCCTCAAACTGTCGCATCTCTCTCCGAAGAACTTCATCATTTGTTAAATAATTGCCCGAGAATAAAATCTTTCTCGCATACGTTCTATTTCCAGGCTGGACCAGAAAGAAAAGAGAGACTGTATTATCATCTTGGTTAATTTCAGGATTTCCAGTAACTTCAGCAAACGTATAACCTTCATTCCCCAGAAGGTTTACAAAATATTCTTCAATTTGGGTAATTTGTGCTTGTGAGTATATTTGGTCTTTCTGGCTATCAATTACAGGGGTATACATTTGCTCATTTAATGGCATATCCCCGATAACAGTAACTTCATCAATTTTATATTGCTCCCCTTCAGTAATGCTCAAGGTTATAAAAATATCTTTTTTATCTTTTGAAACAGAAACTTGGGAAGATTCAATAGAAAATTTTAAATAGCCTCTATCGAGATAAAAAGATTCTAAATTTTCTATGTCACCTTCTAATTTTTCTTTTGAGTATTTATTTTTATTTGATAGGAAGGAATACCACTTGCCTTCTTTGAGCTCAAAGCCAGTCATCAGATCTTCATCAGAAAAAAGCTTATTACCGATGATGTTAACTTTTTTTATTTTAGCGCTTTCACCTTCATCAATAATAATCTTTAATTCAATGGTATTTCTTGGCTTATCAATAGTCTCAATCTCTACATCTGCACCATATCTACCCTGCGAAGCATATTGCCGGACTAGCTCACTCTTCATGCCATTCAAAGTTGAGCGCTTATATACTTGCCCTTCTGCAATTCCAGCTCCCTCTAGCCCTTTTAATAAATCTTCTGATTTCAATGCTTTATTGCCCTCTAACTCAATAGCAGAAATTGATGGTCTTTCTAGGATACTTATGATTAATGCATTACCATCTTTACCAATTTGAATATCGTTAAATTGTGCTGTTGCAAATAATGCTCTGGAGATTTCAGAGACTTTGCCTTGATTCATTGTATCGCCTACATTGACAGGAATAGCAGTGAAAATGCTACCAATAGAAACTCTTTGTAAACCAACTATCCTTATATCAGTAATCAAAAACTCATCAAATGCAGTGGCTGAAAATGATATGAAAGCAAGAAAATAAAGCGCTATTTTTTTCATTTGTAAGACTACAAAAATTTAGAGATATCGTTAAATACAGCAAAGATCATAAGAAATCCAACCGCCACCCAGCCTGACATATAAAATAAATTTTCCATTTTTTCTGGCATAGGTGAGCCTCGAACAGCCTCAATGCCCAGCATAACCAGTTGACCGCCATCCAAAACTGGAATCGGTAATAGATTTAATACTCCTAAACTGATGCTTAAAAGAGCCATTAGATATAAAAATGGCATGAAGCCAGCTTTGGCAGTATCTCCAGCCATCTGAACAATGCCAATTGGACCACTAAGATTTTGTGTGCCCAAATCTCTTGTGATCATTTTGCCAACAAAGGTTAAAGTTTTAATGCTCAGGTTATATGTTTCATAAGCTCCCTTTGAAAGAGAATCGAAGAAAGATCTTTGTAAACCAGGCATTATTCCAATATATTTTTCTTCCTTACCATTGGCATTTTTTCTTGTACTCAGTGGCACATTTAAGTATAAAGTTTGTTCAGCTCTCAGAATCTTTAAATCTAAATCCGAGCCTTGATAGTCCTGTAAAAATACTCTCAGATCCTCAAATGACTTAATAGACTGACTGTTCACAGATAAAATGCGATCATTAACCATTAATCCACTTTTGGCAGCCTCCGTATCTTTCGCGATCACACCTACGGTTGGTTGTAATTTCATGGATAAATCAAAACCCATAAAATTTTCTGGTGCATTTTGCTCATCTGGATCTGAAAGATAATTTTCTACAGGGACTGACACCCTATATTCAGATGCACGTGGACCTGTTATGAAATTAAAATTAATAGTTCCATTTGTCCCTGATAATGAAAGCAACTCTAACCTAATATCTTGAAGGCTAGAAACTTGTTTTGCATTAATAGAAGTGAGGATATCCCCTGCCTTGAGAGAAGAATTATTCTGAAGGTATTTAGAGGAAACGTTAGATACCTCAGGGATAAATTGACGCTCAACAGAATTGGCAAAGATTACAGATAAAATTCCTATAGCAAGTATGAAATTGGCAACTGGGCCTGCTAGCATGACGAGTGCCCTTTTCCACTTCGGCTTACTTTCAAAAGTATTCTCATTTTGCTCAGGAGTTAAAGGCTGCTGAAGGTCTAATGCCTCTTCTGCAGCCTTCTCAGAATGAAATGCTACATATCCACCCAATGGAAGTGCAGACAGAGCAAATTCAGTGCCATGCTTATCAAGTTTTTTATAGATAACCGGACCCATGCCTATTGAGAAGCGATAGATGTGTATATTACACATCCTCCCAACAATAAAATGCCCAAATTCATGTATGGTAATGAGAACACCCAGTAATACTATTGCTGAAAGAAGATAAATCATATTATTGAAAAATTTAGTGTAAGGATTTTATCACCTTCTCTGCTTGAATGCGTGCTTGTTTATCATATTCAAATATATCGGTTAATGTGCTCACCTTAGAACATGTAAAGTGATCAAAAGTTCTTTGAATAACTTGATATATATCAACAAAATCGATCTTTTTAGTTATGAAAGCATCTACTGCAATCTCATTTGAAGCATTAAAAATGACTCCTAAGTTTCCTTTCTTATTGCAGACCTCTCTAGCCATCTCAAAAATTATCTCTCTGCCATCTGCAATAGGCTCAAATGATAAATTTAATCCAGAAAAATTAATTACTTCAAAATTAATGGGCAGCCTTTGATCCAAACCTAAGGCATTTGCAATTGGAACTTCCATATTTGGATTGCTCATTTGAGCTATGGTAGACCCATCAATAAATGTAACCATTGAATGAATAATACTTTGAGGGTGAACTACAATTTCAATCTTAGATTCAGGAATTTGGAAAAGATAGTGAGCTTCAATTAACTCTAAACATTTATTAACCAAGGTTGCTGAATCAATCGTAATTTTAGTGCCCATACTCCAGGTAGGATGTTTCAAAGCATCTTGTAATGTCACCCCACTTAACTCCTTAAATGTCTTTTTCCTAAAAGGACCGCCTGATGCAGTAATCATAATTTTAGAAATTTCTTTTAGATCTATATGAGGAGGAAAACATTGATAGAGAGCATTGTGCTCACTATCAACTGGGATGATTTCTGAGTTTTTGGTTTTAGCAAGTGGCATTAAAATATCACCAGCGGCAACAATGCTTTCTTTATTTGCGATAAGAATAGTTTTACCAGCATCGACAGCAAAATAACTTGCTTTTAAGCCAGCAAATCCTGAGATTGCTGAAATTATTATGTCAACGCTTGGATCTTGAATCAGTCCCTGTAGTTCGTCTTCGGTGTTAAGAATATTTGGATATGATTTCAGCAAATCATGTGATTTATCAATATGAGATTCAGCTACGAAAATATGTTTTGGGCTAAACTCTTTTGCTATTTGTTGAGCCTTATCCAAATTGCCTCCAAGCCCAATACCAAACAAATGAAAATGTTTTTTATTTTGCCTAATCACATTTAGGCAACTGTCTCCAATGCTGCCCGTCGCTCCTAATAAAACAATATTCTTCATGCCATTAAGTTAGCTAATAGAATAAAAATTGGTAAGACGGCAATATGTGAATCTAAGCGATCCCAAACACCGCCATGACCAGGGATTAATGATCCGCTGTCTTTTATAGACTTATCTCTTTTAAGCTGACTTTCAAAATAGTCGCCGATAAATGCAAAAGGCAAGCTAATCAATGAGGCTAATGCCAAATCTAATGAAATTAAGTTATAGAAATATATTGCTGATACAAAGATTAAGACAAATCCAACTCCACCCAACAAACCCTCGATAGTTTTGTTCGGACTAATTTCTGGAAATAGTGGAGTTTTACCAATGCTGCTGCCAACTAGATAGGCGCCGATATCAGCTAAAACAGTATTAAATAAAATTACAAAAAGAACAAAAAATTTATTTATGCCAGCAAATTGTGAAAATATTAATAAGTGCACAAGGCTAAACAGAAAGCCGAGTATTATAAAAATTCCTAAATAATTATTGTTAAAACTAATTAAGGATGAGGTTTTATTTGATATCAGATGAAAAGTATATGTGATCCAAAAAAGTGAGGTCATTGCAAGGAATAAATCTATGAAGCCCTCTGCAAAATAAATAGGGAACATCAACAGAGCTACAAAACATATTATTTGTTTTAAATCTATTTTTGAGTCAGAAAGCAGCAACCATTCTTTAATTAATAAAAATCCAACGGCTATTATAAGAGCCAAAATAAGTAAAATATTTTGCAAGTAAAGAATTCCAAAAATACAAGCAACCAAAATTAATGCAGATGGTAGTCTTTGAATAATGTTTTTATAAAGTTCGTTTGCCAAAACGCCTCTCCGTTTTTGAAAATGCTTCTAAGCACTTTATGAATTCCTCATCAGTAAAATCTGGCCAGAGTATGTCAGAAAATTGGATCTCGGTATAAGCCAGATGATATAACAAGAAGTTGCTTATTCTGTGATCACCGCCAGTTCTGATCAATAAATCCAATTCATTAATGGGTGCTTTTAAGTATCTAAAAACTGTTTGATCAGAAATATCTTCTAAAGAAAGTTTGCCTAAATTAATATCATTAGCTATTAATTTAGTCGCTTCAATAATATCTGCACGGCCCCCATAACCAAGAGCAATATTTAATTTTAGATTTGGGTCTTCAAAAGCGGTCGCTCTTTCAGCTTGATAAATAGCTCCAACAACCTCCTCTCCAAAAGAAGAATAATCCCCAAAAAAATTTAACCTTACCTCTTGATTAATTAATTCTGGAACTTGCGAATCTATTGCGCTAATAATAAGTTTTTTTATTCCAAGGATTTCTTTTTTAGGACGTGACCAGTTTTCAGTACTAAACGCATATAAACTGAGAGACTCTAATTGAACTTTTGCTGCGGCCTCAACTATTTTTCTAACAACATCAACACCTCTTTCATGTCCAGAAGTTATATTTAAGGCATTCTTTTTTGCCCATCTTCCATTACCATCCATGATAATTGCTGCATTGATCCCAGGAAGGTTAGGTGATTTTTGCTTGCTTTCTGCCATTCTGGCTGGATATGAGATAACTAAATTTCTATTAAATCTTCTTCTTTTTGTTTGAGTTCGGCATCAACAAGGCCAATAAAATGATTAGTTTCTTTTTGAACTAAATCTTCAATTCGCTTGAGATCATCTTCAGAAAAATCTCCAGCTTTTTGCTGATCTTTCGCAGTATTGTTTGCATCCCTACGAGTATTTCTTATAGAAATTCTCGAATTTTCAGCTTCATTTCTTGCTTGTTTAATATATTCTTGTCGGGTCTCTTCTGTTAAAGCAGGCATTGTCAGCCTAATCAAATCTCCGCTTGTGCTAGGATTTAAACCTAAATCAGATGCCATAATTGCTTTCTCTATCTCTGCTATAAGAGATTTATCCCAAGGAGATATAGCCAAAGTTCTTCCCTCTTCTACAGAAATATTTGCCGCTTGATTGATGGGAGTTGGGTTTCCGTAATAATCAACCTTCACTGAATCAAGAATACTTGGATTGGCTCTACCAGTTCTAATTTTATTAAACTCATGAGATAGCTTATCAATAGCCTTCTGCATCTTGGGTTTAATTTCATTAATAATTTCGTTCATAACTATGATATTAATGTTCCAATTTCTTCACCGCAAGCTATTCTTTTCAAAGCATCGGGGTGGTTCAAGTTAAACACTTTTAATGGCAGACTGTGATCCCTTGCAAGTGTTAAAGCCGTTGCATCCATAACCTTAAGGTTTTGTTGAATTGCTTCATCGAAAGAAAGTGCTGAGTAAAATGTAGCATTTGCATCTTTTTCAGGATCGGCGGAATACACTCCATCAACTCTAGTCGCTTTTAACATAATATCTGCTTGTATTTCTACCGCTCTTAGGCATCCTGCGCTATCAGTTGTAAAAAATGGGTTGCCGGTTCCAGCTGTAAAAATTACAACGAAGTCATTCGATAAAAGCTGAATTGCTAAGCGCCGGTCATAATGTTCAGCAACGCCAGACATAGAAATTGCTGACATCACTCTAGTTTTGACCCCGGCTCTCTCAAGAGCATCTCTTAATGCAATTCCATTCATAACAGTTGCTAACATCCCCATATGATCGCCAGCAACTCTATCCATCCCGGCTTTGCTTAATTTTTCACCCCGAAAAAGATTTCCTCCTCCTATTACAATTCCAATTTGCGCACCGAGTTCTTTACAATCTTTAACAGATTGAGCCATTTTGTCTAATATTTTAGGATCTATTCCATGCTCATCATCACCAGCAACAGCCTCTCCACTAAATTTTACGAGAAGACGTTTGTAGGAGAGAGATGTCATTGCTGTAGTTGTTCAGCTACCTCTGCTGCGAAATCTTTAACTTCAACCTCTATCCCTTCGCCCACTTTAAATCGAGCAAAGGCCAAAATTGATGTATTGTTTTCTTTTAAGAGTTCTTCAATTGATTGATCTGGATTTTTAACAAAGCCTTGTGAAACCAGGGTTACCTCAGATAGAAATCTTTTAACCTTGCCCTCTACCATTTTCTCCATAATGGATGCATCTTTTCCAGATTCCTCTGCTTGAGCTAAAAATATTGATCTTTCTCTCTCAAGTAACTCAGGGTCAATATCTTCTGATTGCAAGCAACTTGGATTAGTGGCGGATACATGCATAGCTAAATCTTTTGCTAATTCCTTATTATCTGAATCAATAGAAACTAGAGCAGCCAATTTTCCATCTGAATGAACATATACTCCAATACACCCTCCGGATGGAACTTCAAGTGTTTTCAGCCTTCTTAACTGAATATTCTCTCCAATAGATTGTATGAGAGATTGTCTCTTTTCTTCAAATGCTGAACCCAAATCAGCTATATCGTTGACCTGATTATTAATAAGATACTCAGCAACGTCACTTGCAAAGTCTTTGAACTGAGAATCTTTAGCAGCAAAATCTGTTTCTGAATTTATTTCTACAAGACTAGTGTATTCAGAATTCTCAGCAATCTTCACCTCACCATCAGCAGCAACTCTTGAAGCTTTTTTTTCAGCCTTAAGTGAACTATTTGCGCGAAGAAGATCCAAAGCCTTATCTAGATCACCATCTGTTTCAACAAGTGCCTTTTTGCATTCCATCATGCCTACACCAGACATTTCTCTTAGTTCCTTAACTTGGCTTGCAGTAATGCTCATTTTTCTTCTTCAGGATCTTCTGGAGCGTCCTCTGATTCAGTAGAATCGTCTTCGGAAAGCTCAGCAGATTCATTTGTTGATTCATCGGTTGTCTCAACCGAATCCTCAGCTACTTCTTCTGTTTCCATTGGTAAATCTTCTTCAGGTTCACTTAATTCAGCCTCTTCCACAAGATTTAATACTTTTCCAGAGGTTACTGAAGCCTTTTTAACTTTAACTGCTGGAACTTCATCATCAGCTTTAATATTTAGCGCTCCCCCTTGAGAAGAAGCCAATCCTCTAGCACAAGCATCGCTAATAACTTTTGTTATCAATCTAATAGATCTAATTGCATCATCATTTCCAGGAATAATGTAATCTATGCCCTCTGGGTTTGAATTAGTGTCAACCAAAGCAATAATTGGGATGCCCATTTTCTTTGCTTCTGTAACTGCTATTTTTTCATATGCAACGTCAACTACAAATAAAGCATCTGGTAATCCTTTCATGTCTTTAATTCCGCCAACACTTGCATCTAACTTTTCATATTCTTTTGTAATATCTACGGCTTCTTTTTTTGAAAGTTTGTTAATTCTTCCTGATGATTGAAGTTCTTCGATATCCAAGAGCCTTCTAATTGAACCTCGTATCGTTTTCCAGTTAGTTAACGTTCCACCCAACCATCTTTTATCAATGTAAGGTAAGCCAATAGCAGAAGCAGATTCTTTAATGGTTTTAGATGCAGAGCGTTTGGTGCCAACAAATAAAATTCTATTTCCTTTAGAACAAATCTCTTCGGCCTTAGATGCTGCTGCATTCAGGCATTCTTGAGTCATCTCAAGATCAATGATGCTAATTTTTTTTCTAGTACCAAATATAAAGGATTCCATCTTAGGATTCCAAAATCTTTGTTGATGGCCAAAATGAACGCCTGCATTTAACAGGTCTTTTAATGAAACAATGCTCACAATTTCCTCCGGGGTTATTACTCCAGCACCTCATAATGTTGACTCATTTTCATGAGCACCCCAACAATAATCCTCTTGGCGCCTTCGGGATTCAAAGTTTGTGTATTCTATAGAAAAGTTACTACAGATTAAAGCTTTTTATTCAAGAAATCACCAAAGCTATATTCTCCTATTCCTTTTGAATTAATCCATTCTGCAGCTTGCAAAGCTCCTAATGCAAAAATATTTCTAGAATTTGCAATATGTTGAAAGGTGGTAACTCCTTCTGAATTTTCAAACTCAATTCTATGAATTCCAAAGATATTACCAATTCTGTGAGACTGAACCTCAATAGGGCCATCAATTTTATTTTCAGGCAAATTTTCTAAAAACCTTAAGATTTCTATGGCTGTCCCAGAAGGAGAATCTTTTTTATTAGAGTGGTGAATTTCAATAATTTTACATTTTGATGAAATTTCAGCTGATAAAAGAAACTCCTCTATTGAGTTTTTTAAATTAGCTATCCCAATAGACATGTTGGAAGCAATTAATATTGGGATAGATTTTTTTGCAATGCTAACTAACTCTAGATGCTCTTCTGAAAGGCCTGTGGTTCCTGATATTAAAGGTAGGTTTTTCTCAATACAAAAATTCAAGGAAGTAATAAATCCCTCTGGAGAAGTAAAATCCATTACAACAGATATATCATTTATATTTATTTCCCCTGCTTGAAAATCTAGGGCATTTATATTAGCTTGCTTGCATTGAGCCTGAATTGCCTGACCCATATTTCCATTGATGCCGTTAATTAAAATATGCAATATTCTACTTTTTATGAAATAGGTCGGAAGCTTTTTTAAAAGATTGTTTTATTGGGTGGTGTTCCACCCCAGCTATTAATTGAGAAAATTCTTCAAACATTTTAAGTTGGGGCTTAGTAAGCTTTACGGGGGTTTCGACAATCACTCTGCATAGCAGATCGCCTCTTCTTGAATCTCTAACTGAAGCAGCTCCTTTGCCCTTGATTCTAAAAATTTTACCTGTTTGGGTATAGGAAGGTATTTTGAGAGCAATTTGTGATTCCAGTCCAGGAACATGAATCGTTCCTCCCAACACAGCAATTTCAAATGGAATAGGAGCCTCAAAATATAGGTCTCTACCATCTCTTTCAAAAATTTCATTATGCGAAACTTGAATGGCGACATACAGATCTCCTGTATGGCCTCCCCTTGCAGCGCTTCCCTCTCCTGACAGTCTAACTTTATCTCCGTTATCTACACCAGAAGGAATACTTACAGAGAGTGATTTTGTTTCTTGCTTAACTCCAGCTCCTCTGCAAGATTTACAATGATCTTGAATAATCCTTCCCTCGCCTCTACATGCATTGCAGGGTTGCTGGACTGAAAAAAAACCTTGTTGCATTCTAACCTGACCAACACCATTACATTGGCTACAGGTAACAGGAGATGAACCTGGCTTAGCGCCAGATCCAGAGCAATCATCGCATGATTTATCTACAGGTATTTTTATTGTTTTTTTAACACCCAGAATTGCCTCTTTAAGAGATAGTTCTAGGGTATATTGGAGATCTTGTCCTCTGGATGTTCTGCCTGAAGAGCTTCGACCACCAAACACATCTCCAAATATATCTCCGAATATATCTCCAAAATTAAAATCTTGAAATCCAGCTCCTTGACCGCCGCCCATGCCTTGAACGCCCGCATGGCCAAATTGATCATAAGCTGATTTTTTTTCTTTATCAGATAAAATTTCGTATGCTTCAGCGGCTTCTTTAAATTTCTCATTAGCTGAAGGATCATCCGGATTTCTATCTGGATGATATTTCATGGCTAATTTTTTGAAAGCTTTCTTTAATTCAGCGTCTGAAGCATTTCGAGAGACCCCTAAGACCTCATAATAGTCTCTCTGTGACATTGTTTATTTTTCTTCTTCTTTAACTTCTTCAAATTCAGCGTCAACAGTATTCTCATCACTAGAATTTTCTTCTGCTGCATCAGGAGAGCCTTCCTCTGCTTGAGGATATAGTTTTTGAGTTAAAGGAGTCAGTACCTCATTAAGATTTTTGGTGGCCTCTTCAATAGCTTCTAAACTATCTTGTTTAATAGCCTCTTCTAGTTTTACTGTAGCTGCTTCCACTGAATCTTTCTCTTCATCATTTAGCTTATCTCCAGCCTCAGAAATTGATTTTCTAGTTGCATGAACAAGCATATCTGCATTATTTTTTGCTTGCACTAGACTTTCAAACTTCTTATCATCCTCTGCATTTGCTTCAGCATCTTTAACCATTTTTTCAATATCATCATCAGATAATCCACTAGAGGCTTTAATAACAATAGACTGTTCTTTGCCAGTATTTTTATCTTTAGCTGCAACATTGAGAATACCATTCGCATCCAAATCAAATGAAACTTCAATTTGGGGAGTGCCCCTAGCCGCAGGGGGAATATCTGTTAAATTAAATTGGCCCAAAGATTTATTTTGCGCCGCTTGTTTTCTTTCACCTTGAATCACATGAACTGTAACTGCTGATTGGTTATCTTCAGCCGTTGAGAAAACTTGAGATTTTTGAGTTGGTATTGTTGTATTTTTTTCAATCAATGGAGTAGCAATTCCGCCCAATGTCTCAATCCCAAGTGTTAAAGGAGTAACATCTAGCAAGAGGACATCCTTAGTATCACCCGATAAAACTGATCCTTGGATTGCAGCACCTACTGCAACGGCTTCATCAGGATTAAGGTCTTTTCTTGGCTCTTTACCAAAAAAGTCCTTAACTTTCTGCTGAACCATTGGCATACGAGTCTGCCCTCCAACAAGCAATATTTCATCTATATCTCCAATGCTAAGCTTGGCATCTTCTAATGCCAGCTTAAGCGGAGACAGGCTTCTATCAACTAAATCTTCAACAAGAGCCTCAAGCTTGGCTCGAGTAATCTTATGAACAAAATGCTTTGGTCCTGAACTATCAGCAGTAATATAAGGGAGATTGATCTCAGTTTGATCAGATGAAGAAAGTTCAATTTTTGCTTTTTCAGCAGCTTCTTTCAAACGCTGAAGCGCCATTGGATCACTCTTTAAATCAAAACCAGATTCTTTCTTAAACTCATCAACAAAATAATCTATTAATTTAAGATCAAAGTCTTCTCCACCTAAAAAAGTATCGCCATTGGTTGATAAAACTTCAAACTGATGCTCCCCATCAACTTCAGAAATTTCAATAATTGAAATATCAAAAGTGCCGCCTCCGAGATCATAGACAGCGACAACTGAATCCCCCGTGTGTTTGTCTAAACCGTATGCCAAGGCTGCAGCGGTTGGCTCATTAATGATTCTTTTTACCTCAAGACCAGCTATCTTCCCTGCATCTTTGGTTGCTTGCCTTTGGGAATCATTAAAATAAGCTGGAACTGTAATAACAGCCTCAGATACCTCATAGCCCAAATACTCCTCTGCTGTTTTCTTTAGCTTCTTTAAAACCTCTGCTGAAACTTGAGGAGGCGCTAATTTTTTATCATCAACCTTGACCCACGCATCTCCATTGTCAGCCTTAATTATTTCATATGGCACCATATCCATATCTTTTTTAACAACATCGTCATCAAACCTCCTACCAATTAACCTTTTAATTGCATATAAAGTCTTTTCAGGATTTGTTACAGCCTGCCTTTTAGCTGGAGTTCCAACCAAAACTTCATTTTCATCTGAATACCCTATTACTGAAGGTGTAGTTCTACCTCCCTCAGCATTTTCAATAACCTTTGGTTGTTGTCCTTCTACTAAGGCTAAACAACTATTTGTTGTTCCTAAATCAATTCCTATAATCTTTGACATAATTTTTTTCCTAATTTTTAATTACGGAAACTCTAGCAGGCCTTACGACCCGATCATGAAGCTCCCAACCCCTTTGAAATATATTTTCAATTTCGTTGTTTTCCTTTTTTGGATCCTCAGAGGTCATTACTGCCTCATGCTTAATTGGATCGAACTGTTCATTAACTGGATAGATGGGTCTAATACCAAATTTATCAAGAGCAGATTCAAAAGATTTGAGGGTGAGCTCTACGCCTTCCTTGTCTTCTTTTGTTGAATCTTTAGAAAAGTTATTAAGCGCATGCTCAAGATTATCAATTACAGGCAATAATTCATTAAGTAGCCTCTCCACTCCATATTTATGTGCTTTTTCAATATCAGAAGTGTTTCTTTTAAATGCATTATCTAGCTCAGCTCTTGATCTTAGTAAAGCCTCCTCAAGATCATTGATCTTTTCTTCTAGATTTGGAGTCTCGTCAACTTCTTCAGCCGATGATTCTAAATTCTCTAACTCAGACCCTTCTTCATCTAGGAGAGTCTCAGAATCAATCAAATCATCCTTGAGAGCATTTTTATCTTTTGATTTTTGTTTTTTTGCCATCTTTATATCCAATTATTGAATATATTGGGGTGGCTCCCTATTTGTTCAAGGGTTAAAAGATAATTTATTTAATGGGTTTTACGTAAAGAACCATGCTGTGATCAACTATTTCATAACCCATTTCATGTGCAATTTCTTCTTGACGTTTTTCAATTACCTCGTCATGAAACTCAATTACCTTGTCAGTTTCTAAACATATCATATGATCATGATGATCATCAGGAGCAATCTCATAGACTGCGTGACCTTCTTCAAAGTTATGTCGCATAACTATCCCAGCAGATTCAAACTGAGTCAAAACTCTGTATACAGTTGCCAATCCCACATCCTCACCAGAATTAATAAGCTGCTTATATATATCTTCAGCACTTAAATGACGGTTATCACTTGATTCGAGAGCTTCTAAAATTCGTATTCTAGGAAGAGTTGCTTTTAAACCAGCTTTTTTTAATTCAGTATTTTCTTTACTCATAAACTTTTCGATGTATCCTCTTTAAAAGTATAATCAAATCAACCCATGAAGCAATTAACTAAGGCCTTTTTAATCATTATTTTGTCGCTTGGCGGAATAACAAGCTGCTCCTCTTTGGCTCCATTTCAAGTGGCTATTTTGCAGGGCAATATTATTGAAAATGAGGATGTGGAACAGCTTGTTAAAGGCCTCTCTAAAGATCAAGTGCAATATCTGCTAGGTACTCCATTGCTTAATAGTCCTATCCATCAAAATAGATGGGATTATTTTTATTCAGTCAAAGTGGGTGAAACAATTGTTGGTGAAAAAAAACTATCGTTATCATTTGATATAAATCAAAAATTGGATACTTGGGTGCTTGAAGAAATTACCCTTGGAGATAAATAAGATTTCTTTGCTAACTTAGCTTAATTTTAATAGATGTTTTGCAAAAGCATTTATAAATTTTTTGCCAATCTTATCTATTAAGGATTGAGTTGCAATAATTTCAAGAACAAATGGAAGGGTAAACTTAGTTTCAAATTTTACCCCTGTCTGATTTTCCTCAATAGCTTCTAAGCTCCATTGAGCATAAAAATCTAAAAAGGGGCCCTTGGATTGACTGATGCTAATCTCATAACCAGAGGTTTTATTTTTTGATTCAAATTCATAGGTTTTATTTAGTATTGAAAATACCAATCTCCCAAAGATAAAACCTTCCTCGGAATCAGGAAGTTTAGAGGATTCAAGGCAGCCAGGCAAAAATTCTTTGTAAGACTCGAAGTTATTAATTAAAAATAGAATTCTTTCTGGAGGTGCTTCAAATATTTCAGACCCCTCAAAGCTGCTCGACATTCTTAACTTACTAACTGATACACAAAAACTGCTGCTACAAGAACTGGAGAGATAAACTTAATAAAAAATCTCCAAATTTTAAAAATAGTAAGATGGATGTCAGAGAATTCATCTAGGGCGAGATCAGGCTTTAAAAACCATCCAGCAAAAATAGCAACCATCATGCCCCCAATGGGCATCAAAAATTGATTGGCTAAATAATCCATTGAATCCAGAAAATTAAGATCTCCAATAATAGAAACATCAGACCAATCATTGAAACTAAGTACGCTGCCTATACCTATTACCCAAGCAAAGAGCCCTAAAGTTAAAGCAGCAGAAAATCTCGAGACAATCTTTTCCTCTTCAAAATATGCAACACTTGGTTCGAGTAAGGATATAGCGCTACTTAATGCTGCAATTGACAACAATGCAAAGAAAGCAGGCCCAACAATGTTGCCAAAGGGCATATCAACAAATGCAGACAATAAGCTTACAAATACAAGGCCTGGCCCCGCTCCAGGCTCTAGACCGTACGCGAAAATAATTGGGAAAATTGCTAAACCAGCCAATATAGCTATTAAAGTATCTAAGCCTGCAACTGTCAGTGAGGTTTTGAATATATTCTCATCTTGAGGCATATATGAGCCATAGCACATGATGGAACCCATTCCTAAGCTTAAACTGAAGAATGCTTGTCCCATGGCTCTTAAAAAAGTTGTAGCATCCACTTCTGAGAAATCTGGAGCAAATAAAAAGTTTAAGCCTCTAACAAAATCTCCATTAATCATTGCATTAATAACCATTACCATCATCAAAATAAATAGCATTGGCATTAACAACCGGACCATTCTCTCTATCCCACCAATGACGCCTGCTGAAATAATCATAATGTTCAACGCAATAAAGATTGAATGCCAAAGCATTAATCTAGATGGGGATGAGGTAACTATATTAAATTGCTCAAGAGAGGAAACATCGGGAGTAGGAAAAGCAGCAATAAGTATATAATTCAAACAAATTCCAGCTATAACACTGTAAAAAGAAAGAATTAAAATTCCAGAAATCAAGCCACCCCAACCAACTGCCTGCCACTTACTTGTTTGTCCTGAATCTAAAGCTGCGGTTTTCATAGCATTGACTGGACTTTTTCTAGCACGTCTACCGATCATTATTTCAGCCATCATGATCGGCAATCCAACAACCAGGATGCAGATAAGATAGATTAGAACAAAAGCTCCGCCACCTTCAGTTCCTGCTTTGTATGGAAAACCCCAAATGTTTCCTAAGCCTACCGCTGATCCTGCGGCTGCTAACACAAATGTCCACTTTCCTACCCAGGATACAGTTTCATTGATTTTTGAAGAAGTATTTCCGTTCATATTATTTAAGTGTAAGGGTTATATAAAAATGCTAAAGAAGTTATGCAACATATTGTAACTAAGTTTGTTGCTAAATTTCTTGCATTTGCATATTTAATATTTGCTTGAAAATATGTGCTATTTTTTTTCTCAAAGCTTAAAAAAGCTTGTAGAGAAAGAGTTAATACAATAAGACTGGCTGACAGATTAATAAAGGTTAATAAAGGTACTATAAGACCCAAAAGAGAGAATCCAATACCATACCAGAGGTTTTTTGATGAAACTGAAGCGCCTTCCCAACCCCAAATAATGCCCCCCAAGAAAGCAACCACAATACCGCCGTATATAGTTAATGCCTGGATTGAATAAAGAGCCGTGGTTGGATGAAAAATCCATGGAATTAAGGCTAAAAAAACAAAGAAAGATAAGCCCCAGTAAATTAAAGTAACTTTAGTCTTTTGCATAATTGCCCTCAAAATTTGCAAATAGTTTGAACAGATTCATAATTGTGAGAATCATTATGAATGTTAAAAATAATAATATCATCGTAAAGAATAAAAATGCTGCAAGAAATTATCACCTAACTGATAAATTTCAGGCTGGCCTAGTTTTAGAGGGTTGGGAAGTTAAAGGCTTGAGGAACGGTAAGGTGGATGTAAAAGATTCATATGTGACTCTAAAAAATAATGAAGCTTGGGTTATAGGGTTGAAAATTGATCCGCCTGCATCCTTAAAAAATGATCATATAGACCCAACAAGATCTAGAAAATTGCTCTTAAACAAAAGAGAAATCAGCAATATTCTTGAAGCAATTAGCCAACAAGGTCTTACTTGCGTATTAACGTCTATTTACTGGAAAGAAAATAAAATTAAATGTGATATTGCTATAGGTAAGGGAAAGAAAACCTATGACCAAAGAGAAGATGTTAAAGAAAGGGACTGGAATCGAGAAAAGCAAAGAATTTTAAAAAATTCAAATCGTTAGTCATTTTCATATATAATCATCCACCCCATGGGGGCGAATTGGGTTCGACGTTTTTATTGGATTCCAAAGCGCATGCCAAGATTGTGGTAACTCTTGTAAAACATACTACAAAAAAATTAGTTGCAGAAAACGACAACTACGCTTTAGCCGCTTAATTGGCTAACCAATGCAAGAATTGTCTATGGTTTGAAGCATTGGCAAAATACATAGTCTAGCTTTGCTGTGGAGTCTTAACACAGTAACGCGAAGCCTAATTTAGACTAGCCTTTAATACCCTGCTCTTCGGGTCATTGAGGTGAAACATAAAGAATGAGCTAAGCATGTAGAAGTCAGGCTGAAGAACTAACGGACGCGGGTTCAATTCCCGCCGCCTCCACCAAATTAATTTATAGAGTACTATTAAAGGGTGATATATAGATGTTTCATATGTAAAGTTTACTTTACATAATTAAATTGATCAATATTAAATATTATTAATCGAAATGTAAGAAATAAACATAAAGGAAGATATAAATAAAAGTAGACAGATTAATTGAAGATCATTAAACTAGCGCATCTAATATTTAAAGATATGGCTAATAGCAAACAATCAATAAAAAGGGCTCGCCAGAATGCTGATAGATATAAGTTGAAGCACTCTCAAAGATCCCAAGCCAGAACAGCTGTTAAAGCTGTTCGCAATGCGATAGCTGAAAATAATAAAGAATCAGCTGCAGCACTTCTTAAAACAGCTCAAAAAGTTTTGGACTCCACTGCTGCAAAAAAAGTAATTCATAAAAATGCTGCTGCCAGAACAAAAAGTCGCTTAGTTAAAGCTGTAAAAGAAATAAGTTAATCTTCACTTTCAGACATCTTATTGGCAATCATTCCTAGTAATGTATTTGTTTCTTCTCCAGTAAAACCAGAAATAGCAATAATCTCCTCAATATTAAGATTTAAAGAAGTTATTTCCCTGTTAATTAGATCAATAAGATTATTTTGAGTTTCCTTGTCAAGCGTATCTCTTTTATTTAAAGCGATCCATATGCTTTTATCTAATAAACTTGGGTCATAGGTTTTTAGTTCATTTAAAAGAACTGAAAGTTGTTCTTCAATTAATCTCTCGGTATTTTGTGGGTCCAATAAAATTAGTAAATGGCCAGTTCGAGAAATATGTTTTAGAAAGTTTAAACCTAAACCTGCTCCTTCAGATGCACCTTCAATCAAGCCTGGAATATCAGCAATAATAAATGAGGTGTCATAAATTTGAACAGTGCCTAAATTGGGGCGAAGTGTTGTAAAGGGATAATCTCCAATCTTCGGTCGTGCTGCTGAGACACTATTTAAAAAAGTAGATTTGCCAGCATTGGGGAATCCAACCAAGCCAACATCTGCAAGAGAGCGTAACTCTAGCCTGATAGAAAATTCGTCACCAGGCCAACCAGAGGTATGACGCCTTGGTGCTTGATTTGTGCTGGATTTGAATCTAAAATTTCCAGCTCCTCCCTCACCACCTTTAGCAACAAGGTAGTCTGTTTCTTCCTCACAACAATCATAAATAAGTTTACTGGATATGGAATCAAAGATCACAGTACCCTTTGGAACCATAACAATAAGATCTTCTGCATCTTGCCCTGTTCTTTTATTTCCTGCGCCTGAATGCCCATTTTTAGCAATCAAATATTTTTGATTACGAAAATCTACTAAGGTATTAAGGTTAGGATCGACTCGAAAGATTACATCTCCACCCTTTCCGCCATCACCGCCGTCAGGTCCGCCACGAGGGATAAATTTCTCTCTTCTGAAGCTTGTACAACCGGCACCACCGTTCCCAGCCCTTGCTTCTAGCAGAGCTTCATCGATGAAGTTCATGATTTACTGAGAGATGACGTTGACTGTCTTTTTTTGCTTACTGCCTTTGTAAGTAAATTGCACTTGACCAGCTGATGTAGCAAATAAAGTATGATCTTTACCCATCCCAACATTATCACCAGGGTGTGTATTAGTTCCACGCTGGCGTATTATGATTTCACCAGCCTTAACAGTTTGGCCACCAAAACGTTTTACACCAAGTCTCTTCGAGTTGGAATCTCTGCCGTTTTTACTGGAACCACCTGCTTTCTTATGTGCCATTTCTATTTACCTACGTTGATTTCTTTGATTTTAATCTGAGTATATCTCTGTTTGTGTCCAATTTTTCTCATGCTATTTTTTCTTCTACGAAACCTGAGGATTGAAACTTTTTTACCCTTCACTTCTTCAACTATCTCAGCAACAACTTTAGCATTTTTTATGTATGGCTGCCCTACCTGCACATTATCACCATCAACATATAGCATAACGTTTTCAAAAGAATGATCAGCCCCTGATTCTTCTTGCATAAGGTCAACTTCTAAGACTTGTCCTAGCTCGACTTTATGTTGTTTTCCACCTGCTTCTATTACTGCGTACATAGTTCTCTCTAAAGGTGGCAAAATATACGCTTTCTGAAAGAAATTATCAATACTTATGTATAATTTTAGGCTTCTAATTATTTAAGATGTACGTACTCAAAAAAACCACTGAAGCTGAGCTCAATAGAGTGCAAGCCACAATTAAAAAAGAGCTTGCTAGCGAAGAAATTATTCAAGAGATTTATGAATATATATTTAATGCAGAGGGTAAAAAAACCAGAGCTTTATTATGTTTACTTGCTTCTAAATCTTCAGATATAAAGCCTAATAGCAGAATTAATTTAGCTAGCATTATTGAACTTTTGCATACTGCAACATTGGTTCATGATGATGTTGTGGATGAATCAGACCTCAGGCGAGGTAACAAATCTGTAAATCAAGTCTGGACAAATTCATACAGCGTTTTGATGGGTGATTTTATATATTCAAAAGCTTTTATTTTAATGGTAAAGCTTGGGATTCCATCTGTCTTGGCTGAATTAGCAAAAGCCACCAATGACATAGCTAGAGGAGAAATCATTCAATTAGAGCTCTTTGAAAAAAAACAACTAATTAAACTTGAGGACTTGTTAAAAGTTAGTTATCTCAAAACAGGGAGGCTGTTTGAAGCATCTGCAAAAACTGGTGCCATGCTTGCATGCAGATCTAAAGAAGAAGTTAAAATATTTGGATTACTAGGAAAGGCTCTTGGAACAGCTTTCCAAATTCAAGACGATATCCTGGATTATGAAGCATTAAGGATTGACACTGGAAAGCCCTCTTTAAAAGATTTCAAGGAAGGAAAAATTACATTTCCATTATATTTTGCTATACAAAATGCTAGCACAAAAGATAGAAAATTTATTATGGATAAGTTAGGCCAATCAAAGATAGTAAAAAAAGATCAAAAGAAAATCTATCAATTAATACAGAATGATAAAACCCAAAAAGAAATTAGAGCTTTATTTAAGAAGTATTCAAACGAAACACTCAAACAACTCAATAAGTTAAAGCATCATGCCTGCTATAATGAAATGTTAGACTTAATTACCTTCTCTAAAATAAGAAAAATATGACATTCATACCTTCCTCAAGTTACACAAAAGAAGATTTAATTGCTTGTGGAGACGGCAATCTATTTGGACCAAGTAATGGTCGCCTGCCAGCAGATGAAATGCTGATGTTTGATTCAATTGATCAAATCGATAAAACTTCAGGAAAATATTCTAAAGGAAAAATTCTTGCTCATCTGAATATTGAAGATAGTTTGTGGTTTTTTAAAGTGCATTTTAAATCTGATCCAGTAATGCCAGGATGCCTTGGCTTAGATGCCATGTGGCAATTATTAGGGTTTTATCTGTGCTGGCTTGAGTTACCTGGATATGGAAGAGCGCTAGGATCGGATAAAGTAAAGTTTTTTGGTCAAGTCACTCCTAGTGCAAAAATTGTCAGGTATGAGATAGACATAAAGCGAGTTGTTAATAGGGGAGCAGTAGTTGGCTTTGCAGATGGCAATATGTATGTTGATGATCGTCATGTTTATTCAGCAGATGGTTTGAAAGTTGGTCTATTTAAGGATACCAGCGAATTCTGATGAAAAATGTAGTTGTAACTGGCATGGGTATAGTCTCTTGTATAGGCTCTGATATCCAAGAAGTATTAAACAGTCTTAAGAAAGGAAAATCAGGTATTTCTAAAAATTCTACATATGCAGAAATGGGTTTTAGAAGCCATGTTTCAGGAGCAATAAATATTAATTTATCTGAATTTATTGACAGAAAAACTCTTCGTTTTATGAGTGATGCCTCTGGATTTGGATACATTGCTGCTCAAGAAGCTATTCTTAATGCATCGCTAAACCTTGAGGAAATGAATTCCTCAAGAATTGGAATAGTTGCTGGATCAGGCGGAGCATCTCCAGCTGCTCAAATAGAAGCATCAGACACAGTAAGGAAAAGAGGGCCTAAGAGAATTGGGCCATATGCAGTTACAAAAACAATGGGTAGCACCGTTTCTGCCATTTTGGGAACCACTCTTAAGATTAAAGGAGTTAATTACTCTATTTCATCTGCATGCTCAACTAGCGCTCATTGTTTGGGCCATGCAGCAGAACTTATTCAATTAGGCAAACAAGATATTATTATTGCTGGTGGCGCTGAACAAGAACATTGGACTTCATCATCCATGTTTGATGCAATGGGCGCCCTCTCCTCACAATATAATGATACTCCTGAGAAGGCCTCTAGACCGTTTGATGTTGATAGAGATGGTTTTGTAATAGCCGGGGGCTCTGGAATGCTAATCTTGGAAGAAGAAGAACATGCAATAAAAAGAAATGCTCCAATCATTGCAAGATTAAAAGGTTACTGCGCAAATTCTGATGGCTATGACATGGTATCTCCTTCAGGTGAAGGGGCTACAAGATGCATGAGTGAAGCAATAGAGACTTATGGATCAGATGTAGATTACATCAATGCACATGGAACAAGTACCCCTGTTGGAGATCTTGCTGAACTTGGTGCAATCAAAGCAGTATTTGGAAAAAATTCTCCTGTAATTGGATCTACGAAATCTATGACGGGCCACTCATTGGGCGCAACAGGAGCCCAAGAGGCAATTTATTCTATCTTAATGATGCAACATAGTTTTATTGCTCCATCGATAAACATAGATACCCTGGTTGATGAGGCAGAAGGGTTAAAAATCTCTCAGTCAATGACTGAACAAAAATTAAATGCTGTGATGAGTAACTCATTTGGTTTTGGTGGAACCAATGCAAGTTTAATTTTTAGCAAATAAATTAAGCTAATCGAGACCCATTAGCAGCTCCTTTTTGAGGAACGGCTAAAATAATACTTCCATCAGGCTGAGTAAAACCTGTCACAAGACACTCTGACATGAATGGTCCTATCTGCTTTTTGGGAAAATTAATTACTGCAGCAACCTGAATACCCATCAAGGATTTAGGATCATAATGATCTGTAATTTGTGCAGATGATTTTTTGATACCTATTTCTTCTCCAAAATCTATCGTCATTTTTATTGCGGGTTTAATTGCTTCTTTAAAATCCTCAGCAGATATAACAGTTCCAACACGAATATCCACTCTCTCAAATTCTTTCCAAGCTAAGTCATTCATTATCATTCCTCATTTAATCTCTATCTTCCCACCACGGAAAAAAATCAGGCATATCTGAAGATATAAGATTTTTAAATTTTGCTGCACGCTTCTCTAGAAATGAATTGACTCCCTCTTTTGCATCATCTGATGCCCCTCTAGAGTTAATAGCCTTACTTTCAATGACATGAGCATCATAAGGATCAGTTTGTCCAAAAGATCTCCAAAGCATTTGTCTAGTAATAGCTATAGAAATTGGTGCAGATTTTTCTACAAGTTCCTGGGCGATTTTTATCGCATCATTCATTAGGTCTTCTGACTTGTGAATGCTTGAAATTAATGAAATATCTAAAGCTTCCTGAGATTCTATGATTCTTCCAGAGAATGTTAAATCTAAAGCTTTAGAAATTCCTACAATTTTTGGAAGAAACCAACTGCTACATGCATCAGGGACAATCCCTCTATTGTTAAATACAAATCCGAACCTAGCATACTCGGATGCAATACGAATATCGCCAGGAAGTTGCATAGATGCTCCAATACCAACTGCAGGACCATTACAAGCAAAGATAATTGGCTTTAAAAATTTATACATTCGCAATGTTAGGATGCCGCCTGAATCTCTTCTAAAGTCACCCTCCTTTACTGCAAAGTTATCAAAAGCAGGATTGAATGTATCTTTACCACTACTTAAATCAGCGCCCGCACAAAATGCACGGCCTTTACCAGAAATAATTACTGCTTTTAAGGTGTCATCTTCCTCTATTGAATCTAAAGCACTAATTAGCTCTTCCATCATTAAGAATGTAAAAGCATTTAATTTTTCAGGCCTATTTAATAAAAGAACGGCAAGATTCTCATGCCGCTCTAATATAATGGTTTTGAAATCCACTGAACTCTAGAAAGGTATATCTTCCTCTGAGATCTGAGAGTCTTGAGTCTGAGCTGGTTGAGAGGCTGGCTGAGATTGGTCATAAGCTCCCCCATCACCAGATGATTGTCTGCCGCCAAGCATATTCATCTCATTACCAAGTATTTCTGTGGTGTATCTGTCATTCCCCTCTTTATCTTGCCATTTTCTAGTTTGCAATTTACCTTCAACATACAGTTGTGAACCTTTATCAAGATATTGCTCCGCAATTTCTGCTAACTTTCCAAAAAATACCACTCTATGCCATTCTGTTTTTTCTCTTTGCTCTCCAGAATCTTTATCCTTCCATGATTCTGACGTTGCAATTGAAAGTGTAGCGACTGCTGTATTTGTTTGGGTATATCTCATTTCAGGTTTTTGCCCTAAATTACCTACCAAAATTACTTTATTTACTCCTCTAGCCATAATTACCTCTTATAATTACTTAAGTTTAACTCGAAACAAATCAGCTGGATAAAAATTCTGCAAAAAAATGGAAAAAATTTCTATAAAAGGTGCTAGGACGCATAACCTTAAAAATATTTCTATAGAGATTCCTCGTGGGGAATTAATAGTAATAACTGGATTATCAGGCTCTGGAAAATCATCTCTAGCATTTGACACAATCTATGCTGAAGGTCAGAGACGATATGTAGAGTCTCTTTCAGCATACGCAAGACAATTTTTATCCATGATGGAAAAACCAGATGTAGATCAGATTGACGGGCTCTCTCCTGCAATATCTATTGAGCAAAAATCTACTTCACACAACCCAAGATCAACTGTAGGTACTGTTACAGAAATATATGATTATCTCAGATTACTTTATGCACGAATCGGGATTCCAATTTGCCCTGATCACAACGAAGAACTCTCAGCCAAAACGGTTAGTGAGATATGTGATGAGGTATATGCTCTTGGCTATGATAAAAAAATCATGGTAATGGCTCCCGTAATAAGAGGCAAAAAAGGAGAGCATCTGGGTGTATATGAAGAACTAAAATCCGAAGGCTTTGTTAGAGTTAAAGTTAATGGTGTTGTTTACCCACTAGATGAATTTCCATCATTGAATAAAAATCGAAAACATGATATTTCAGCTATCGTTGATAGACTAAAATTACAAAAAGATGATGACAACAGATCCAGGCTATCCGAATCAATTGATACTGCCCTAGGTCTTTCAGAGGGCCTCATTCAAATAGAAGTTCTAGATGATGAATCAGAAGTGCTGCTTTTTTCTTCAAATTTTTCTTGTTCACAGTGCGGCTATTCTGTTACTGAGCTAGAACCAAGAATGTTCTCTTTCAATAATCCTTTTGGAGCCTGTGATAAATGTGATGGTTTGGGGGTGATTCAGTACTTTGACCAAAGAAAATTAATCTCAGATGATTCTGCAACAATTAATGAGGGGGCTATAAAGGGGTGGAATAGAAGAAATAGATTCTACTTTCACCAATTAAAATGTTTAGCTAAACACTATCATTTTGATTTAGACACTCCTTGGGCATCCTATTCTGAAGAAATAAGAAATATTCTTCTATGGGGGTCTAAGGATAAGATCAACTTCTCTAAAAGTTTTAGGAGTGGCAGCAAAATAGTCCGGCAACATCGTTTTGAGGGAATTATTCCCAATACT
>Ga0208408_1000424_pt1 | contig 28548 bp, 21 predicted proteins | sample ETNtaG_4_FD_185776 | JGI IMG/M metagenome (GOLD analysis project Ga0208408, IMG submission 185776) | Marine microbial and viral communities from oxygen minimum zone, Eastern Pacific Ocean - ETNP201406SV67 (SPAdes) (version 2) | ecosystem: Environmental > Aquatic > Marine > Oceanic ... | reverse complement strand
GGAAGATAAGAAAAAGCCGCACCTAAACATTGTATTCGTAGGTCACGTTGACCACGGTAAATCGACCACAGTCGGTCGTTTACTATTCGACACTGGCCACATCGAAGAACACGTTATTGAAAAGAACGAGAAGCTAGCTGCCGAGATGGGCAAGGCCGGATTCGGTCTCGCTTACGTGATGGATGGCCTGAAGGAAGAACGCGAGCGTGGAATCACGATTGACGTTGCTCACAAGGAATTATTCACACCAAAGTACTACTTCACAATCATTGACGCACCTGGTCACCGTGACTTCGTGAAGAACATGATTACTGGTACTAGTCAGGCTGACGCCGCAGTTCTCTGCGTTGCAGCAAACGACGGTGTCAACGCACAAACCAAGGAACACGCTTTCCTTGCGCGCGTACTAGGTGTCAAGCAACTTATCGTCAACATCAACAAGATGGATATCTCTGGTGTCGACTACAGTGAAGACAAGTACAACAGTGTCAAGGATGAGGTCAGCAATCTGCTCAAGATGGCCGGCTTCAACCCAGCTGATGTTCCAATGGTACCCTGCTCGTCCTTCAATGGTGAAAACCTGTACAACAAGAGTGACAACATGAGCTGGTACAACGGCCCTACACTCTTCGAGTGCATCGATGGAATCGAGATGGGCCCAAAGCCTACCGACCGCCCTCTACGACTTCCTATCCAGGATGTTTACAAGATCAGTGGTATCGGTACAGTGCCTGTTGGTAAGATCGAAACTGGTGTTCTCCACGCTGGTAAGACAGTAGTGTTCAACCCAAGCCAGAAGTCGGCTGAGGTCAAGAGCATTGAGATGCACCACACTATGGTCGACAAGGCTGAGCCTGGTGACAACGTCGGATTCAACGTTCGAGGTCTATCCGCACAGGACATCCGCCGTGGAGACATTGCTGGATACTCAGACAGTGAACCAAATTTCGTTCGTCACGATGAGACCTTCGTTGGTCAAATCCAGTTGATGGACATCCCCAAGGCTGTTGCAGCAGGTTACACACCCGTGTTCCACGCGCACACAGCTCAGGTTGCAGTTCGCTTCGTCGAACTCTTGGAAAAGACCTCCAAGGCAGGCAAGGAAGCCAATCCGGCTTTCCTTGTGACTGGTGATGCTTGCTTGATTCGATTTATGCCAACCAAACCGATGGCAATTGAGCAGATGGATGCTTTCCCCGAACTTTCCCGATTCGCTATTCGCGACATGGGCAAGACGGTTGCAGCAGGCGTTTGCATGAAGATTGAGAAGAAGTGAGCATTTCACTAATTCACCAAACCATCGGAAAAGGGATGCATCATGCCAACAGTTACCACCATCAAATTGACTGGTGAGAACCACTTGGACATAGATTCAGTTTGCGCAGCAATTCGCAACATCAGCGAACAAACAGGCGTCCAACTTCGTGGCCCAATCCCTCTACCTACACGCCGGTTGGTCGTTCCATGCCGAAAGGCACCTGATGGCGAAGGCAGTGAAACATGGGATCATTGGGAAATGCGAGTCCACAAGCGCCTCTTGGAATTGGTCATCGGTAAGACCACGGATGAAAGTGCACTCCGCCAGGTTATGCGCATTCCTATTCCAGACACCGTGACTATCGAACTAAGTCTACGCACAGTTGCTTGAATATTGAATCTCTCAATCGAGAGATACTGCTTCTGCCCATCCTGCAGCGATTAGTGTTTCAGCCATTAATGCAGCACAATTGAACGAATCCCCCTCGAGGAGTTCAATTTCTTCACCGGATTCATCCAAGATTGGTTCTGGCATATCTCTTAGAATTCTTAATCGCATCATTCCATGCGATTCGGAAGAAATTCCACTAGATTCTATTGGCTCGGAATCAGCAGTCACCATAGATTCAGAAATTTCTGGGAACTCTTCCATCATTGAAACTCTATCTTCATCATCAAAATCAGGGTCATCCCATTCTTCATTCACTGATTGAATCTCAATTACAGGAGGCTCTTGGCCAGTCAGCCCCCCTTGGTCCTCTACAAATTGATCGAGTTGAGCATTGCCAGCCGGAGTAATAGGAGGAGGTGAAACAGTTGTTCCTAGAACTCCTTGTTGCAATCCATTCCATGACACATTTCGTTTGTATTGTTCAATGAGTTCAGCTACTCCAGAATGAAAGGCACGTTCTGCCCCGTCTTGGCGTTGCCAATCTACGGGTGCTAAATTTGCACTGGCTGCCGTGGCAGCATCACCAAAAGGTGTACTCGCAAGGTTGGCAAGTGCTGCGTGATTGACAAAGGCATTCAATCGGTGTCGAGTTAGATCTGCTATCGCCCGTCGCAAGTTTGCTTGTCGTCGAGACAATGTTTGTGCTCGGGCAGAAAACCCCTCTAATCGATTAATTTCAGCCAATTCCATCTCGATGGTTTGTAGTAATTGGGAGCAGATAGACCAGAAGTCAGGTCTAGGTAAATCTACAGGAAGTGCATGTTTTGCTTGCATTCTCAACAATGCATGAAGTTGTGCTTCCACGGCAGCAAGTTGGGGTCCCTGTAGCATTTCTTGCTCCGACATATCCTCACCGCAAACTGTCTCTCCTCCGTGCCGGTACATGAACCATTCACTCTGATAGCGCCCTACGGGCGCTCTACTCAGCCATCCGTCGTGTTCAAACCCACGGCCGAGGGTCGCCCCTCTGAGGTGAGACCATGCGTACTGCCATTCTGTTGGTTTTGATCATGCTTTTTTCCCCCTTTGCACAAGCAATTGAAAGTCCTTACATTGGAGATTCAGAAATCATTCTTCAGGCAAATACAAATGGAATTTTATCGAATTTATCTGAGGATGCGTTTGAGGTTCCAGTGAATTCCACCATCCTCGACGGGTGGGTCAATGTATCTACTGGGGCCACTGGAGATGGTGGCGATGGTGAGCATTGGTTAGCAGATGACCCCACCTTGAATTTCAGTCATGGGTTATTTGATGACGCCTCAGTCTCAGTATTTGACAACGAATTGACATTGGGTGTGAATCATACAGTGGGCCGTCTTGATGACTTGGAATCCCTTTCATTACAATTTCAACAATACACTCCTGGTGGTTCTGCAGATATTTGGAGAATGGCAGAACCATCTCAATTCAATGGTGCCTTTGCGATGAATTACAGTGCCAGACAGGCAGCCGGCGGTCTGATACCATCTCTTCCAACCGATGGGACATTGATTGCAGCGACATTACCAGAAGACCCACTGCCTGCTGGAACCCATGCTTGGTTAACTTCACCATCTAATCCTGCACCCAGTCTAGCGAATCAATGGCAAATCTCATTCAATCATTGGTTTCATTTACACCACACAAATCAGAGTACAGGTTCATCTGGTGCTTGGCTTGAAATCAGTCTTGATGGTGGGTTGACCTGGGACTATGTGGAACCTTTAGGTGGTTACAATTGGAACATATCATCTTCAGCACCGGTGCCAAATGGTGCCAATGCACCTGGTTTTGGTGTATTTGGAGGTCCTGATGCCAGTGGCTGGATTAATTCAACATTCGATATATCACATCTACACAATTCCAATTCAACTGAAATGAAACACCGTTTTGTAATTTGGACAGACCCCACAGGTGCAGTTAACCGCCCAGGATGGTATGTAGATGAAGTAACAATTTCCAATGCTGGTGAAACTCCAGGTTCATGGTTCCATGGCTCCCTCATGGGAGAATATGGGGCAGATGCCTACGCACATCTGACAATTCCCGTGCAGGTCAATACCAGTGGGGGGACATCTGGAGCATGGATGGTACGCTATTGGACAGATTTCGATTTAGAAGGTGGGACTTGGGATAAATTTGAGATTCTAGTATCTAGTGATAACGTATCGTGGCATCGATTGTCACCAGTAGGTGGAATTCCAGGACCAAATGGTCTTACTGTAGGGGGGCGGACAATTATGGAAGATTCTGGTGGTTGGGTGGAAGTCGCTCATCCATTCCCCTCATCATTCACAGTACCTTCCAATGGCAGTTTAATGATTCGTGTCATTGTAGAGACTGATCAGATGCCATCTTCAGGATATGGCGGGACAATTGATCCCCCTGAAGGAGTATTCATAGATGACATGAGCATTACACGTACACAAGGTTCGGGAACTGATATCCTATGGAGTGAGAACTTCTCTACCGATGCTGGTGCTTGGCATGATCTATTGCCAGGTGGGGCGTATGACGAATGGCAGTATCTGAGTAATTGGGGAAATAACGGCCCTTCACAATCCACATGGTCCTTTGAAGATGCCCCCTCTATTGCAGATGGGTGGTACGTACATACTCCTCATGGACAAGCATGGGAATTTGGTGCAGTTAGCAATACGAGTGGCTGGGGCCCATCAGCTTGGCCAAGTGGGCAAACGGGTGTTGCAATGGGTCTGACAACCATACATGCGGCGAATTCTTTCTCTCATCTGATTAGTCCGAAATACCATATCCCTCTGGGTGCAAGTGCCAGAGTAGTCTTTGATCACTTCATCTGCGCAGAGACAGGTTGGGATGGCGGGGCATTGTACACTAGTGTAGACAATGGTACTACTTGGCAAATATATGGGCAAGATATTCCAATGTTTTACGATGTTCAACATTGGAATAATGCACAGTCACCATTCTATCAAAAGTGGGTTTGGGACGGTTCCAATCAGAAAGGTGGAAGTTGCACCACCAACAAATCGTTCACACATATCGAAGGAGATCTCTCAGGTTTTGGTGGCCACGATGTCATGCTACGGTTCTCCTTCTTCTCAGATTCTTTTATCGAAATGGATGGTTGGTATATTGACGACGTGGGAGTCATTGTTGATTGGTTTGAATCCAATGGAACATGGACCAGTGACTTGATTTCAGATAACCCCCATGGCTTCGCCCCTACTATCGATGTCGATGCCAGTGTACCTGATGGCACGTGGGTGAAGGCATCTTTGGTCGATGCAAATGGTGTACCTTTGACAGGTACACCTGTATCTGAAAATCTCTCATTCCCTGTTCTTCCGTCAGGAGATTCGTATCGTATTCGCGTGGAATTTGGAACTTCCGATAATCAACTTACGCCCCGAATTGTAGGATTACATTCAGGCGCAGTTCGTATTTTGAATACCGCTGATGGAGGCAACGGGTGGACCATACCTACTTTGTTATCCCATGACAATCTTGCTAGTAACATTTCGAATCCGACTCTCAATACGGTTCGAATCTCTGGTTCAGCTGCGTATGGAGATGCGCCGATTGAAGAGGTGGCCATCATCGCTGAATCATCTGGTGCATTGTACCAATTGTGGGATGGTCAAGGCACACTCCTTGCAAGTGGTATGTTGAACAATCGGAGTATCCTATTACCTCATTCAGCGGTCAACATACGGCCAACAATCGACCTTCAACCCGGCGGATGGGTTCGCTACGCCTCATTCACAGGCCTGCTCGGAGCGCCGATGAATAACGGGACTCTGGATGTAGGTGGAGATGGAATCATCGATTGGACTTGGGATTTTGAGCCCCACGGTGCCTTTGGTTGGTACGATGGCCATCACCAAAACAGTTCTTCACAACCGCAATGGAGTTCTCCTGGAACGATTCTTGACCAAGGCATGGCGCTGAGTGCAACTGAAGACATCACATGGACTTGGGCAAATGGTATTCATGATTCTATGGCGGCAGGGGAACTTCGGATTCTAGAATATCCTTGGACAACAATTCAAAATCAATCTCAACCCTCTGATTTTGAATTCATTCCTCTTGCTATTTCATGGGAATCTACCGATTCGATTACTGGATTGGGTCCAGCGCTTCGTGATATTCAATCAGATGCGGTCAACGGCACAGGACCGGCAACTATCATCTCCGGTGATATGCATATTCTGATTGTTCTAGAAGCAGATCAGGGTGGTGTTGGCCTCACCGGGTCTATTTCTCATGCACAACGAATCGTCAATGAGGTCACCTCAGTACCAAGCGGTACAATGGTCCCTGACCAAATTGTAACCATTACATCTCATCACAATCACCTATTTGATCGAAGTTTACTGGATTCAGCAATTTTACGTATGCAAACCAGTAGTGGTTTAGATATTGAAGCACATATCGATGACCTTTCAGGTCAACCTATTGCAACCCAGATATTCGGCTCTGAAAAGATGTCATTAGAATCGTTCAATGTCTCCATGGATGGCCTAGATGCCTATGAGATTGAATGGAATTTCCACACAAAATGGGCATTTGATGACGAGAACCGCATCCATGTTCTGATTGAAGCTATTGAGTCAAATGGCTTCACATTAGGGCCAGGGCATGGAATAATTGGAGGTTCCAATCACCAAGCGATGGAAAACGATCTTGAAGTTATATCATGGGAGGTTCGTGATGAACAATCACGCCTCCTATCCAATACATGGGATGCAAGATACCCACTTCATGCAAAAGCAGAATCAACTCTAGATGTATCAGGCACAGTTAGATTTCAAGGCCAAGCAAATAAGCACCCTACAATGGAAGCATTCCAGATAGGATTGGAATTGGTTGGTAGCAATGGGGCAACTCAATCCATTGGAACAAGTGGCTCTGATGGGAGTTTTACCGCTAGCATAGCCCTACCTGAAACCTCTGGAAATATTTCGATTTCACCATGGATTTTACAGATTGGACCTTCTGGTACCCCTACCTTTGGGGCAGAGGATGCTTCTGCAGGAATGTTCTCCATTGAGGTACAAATCGACACTAATGCACCATCCCTTGGTCCTTTGATGATTTATACACCGGAAGGTGGCCAATTGGCGGATGGGAATATATTGTCTCCTGATCGAACAATCCCCTTTTGGATTGAGGTTCAGGATGCTGAACTACTCGCACCTTTTGTCAATCTCAGATGTTGGTTTGAGACATACGATGATATCGATCAAGATGGTGTCCCTGACGAGAGTGAGTACGGTGAATCATCACAATTCCTTGGTGGCTCTCCACGCGGCACCATAAGAATCGATTTCCCTGCAGTAAGTCTCACTGGAATGCAGGACAATGATCGAATTTCTTGCTTTATAGAAGGGGGGGATTTTGCAGGATATTCTTTCATTGGTGCAGGTGGTCCTGGTTTTGATTTCGATATGGCAACAATGACAGTTCAACCACAGGAGCAGACCGTGGTATCTGGAGCTTCCATCACATTGGATCGTCATGAGGAAATGTCTTTACTACAGGGTATTGAACATACTTTCTCATTTATTTTACAAGATGGAAATGGACTTGAGTCTATCGATTTAATTGAATTGGATATCGCTGGAGATGGTCAAGGAATCATCCAATATGAACCCCTTCAGGATACATTGACAGCACCAGTTGATAGTTCAATCACGCCCCTTGGGATAGTTACTGAATCACTTGGTGATGACGCATACAGAATTGAATTAAATTTTGCAATCAATTTGATGGCTCCAGAGGATTGGTTAGAGGGTGCTTGGACCCCTGTTCTTCGAATAATCGAAGAAGGCGTCTTGTTGGTTTCATCGGATGTGAACAACCTCGCCCATCTTTCATGGGCGCTCGACAATCGACTGACGTGGCATATTGACGAAATAATCGATATGACGTACCCCTCAATGCCAGCATATGAGAACAGACTCAATCTTCAGCCAGGGGATACGATGTCATTACAGGCATCAATTGTACACCGGGAATCAAATCAACCCCTAGCTCTGGAACTACCCGTTACATCGGAAATATATGTATCAATTCAAGGTGGAGAACAACCCTATTATCATTCATACGAATCCAATGGGGTTGGATTTAGTGCAATGATTGATTTTGAATTAGGGAATTGGCCAGGTCCAATTCATACAGTCCAATTTGGATTGGTCAACAATAGTGAACTGAATTCCAGTTTACCGGACATGATTTTTGAAGTTGCCATTGATAATGTGGCACCCCGAATTGATTTCCATCCAACAAGCCTTCTTCAACTTCGATCGGACTCCCTTGACAATCAACTTGTGTCATTCACCATCGAAGACGATGGAGGAATGGGCAACCAAACTGTAGAGTTAGAATGGGTATATCGTAGAGATGGAATTGATATCAGTGGATCTGAAGATTCTATTGATTTGGGACTGGGTGTTCACTTAGACACAACTTGGGTTTACTCGTCATACGTTAATTTCACTCCAATGGTAAACCTTGAACCCGGAGATTCACTATTAATTTGGATTGTAGGACAAGATTTGGCTGGAAATCCATTCGAGGGCCCGAATACAATTGATTCTCCGCGCTTCCCTGCTCTGGAGGTGATGCATTTCACTCCTGATTTGGTTTCAATTTGGATAACCCCATCACTTCCGGAAGTAGGTCAAAGGGTCTACGTAGACGTTAGAATAAGCAATATTGGAAATTTAGCAGGGGAAATCAATGTGGGGCTTTGGGCATGGGAACCACAACCTAATTCCCCTGCTCAAATCGTATATCTGGCCAATGAAAATGTATCACTGTCTCCAAAAGAATCCACATTATTGAGTTTTGATTTTGAAGCATGGCGGGAAGGTGATTTACAAGTATACTTCGTTCTCAATGAAGATGAAGATTCTCGGGTCGTAATTGACATTCCACCAATTCGCGAAGAAGGGGCCAGCCTCGGTTGGTTTGAAATGGTATTCGGAGAAGGTCCACTTCTTGTCAGTCTACTGATTTTGGTTTGCACTGCTTTGGGATTCGGTTTGGCTACGCTTTGGCTTCGGGATGAGAAAGATACCGAGGGTGAATGGGAAGATGAGCCAGAAGAAGATTGGCCATCGCCCCCAGAAGAATTCCCTGATGAATCTCCACCACCTTTACCACAAGGTTTGGAGGACGTTGATGAAGAGGAAGAATGAACATTAGGAAATCGGTCGCCGGTTCCCCGCAGGGGTTCCCGAGTGGTCAAAGGGGGCGGACTCAAGATCCGCTGTCAAGCGCTTCGCAGGTTCGAATCCTGCCCCCTGCACCAATTGAAAAAATCAATTTCCCAATTGAAATTTTCATAATTACCGCCAGCACGCACTCCCCAATAGCGAGGTTCAAACCCCCCCCACCTTTCGCAGGTTCATGGACGAGTCAGACGACTTCATCCTCATAGAGGATGATGAGGGGGATCAGCCTCCTGTAGAACCACTCCCTGAGGCAATGTCTGAATCGAATAGAGTTGCATTTCGAGATCGTTTTTCTAAATTAACAAAAGGAGTTTCGACTCAATTTGATGCGGTCAAGGAACGTCTCAAACCTCGAATTGTAGATGTCGAAGAAATGGCAACAAAAGATGCAGAAGATTTGTCACTTGAAATTGATGGAGTCCATACATTTGAATGGTCTTTGAAAGGAATGGATTGTCCGGATTGTGCAGCCAAGGCAAAACGAGCTGCAATGCGTTTGCCTGGGGTGACTGCGGTATCCATTTCAGCAACAATGGGAACCGCATCGATTTCCATTGATCTTGGTATTGGTCACACTTCCAAGGTATCTTCCCTTCTGAGTAGCCTAGGCCATCAACCTGATTTGCCTTGGCAACGTATTCGGGGAGTCACAGCAACCGGTTTAGCAGAGAAAAATAGAGTGAGTCGTTCTGACCTCAAACAGTTGTTGATGCAGGTTCCGGCAATTTTGGATGTACGTTTCGAAGATGCCACTGTGGAATTACAAATTGTTCCTAATTTGGAGAGAACACTTGAATTAGAATTGGACAATGGATTGGAACGAATTGTTGGGGACTCAGTTGAATTGCTTGAAGTACAAAATCGACGATTGGACTCAGGGCAATTGAGACTTCTTTCTACGCTTCCAGCAATTGCAATTTTGATTCTGATTATCTCATCAAAAAACCTGAGTGACACAATCTTATTGTCACTCACTTTAGTTGGTGTTGCTTTGTCAGGTTGGAGAATGTTCATTGATGCATGGGGCGGTTTGAAAAATAGAGAATTCAGTTTTCAATTACTCACTTCACTAGCAGTTATTGGAGCACTTGTTGATGGCTCATGGTCTGAAGCATTGATGGTTGCTATCCTTGTTGCTATTTCATCCCATATGGAGGAATCCGCCCTAAAGAAGGCTCGAGACGCAATGCAGGGGGGTTTGGACCGCTTACCAAGAAGGGCAAGAAAAGCCCAAAACCCGAAGAAGATAACTGGAATTTCAATGGAATCTATTACTACAACCATTCGTCAAGCAATTGGTCAGGAGAAAGATTGTGCAGATGATGACAATATGGTTCCAATTGATTTACTTGAAGTAGGTGACCGAGTAGAAATTCGAAGTGGTGAAATCGTCCCTGTGGATGGAATCGTCGTTGAGGGAATTGGTTCATTGAATCGAGCACCATTGACTGGTGAAAGTATTCCTATACGCGTAGCAAAAGGAGACAACGTTCACGCCGGACTTGTTCTTGATAGAGGTCCAATCGTGGTTGAATCAATCGCCATCGGGTCAGAAACTCGTCTTTCAGGTCTAATAGATGAGGTTCGAACATTTCGAGATCGCGCCCCTCGCGTTCAAGCCACTGTGGAATCGTTCACAAAATGGTGGGTCCCCCTGGTTCTCTTTGGCGCTCCATTGATAGGGCTACTATCAGGTGATATTCGTATCACTCTACTGTTGTGGGTTGTGGCATGTCCCTGTGGATTATTGTTGGCAGCCCCTGTTCCCCATGCAGCTGCATTATCCACAGCATCACTATCCGGTGTTGTAGCTAGAGGTGGAGATGCATTGGAAGCTGCCGCTAGAATCGACCTCGCATTGTTGGATAAAACAGGAACTTTGACCAGTGGCCACCCACGTCTTGATGAAATCAGATTTGTGAAGAAACAGACTCGTGAGGATGTTTTGCGCTTGGCGGCCGGTCTAGAACAACGGTCCAACCACCCATATGCAGCTGTAATATTGAATGAGGCAAAATCATCAGGAACTGAAGAGGTCAAGTCGCTGAAGGATGGAGACGCTGGCGTTGAAGGCACACACAAAGGAAAGAGAGTTTTGTTCGGTCGAAAGGACTGGTTGATTCGAGAAGGAGTAGACATCCCGTCCGATTTACTAACAGACTTACCACTTGATCGCGGCCTCTCACTGTTGGCAAAAAATGGAAAGGCAATCGCAGCATTCACATTTATTCATGATGATTTACGACCTGGAGCCGCAGAGATGATTCATGATCTTCAATCAATGGGGATTGCTGTTGAACTTCTTTCAGGTGATGCTCAAACAGCTGTTGAAGCACTTGGGAAAGAATTGGGGATTCCACAAATACAGTGTCGTGGAGAAATTGACCCAGAGGGTAAGGCGAAATGGGTTGAACGTAGGAGTCAAGGACGCCACACAATGATGGCAGGTGATGGTTTCAATGATGCAGCGGCACTTGCAGTTGCCGATCTAGGGATTGCAGTTGGAAGTGGTGAGCAGGTCAATTTGGATGCTGCCGATGTTTTGATTCCTGGTGAAGATCCACGAGCGATTACAACTCTCATTCGGATTGCAAAACGAACTCGCGCCATTGTGAAATTCAACATCTTTGTTTCAGTTGCAGTCACTGTATTACTTGTATTGGCTGCCATACCGGGAGATCTCAATCTCGCTTTTGGTGTTGCAATTCATGAATTAAGCGTATTCATCGTAATCCTAAATGGTTCATTCGTAGCCGTTTCCGGGAACCGTTTCTCACTTGTATTGTCTTTGTTCCAATCTCTATATCACGATTATCTGGAATCTTTCAGGTTGCTTATGTCAAAGCCCTCCCCCTCTGAAGCCTGACCTTGTCCAGTCACCGCCTTGATATACGCGGATGAACCGACCGGTATTGAGGGGCCACCGATGAGCAAGATTCGTGTTGATGGTCGCACCATGGCTCTATCACATCCTACACGCTTAGCCATGTACGAAGAACTCCTCAATGCTGAAGAAATGTCAACTGTAATGCTACAAAAGAGAACGGGCGTTACTCGTTACAATCTGTACCATCATTTACAGTCTCTTGAGAAGAATGGCTTGGTTGAGAATCATCGGGACGAGGGGCGTGCAAGATGGTGGCGTGTCACAGAGAGAGTTTCAGTCCCAACTCCAGTTACAGACAATGACTGGACCGAAAATTTGCCACCTGAAGTACGAATGCTCTTGGAATCTGGATCAGTTATGCATTATATTCCAATTCCCACAGATTCTAGGTCAATCTCTGCCGCAAAGGGCACTGTAAAATTAATGGCGGATTCATTTGATTTTGATTTGGACATGGGTGTTACTTTCATGCCAAATGGTATTTTGGTAATTGGTCCACCTAAGCGATCTTGAAGAGGGAATATCATGAGCGATGAAATTCCAGATGTCGAATCAAAGATTGCACCTCCTACTGTTCAATGTCCCAACTGTGAGAGTATGCTTCCAAACGAACTTGGCGAAGTCACCTGCAATGTATGTACTGCTGTCTCACGAATAGAACACAAACCTACACGTGAAAGTTGGTTGGATGAAAAAGTAAGTTGCCCGAATTGTCCTAAGATTTTGAGAGTGGGCGTTGATGAGAGGCCTTGTGCTCTACGTTGTTCAGCATGTGATTCTGTATTCAAAGTAACACCGAAAGTAGTGAAAGTGGAAGTTTCCTGCCCTGCTTGCGAACGTCAACTTCGCCTACGCCCTAAGTCTGGAAAGCGCCGCCTTGATTGTCCTGCTTGTTCAGAATCATTTTTTGTCACATTCTGATTATTTCGGCAACATTCGCAGGGTCCGATAATCTACGTTCAAAGATTGTTCAAACCTGTGCCGGTTAAGTATCAGAAGAAATCGAAGGACGACTCGGGGATGGGACCCTTGAGTGTTAGCAGGGACAACTTGGCAGAATTAAGAGCACGACATACTGGGGGAAGTTCCAGTTCGTCTGAAATCCGTACACCATCCCTAGATGATGTTCAATCCCTTGACGACCGACTTAATGATGAACGTAGAATGCGTACGTCATTGAAAAGGGAACGTCGTCTTCGATTACAAGAACAGGCCGAGCGCCTTTCAGGGATGAAGGGAGCCCTGGCAAAAACAGCTGGAATGCAAGCCGAAGGGGCCCTTGTTGAGATTGAAGCCGAACTGCGTTCAGAAATGGAAGTTGAACTTGATCGACTTGAAAGAGACGTTCTTGAACGCGAAGAGGCAACCCTTCGGGATGAAATGAAATTACGTCTTGTTCGAGAAGAAGAATCAATTCGTTCACGACTAGAACTAGAATCAACTCGACGATTGGAATCACGTAGGGGACAACTTCGTACCCAATTGAAGGACGAAATGGATTCTGAATTCGATCGTCGTCGTGCATTCCTTGAGGAAAGACTTGAAATTGAAGCCGGTCAGGAGATGCAGAAACAGATTAGAGATATTGAAGATCAACTCAAATCGGAAATGGCCGGCCGTCTAGATGAGGAAGAAGGTGCGCAAGCACGCCGAATCGAAGACGCCCAACAGGCTCGCCTTGCTGAGAGGGAAATCCAACTACGTGACGGCATCCGCCGTCGTTTAGAGAAGCAACTTCGTCAACGTCTTCGCGAGCGCGAAGCGCGTCTTCGCGCAGAATATGAAAGAAGGGCACATCGCCTTGAGGAACAAATCGCCCAAGAATTGGCTACAGAACTTGAAACACGCCTCACACAAGAAACAGAACGCCTTGAAGGTAGAATGCAAGAGGACTTGGAACTTGCAGTAGCCCGTCGACGTGAAGAATTGCAAACATCAATTCTCAAAAGCCTTGATTCAGAATATGGTGAGCGTCTGGCCCTTCGTAAACAACGCCTTAAGGAGAGATTCGACGTATCTTTCTCACATGCTATCGATGAAATCGATCGTGCTCTCCACTTAGAGCTTGAAGATTCAGTGGCCGAACGTATTGATTCAGAATTTGACCAGTACAAAACAGATCGTGATGCTGAGATTACTCAACATTTGAGCCAATTTAGGCACGATCGAGAATTGGATCTCCGTGAACAACTTGATTCTCAATATGATGATAAAAAGAGTGAATGGATATCTCAAATTGAATCTGAATATTCTGCACGTCAACAGGCAGCAGAGCGCCAAATAATGGCTGAAATAGATTCCAGAATTAGAAATGAGAGAATAGCACAGGAAACCAATCTCGATCTCATCAAGCAAGAAACCAGCCTTGATCTTGAAGTAGAAATGGAGGCTGAATTGGCAGCGTTCCGTGCACAAAAAGAACAGGATGTTGCTGAACAACTCGAACGTCAAGTGGCCAAGCGAGAAGAGATTATGCGTAACAAGGCCCTCATTGAAGTTAGACGAAAGGAGAGCGAGATTCGTGCAGAAATTGAAGCGCAACTTGCGATCAAGCGAGCTGAGATTCGCGATCGTTTGAACCAATTAGAATCTCGTGCAGAGGAATTCAGAACTGCTGCAGAGGAGAAACTCCGTGTTGAATTAGAAAAGGGCCTCATTACAGAGGAAGACCTTGAGGCTGAAGCAGAACTCAAACAGGCTGAAGAAGCAGCAGAACTTGAGGGTAAAGATGGCCGATTGGATCGTCGTCAGGCTTGGATGGATGCATTAGCCGGTGCCAAAGGACAGATGCCCGGAACTGCTGCAGGAACAGCCCCCAGTCTTGGTCAACCTCGTGGGGGATTAGGTAATCTAGCACGCCCAGGAGGCCTTGGTTCCGCTCCACAATCAGCCGATGACGAACTTCGAACACTTGCCGCCCCAGTTCGAGCACCAGTTCAACGTTCAGGGGGACTTGGTGCGGGGCCACTGACTGGTACTCTTCAACCATCTCGAGGGGGGTTGGGTAGTTTACAACCAGTTCGCCAACCAATTACTGCACCAGAAATTGAGCCAGAAATTGAGCTAATGAGTGAAGAAGAGTTTGATTCTGAGCCCGAACCCACTATTGAAGAAAAGCCTTCATTGACACAGACAATTCTCAGTGCGATTGCAGAAGAGGTAGAGCCCATTGAAAAGGCCCAACCTACATCACAAAAGGCGCCTGACTTCTCTGAGATTTCCACACCATCTCGGGGTCCACCTGGCGGTGGTCGTCTCGTTCGTGAAGGTGCACCTGCAAAGCCAACAAGTGGCCCACCCACGCGTGGCCCACCTCGAGTTGAAGCCGAGCCACCATCGAGTGAAGCAGAGGAACTTCCAACTCTCACTCCCGTACTTCGTCCGGTTTTGAAACCAACTTCAAGAAAGGTTCTCACTCCTCTCTCAACAGATGATTCCGAGAAATCAGATGAAGGAAAACCAGTCATTCTAAAGCCGATTAGTCGTGCTGTGCTGAAACCAATTGGTGAGTCACCATCTGATGAAGAAGAGTGAAGATAAACGTTGCATCGTGGGCATTTTGCTTCTAATCAACCATGCGCTCGATTCAAAGGGAGAGGGGCACTGGTCCCTGTATGCGCGCGCGAGCAATAGTGCTATTCTTCCTTCTTATTGGGAGCCTTACAGTACCGTTATTGCCCACGTCGACGGCATCTATTGAGGACCTTGGTTCCGCAGGAGAAGTTGCCGAATTAGAACACACTGCCATTGGTTGGTGGACTCTTGATAATGGCAATATCCTCATTGCAAGTTCAGCAGGTCTTGTGAGTGTTTATTCGGTTATGAATAACGGAAGTTATGGTGAAGTCTGGAATGTAGACCTGAATACCACACTGTATGGTGCTGATTACAATCCAGATGAGCAATTAGTAGTGGTTGGCACCTCATCAGGAGCAATTGTAGTCTCAATTGATTACATGGATGAACTCTATCGTTTTAGTGCGGGTCAACCAGTAGACGCATTGGCGTGGGATCGTGATGGTGATATTTGGGTCACTCTGCGAACATCGAAATATGCGATGGAATGGGATGGTAATCTCAATACACCTTCAGGTGTTTCAACCACCCCCCATACCAATGGAATCACTAGTATAATTACACTTTCAGACGGTCATATTCTCACCTCCGGCCGAGATAAACAAATTCGAATCCATGATGAAAATGGTTCATTAATTCAAGTCTTAGTCGATTCCACAGCCCCGTTGCTTAAGTTATCCTCCAGTGAGGATGAATCACTTCTGTTTAGCCTAACTGATAATTGCAAGTTGGATATCCACAATACTTCAAGTTGGGTTCGTGAACATTCCTTGAACCTCTGTTCTAATGGTCAAGGACGTTCAATTCATCAAATGGGTGATCGTTTGATGATTGGAATGACAAATGGTAAATCGTTCTCAGTCGATCTCAGTACATTTTCCAAAAAACAGGATTTTTCACTCCAGGGTGAAGTTGTTGGTTTCCGTTCGGCAGAAGGCGAAGGCGTCTTTGTCCTCACTTCATTTAGTAGTACATCTGAAGTTAATCTCCTAGATACTGATCGTGACGATGATGATGTCGTAGATGGACTGGATACTTTCCCAGATGATCCAACTGAATGGGAAGATTCTGATGGGGATGGAGTTGGTGATAATTCTGATTGGAAACCTTTTGATGCCACTGAAACAATGGATCGTGATGGTGACGGAGTGGGAGACAATAGTGATTTATTCCCCGATAATCCGTCTCAACAAACTGATTCAGATGGTGACGGCTATGGTGACAATAAGTACGGCACAAATGGTGATTTATTTCCGGAAGATTCCACCCAATGGGCAGATACAGATGGAGATGGTTATGGGGACAGTCAAGAACCAGGTGCGACCACTCCTGATGCCTGTATCAATCAACCAGGTAGTTCAACTGAGGATAGGATAGGTTGTCAGGATACAGATGGAGACGGCTGGTCTGATCCGGGTAATGGAAATGAAGCCAGCCCGGATGGAACGGCAGATGCCTTCTACATGGAACCAAATCAATATTCTGATATCGACGGTGATGGTTATGGGGACAATCCGAATGGGTATCGCGGTGACGCTTGTGTTAATCACGCTGGGACGAGTACAAGGGCCCAATATTACAATACGAGTTTAGAGATGTATGTATCCATTAGTCGATATGGGTGTACCGACGCCGATGGCGATGGTTATGACGATTCTACAGAATCGCATCGAGGCACTGATTGTACGATGAAAGAAAACTCCTCTGAATGGCTTGATAACGATCTTGATTGCGTGGGTAGCAATAGTGATTACAATGATTCCGACCCTGAGGTCCAAACCTTGGAACACCATTGTGTCAAACATACGAACGATACAGATTCTTGTTCACAGTTAGGTGATGCAAATGACAATTCTGGAACCTCTTCTGACGGAATAGAGACTGAAGGCAAGCGTCAAGATACGATGGAGGTTGTGAAGGAGTTTGCCATCATTGCAGGAATTATTGTTGGAATAATGGGAATTTCAATTGGTATTATAGTAGGTACTTTGCAATTGATTGGTAAATCCAGAGACAAGCGCAAACCAGATGCTCAATACACTCACCAAGATGCAACCCGTGAACTAGACGCATGGGAAAGTGGTGACGATTTTGAAACTCGTGGTGGCATTGACGAACAAAAAGCATGGGGCGACGATCACATAGATGATGAATCGGGAGATTTATCTGATATGGACGATGGATTATTCGAAGAAGAATCTTCCTCATTGGAATCTACTTCAGAAATTGATTCTGATGTCGAAGAAATTGTATCTGAACCCGTTGAAACTGTCAATGAAAAGAGTGCTGAACCTGCGACTCAAGAACCTCCTGCTGAAGCACCTCCATTACCCTCTGGTGGCTTACCTGAGGGTTGGACGATGGAGCAGTGGCGTTGGTATGGACACCAATGGCTAGAGAAACACGATGGGAATTAACTTAGTGAAAGATTACAGGTAAATTATTGCGAAGTGAAGCATAATCCTCACCAGAGTACGCTCCCCCTGACTCCTTCAGGGCCGTTGATATGAGCCACAAAAGGTCATTCCAGTCGGTCGCTTCAGCATGTAATTCTATTTCATTCGCAGCCGCCAAATCTAGTAAAATTCGGGCATTACTTCCACCATCCATTAGTCCAAGAAATAATGTTGGAGCATCGACGGAATAAGCTGGAGGTTGACCTTTCAATTCAACCACCATAAGGTGAGTGTCCAAGTCTTTCAACAAGTGCTTCAACATCAGTTTGACCGATATCTCGCAATCGGTTTCGTAATTTATCTGCCTCTGCTCGAAGTTGTGCCATTCTGTATTCTTGCAGGACCTGATTCAATAGATCATCTACACTAGCGTGGTTGCCCATTGCTCGCATAGAATTCAACTGTCGTCTTACATCAAAGGATACGCTCACAGAAGTCATGTTTGGAGAACCCATGTTGTCACCGATGGGGAGCCTTGCACGAAGCAACTTGAGCGTGTCGGTCATTTGTGAGGTTATTCTCCGGTTCTGAGTCGATATTGTCGGAGTCGATTGGGTTCATTGATACCATATTTTTGTCTTATCTTCAACACTCTTCGATGCACTTCTTTTGATAGTGCCCAATATGATTGACTACCCTTATTTGATCGAGTAGGTTTCTTTAGAATTGTAATCGGCCCTCCGTCTGATGGAGCTGCTGCAACATCCGTATTTCGGGGGATAACCGTCTTGAATACGTGAGTTGGGAAATGTCTTCGAACTTCAGATTCGACAGTATTGCATAGTTTACTGTTCGAGTACATTGTCAATGCAATTCCAAATAATTTCAGATTCGGATTAATTCTGCGTTGAACTAATTTGATTGAATTCATGAGTTGACTCATTCCTTCTAATGCATAGTATTCAGTTTGTACTGGAATCAATATCCAATTGGAAGCCGCCATTGCATTGATGGTAAGCAATCCTAGGCTGGGCGATGTATCGATAATGATGTAATCAAATTCCTCTAGAGCAGACATTAACCCTTCTTTGAGTCGAGTTTCTCGACCAATTCGGGTGGCAAGTTCGATTTCAGCAGCAGCCAATTGGACATTGCTTGGAAGGAGCCAGAGGTTTTTCACCCCCATCGTCCTAGGAGGTTTCTTGTCAGGGTTTGTTTGCCTCCATGCTTCATGCATGTAATCAGTGATAATTTCTGGACCAATCAGATATTCATCGATTACGGGCAATTCTTCACCTAGGTCATTCATGATTAAATCATACACTGTTCGATGAAGAGCACTCTTTGGTATGCCAAACGATGTCGAAACATTTCCTTGAGGGTCGAGGTCAACCAACAATACTTTGGCAGGCGGAAATCCGTTTTCTTGGTCCCCTTTGGCCAATGCTGTTGCGATATTGACAGCCGTCGTGGTTTTTGCACATCCGCCCTTTTGATTGGCAACTGTGATGACCATCTTGTACGGATTCATATCATCAACCTCTCGCAGAACAAGACACCCTCAGACGAACCCCTCTTTGAAACACTCGCTTAATCGAGTGGTTAGTATCACTTTGCTGAAGATTACTGAATGACCGGGACGGGGACCTCAGAGAGAATCTTACGCATGATGTGCATTCCAGTAATACCTCGAATCTTGGCTTCAGGCTTGAGTACGATACGGTGACTGCAGACCTGTAGAGCAACTCGCTTGATATCATCAGGGATTACATAGTCTCGACTATCAATTGCTGCAGATGCACGCCCGGTCTTGAACAATGATTGACTGGCACGAGGAGAAGCACCAGTAATGACGCGGTGGTCCTCACGAGATCTCTGCACAACTTCAACAATGTACGAGAGGATTGCAGGGTCAACATGGACAGTTTCCAACGCTTTTTGCATTGCAACGACCTTCTTTGGAGAGGTGATTTGTTCAACATCGTGACCATCCTTTCCTCGCAATTTACGTCGGGCTAGAATTGCTTTTTCCTCAGCCCTGTCAGGATAACCCATTGACATCTTCATCAAGAATCGGTCCATCTGTGCTTCTGGTAGTGGATAGGTTCCTTCTTGCTCAATGGGGTTCTGAGTAGCCAGTGTGACGAAAGGTGCTGGTAATTTGTGAGTAATACCCTCAATGGTGACTTGCTTTTCTTCCATTGCTTCAAGAAGTGCGGCTTGTGACTTTGGTGGTGCACGATTGATTTCGTCAGCCAGTAGGATATTGGTGAAGAGCGGCCCAGGTCGGAGTTTGAATTCACCTGCTTGCTGGTCATACATGTATGTCCCCATAATATCGGAGGGGAGCAAATCGGGTGTGAATTGAACACGCTTGAATTTACATCCTAGCGCCTTGGCGAATGTATTTGCCAACAGGGTCTTAGCAAGTCCAGGGAAATCTTCCAATAGCATATTTCCATTTGAGAGAATCCCAACGGCAACACGCAACAAATTTTCCTCTTTGCCTATGATTACCTTCGCAACTTCTGACATCAAAGCGTGTGAAATTGAACTCACTGTTGAAATCAGGTCTTTCGTACGGCCTGCGCCTGCTTGTGCCATCCCTGCTGACATGGTATCACTCTGGGACTTAACCCACTACAGGACCATTCCAATTCGTACTTGAACGTTCGGGGTAGGGGGGTCATGGAATAATCATGTATATCAACAATAAATTCACCCCATAAATGGGGTACTGAATAGCATTATCTTCCCCAAAAATGGTCATCGGCCCTATGGAGTGCCGTAAGTTCATCCAGAACCTCTTGCTCGGCAGAGGTGAGTTCCAGTTTTCGAAGTCTTCGGGCATGGCTAGCCGGCACATCAACAAGAAGAATATCTTCCTCATCAATTCCTCTTCCTACCGTTGCTCCTTCTATTGCAATGGCGACTTCCTCTCCCTGTTTTGCCTCTTTGTGTGAAGAGTCACCAGTTCGAATGGATTTAATTTGCCCAACTTTTGTTCCCTCAAGAGTAAGAAGCCGTTGTCCGACATGTAATCTCCCACCTAAAATTCGTACACCAACTACTGCAGGGCCAGATCTTCGGAACACGTGGTCAGCAAGAATTTTGATTTTACCTGGATAGACAATTTTCTCACGTTTTTCCTCTTCTAACTCTTGTTTCCGGTTTTCAGTCCACGTTTCAAATTGTTCTAATATATGGTAAATGATATCAGAACCAATATATTTTACTCGACAATCCTCTTTTTCAAGTTCCTCAGAAGTTTCAGTTTGAACACTAGTGCTGAAGGCAAGAATGACTTGTTGTAGTGGATTTGTTGCATTTTCAGCCCCCCGGAAATCACGCTTATTGACGGGGCCAATTCCTGCGCTACGAATTGGAATAGGATTCTCTAGATTTCGAAGTTCAAATGCCAACGCTTCTAGTCCACCAAGTGTATCTGCCTTGATGACAATACCTTCTTCTTCAAGTTCAATGCTAATTTCAGATTCTTCATCAGCAGCATTGATTGCATCTTGCCGCGCCCCCTCGTCATCAGATGATAGGACGCGCAAGGTCGTGCCTGCAAGTACACCGTCTAAATCCGGGGCTGCTAATTTCAATCCAGCCGCAGCTTCTACTGTTTCAATGGCATCCCATCGGTCACCTGCATCACGCATTTCTGCCATGCCTCTAGGTCGGAACAAACCTCTTACCCGAGTCACTTTCGATCCTTGGTCTGTAGCAATGACAATTTCATCACCTTTGGACACTTCACCCCGATACAGAATTACATCGAGTGTTTTTCCAAGTCCACGCTCTTCCTTCATTTCAAGAACAGTCCCCTCAGATGCTCCATCAACATCAGAGAGTTGCTCCTCTAGGAATTTTTCAGCCAATCCAATCGTAATGGCAAGCAAGTCTTGCATACCTTCACCCTCCTTGGCAGAACAAGGTACTAAGGCGATATTCTGTGTGAAATCAGTAATTTTATTGTACATGTCCAGATTGAATCCTTGTTCCCCGAATTGACCTACAAGGTGCCAAAATTTTTGCTCAAAAAGACCGTTAGCATGGGCATCTTGGTCTTTCATTGAATCGGCTGCAGAACGCCCCTCTTCACAATGCCAACCGTGAATTCGATCGATTTTATTGGCACAAACAACAAAGGGTGTTTTTGCATTCTTCAAAATTCTAATCGATTCGAGAGTTTGTGGTTGGCACCCTTCCATCAAATCAATGACTAGAATCGCAATGTCTGCTAGAGAACCCCCCCTTGTCCGTAGAGTGGAAAATGAATGGTGGCCAGGCGTATCGATGAATAGTAATCCAGGGGATAGGAACTCCTTGCCTCCCATCAACGGGCTACAAAGTTCATTCAATAGGTGAGCTGGAACTTCTGTAGCACCAATGTGTTGTGTGATGCCACCGGCTTCCCTAGCCATGACACTCGCTTGACGATCCATACCTAAACCACGGATGTAATCCAAAACAGAGGTTTTGCCGTGGTCCACATGACCTAACACTGCCACAATGGGTTGTCTGCGGCTATTTTCAGCCATATTGACACCTCCATTTTTCAATTGGAAGTTTCATTTTTCCAATTGAAAATCTCACTCATAAACCCAAGTCTCTCGATCAGGGTTCCAATCATTCAGTCCTTCTGGGAACCAAAGCCCAAGTTCGTAGTTGGCGGTTTCTTCACCATCACTACCGTGAATCAGATTATATCCCACATCCATGCCAAAGTCGCCTCGAATTGTTCCCATCTCAGCATCCCTTCCATTGGTTGCACCAATGATGTTGCGGCATACGGAAATTGCGTCGATTCCCATCCAGGCCATTGCTACAACGGGCCCTGAGGTCACGAATTTCACCAGGCCTGGGTAGAACGGTCTTTCTTTGTGAACTGCATAGTGTGCTTCAACGATTTCTAGGCTCGGTACAATTGATTTTAGTCCAACCAAACGAAGTCCCTTTCTTTCAAAGCGACCGATAATTTCACCAATCAATCCTCGTTGTACACCGTCGGGTTTTACCATTACGTAGGTCGTCTGCATATTTGACACCGAATCGGCCGACCCCCCTCCCCTATTTCAGGACGCCGCAACCATCGTAGATGGTAATGGCTAAAGAAAAGGCCCAGGAATTACTGAATTCCGCCCTTAACATATCGGCGGGTCCACTTGACCTTTCTAGGATTACGACCCAACTTCATGTTCTTGCGGGCCTTTGAATCCTTGAACCAAAGGACAGTACCATCTCGCTTGACATACATGACTCCAGTTCCTGGTTCAATCTCCTCGCCGGAGAAGTTGCAAATACGACGTTCTGCCATAATTACACCTCAGCGAACATTGAGTTTTCTGGCTTCACGGCCGGTATCTCGTAGCATTAGAATATCACCAATTCGTACTGGTCCCACTACGTTTCGAGTAATAATTCGACCAACGTCACGAGGGTTCGGTGCATCATTTACTCGCACCTTGACCTGTGTTGCTTCACCAGTCATACCGGTTCGGCCCACAACTTCGACGACCTCTGCTGGCCAACCTTCCTGAGTCATACGTATTTCCTCCGGGTAATTCTAGCCTCAGTTCAGTGCGTCAGTCTGACCCTTGACACCATCAAAGGCATCTTGGGCACCCTTTGCGACTTCCATCAAAGCGATGGCCGCAGTCTTGGCACCAGAGTTCATTCCAGCAGCTTCAGCCAAGTATGACTGATCTTCTACGTAAATGAAAGGGATGCTCTTTTCCTTGCAGATAAGTGGTATGTGGGCCAGTAGCTCAGCAGGGTTCACGTTCTCGGCCATTACGACCATCTTCGCAGTACCGCGCTCAGCTGCTTTGGTAACCTCATTGCTACCTTTTTTTAGACGACCATTGTCGTTGGCTACAAGTTTGACTAGTTCATAGACACTGTCCTGAACATCTTTTGGCGTTTCAAATGCTATATGTACACTCATTGGATTCACTCCTCATGTTGGTAAGCCGCCGCACGGCGTGCCTCGTATAAACGCAGCGGAAGTCCCTACGGGGCAGAAGGTGCCTCATAGGACACGTTCAATCAGGTCATTTACACCTCTAGCAATTGCCGGAGCACCACTCACAACAGATCTAGGATTAGGTAACGAATCGGTAGCATGAACGCCATCTACGTGATTTGAGAGGCGTGTGATTGCTCCTCCTGTAAAGAGCCCATGTGTGCAAGCTGCATGAACTGCTTTGGCACCCTGGCGACGTAGAGCATCACTGGCCTTGCAGATTGTGCCGCCGGTGGAAATCATATCGTCAACGATGGCGACCACCGCCCCATCTACATCCAAATCTTTGGCCTTATGTTCAATGGTATGTGCATCAATCCTTGTTTTTTCTAAGTAGGAGAACTTGCATCCAATTGCATCGGCAACATGACTTGCTCGTTCTATGGCACCTTTATCGGGGCTAAGGACAAAATCAGGTGATATTGAATTTTGTAAATGTATGGCAATTTCTGGCATTGATGAAACGAATGCTACTGGGACCTCGAGATCATCAAGAACGGCAGGGGCATGCAAATCCAATACTACCATCCCGTCACAGCGCCTTGTTAGGAGTCGAGCAAGAAGTTTCGCAGATACGACTTCTCCACGCTGAAATCGTTTATCTTGCCTAGAATAGCCAAAGTAGGGGACTGCGAGGAAAATACCAGGTCCTGAATTTTCAAGTTCTTGGGCCCCTTCCCCCTTCAAATTAGTCATATCGCCAGATCGAACATCGTGGATTGATTCCAGCATTAACAACGCCTCTACAATACCTGAATCCGGAAATGTAGTTGCAACTAGAACAACAGGTTCCTTGCGAATTGCATCTATGCTTTCTTGGGGGACTCGAACGTATCCTTCAGAGTCAGGAAACCTGCGTACTTCGAGAGGATGATGTTCCCATCCTAACTCATCTGCTAGGGCAGCAGCCAGCTCGGCAGCATTACTCCCTGATACAACCGCCATGCACTAGCGCCAGAGCAGACTGTTCATGTTGTTTCCTCTTGGCCCACCTAGGGGCATTTAGGGTGTTGAAAGTGGACGAGGCAGGATTTGAACCTGCGACCTCCCGGTTATCAGCCGGGTGCTCCAGCCAACCTAAGCTACCCGTCCAGAGCAACTCGGCGACCGCCGTCCCCGAATTAACGGTGACGGTTACCCTTAATCCTCTAGAATGCCTTCATTAATCTGAATATAACTAGGCAAAGAACGCAACTTGTCGTATGTTCTTGAAAGAACAACTTCGTCTAAACGCGCTCGTGTACGTGCCAGTGCAGTGACTGGAATATCGATGGTTTCTCCTAAAGAATATCGCCTACGTACTGCAGAACGCAATTTCACAGTGATGCCTCGATATGTTCGCTTAACCTTCACCAGGCCAATTACAACCCCAAGTTCCATTCCATCGTCGTCTAAGACTGCCCTATCAAGGAGTTCATCTGGTGCGTAAAGTTGTTCTTCAATCCGCACAGTATTTCTCCATCGTCGTTGCAACTCCCGCATAGATTTGGAAAGTTTAACTGAACCATCATCTTGGATTGAATGGATCAATTCTTTGGACAAGGGTGCGTGTTCAGCGGGCTTTCGCATATATTCTTCTGCCACGTTTGGTTTAACTTGAATCCGCATGGAACGAACCCGATCTTCGTTCGGGTGATATCGTTCGCCTACAATCGTGCCTACCAAATTATCGCCAACGTAAACATCTCGTTGGAGTAGTTCTTGAATTCTGTAATTATCATCTGCCATTTTTTCGTCTCCTGTTGCAGCATCCCATCCTGCCTATCCGTCGACGGGTCGATTGGGCTATTAAACCATACCATTGTGAAATTAAATCAGTTGTTCAATTGAAAAAGGCTGATAATCTATTATTTTTCAATTGAATAAACGATAATACGCCCCAATGTACATTTGTCTATTTTCAATTGGAAAAGGCGGATAATTGTATGATTATCAGCCAATACAAAAAATGACTTTATTGAACATAATGAAATGATTTACCAATTGGGAAATCTCGTTGTATAATCTATGTATTCATGTCTAAATTGAACATTCGTTCGGCGAACATTCATGGGTGCCCTTCGTGTCGAATCGGTCATGCTAGAGCATCTGAATGAGATTCGCCGCCTAGCCGGAGGTTCTGTTACCCATACGACGGGACTTTCTGATGAGATCATTCAACACTTTTGCGAAATTGATTCACAATTGGTTCGAGCAATTGAGGAAGCATCGAGCATTTTTTCAGACTTGATTGATGAAGTAGGTATTGATTACTTGCAACAAGATGAATCTTCATTGGTTTCATCAGTTCAATCGGGCTACATCAATTTTTATTCTGCTGCAACTATCAATCCGTACGTTGCTATCGCTGCTCGTGGACCATGGATTGTCACATCTAAGGGTGCAGTACTACATGACAATGGAAGTTATGGGATGTTGGGTGGCGGACACGGTCCTGATGTTGTAATTGATTCAATGTCACAGAATTGGGTCATGGCCAATGTCATGACTCCCTCGTTTAGTCAGAAACGCCTATCAGATAGACTTCGCAAAGAATTAGGTCACACTAGAGGTGAATGTCCATTTTCAAAATTCATTTGCATGAACAGCGGCTCTGAATCAGTAGCGGTTAGTCTGAGAATTGCTGATGTGAATGCAAATCAAATGACTGGAAATGGAGGGAGGCACGAAGGTAAGCCAATCAAACTCTTGGCCATAGAGCAAGCCTTCCATGGGAGGACCGATAGGCCGGCCCAAATTTCACATTCCTGTAAAGACGGTTATGACCGAAACTTAGCTACTTTCAGAGACAGAGACAATCTTTTGTTGGTCCCTCCAAATGATGTCGAGGCACTTCGGGCCATTTTCACTCGTGCAGAAAATGAGAATTTTTTCATCGAATTAATGGCCATTGAACCAGTACAAGGTGAAGGTAACCCTGGCCAATCGGTCACTCGTGAGTTTTACGATGAAGCTAGAAGGTTGACAAAAGACCACGGTAGTTTGTTATTGGTTGATTCTATTCAGGCAGGATTACGTGGACAAGGGTGTCTTTCAATCATTGATTATCCTGGGTTTGAAACCTGTGAAGTGCCTGATTTGGAGACCTGGTCAAAAGCCCTCAATGCTGGGCAATACCCCCTTTCAGTCCTCGGTTTGTCTCCAAGCGCTAGTGCCCTCTACGTTGTAGGAATATATGGCAACACAATGACGACAAACCCACGTGCACTTGAAACTGCAGTCGCAGTTCTAGATAGAATCACTCCTGAACTTAGAGAGAACATACGGGACAGGGGAATCGAATTGGTAGAAAAACTAGAAAAATTGGCCGATGAATTGCCAGAAATTATCGTTAAGGTCCAAGGCACAGGATTACTTTGTTGCGCAGAATTAAACCCTCAAACCCATCCAGTGGTTGGCTTTGGGGAGGTTGAAGAAAATTGCAGAAAATCAGGTCTTGGAATCATTCATGGTGGGGAAAATGCCCTCCGTTTCACTCCTCACTTTGCCATCACGTCAGCCGAGATCGACCTCATTATCAATTTAGTTCGAACAACCCTCGTACAACACCAAACCAGCAGTGATGATTGATTGGGGTGAATTGGATGTCGGGGGAACTTGAAGTCCATTTTATCGATGTTTATTCCCCAGGGGGAAACGGTCCAATTAATCAGTGGATAAAATCGATTATAACAGGTAACAATCCCCCTATTGATTCAAAAATTTATCATTGGGTTCACGTTCGTGATGCTGAGGTTGCTAAACGAATACTCATGGAGAATGGGGTTAAGGGCACCTTCCAATTATGTGGCCGCCGAGCATGGACACAGGAAATGGTTGTTGACGAGATTAGAGGTCTATGGTTACGGTTCCAAAATGCAGTAGGGCACAGTCACACCGTTGAATCACTAGCAGATATCCCATCCCCTGCTGCCGTACGTTACAGTGGTGAACGTCTCCGTCCCAATTTGGGCCCTCTCCATGATGCCTTGGTTGAATGTGGGACTGATGGGTGGCGACCCATGATGGCAATGAGAGTTGGGTTGATGGAATGTATTGCCCATTTAGTTGAACAAATCAGATCCTAACAACGGAAGTAGAACACTTGCGTCTCCTTCAACGGTAACGTGTGGTGCCTCAGGGCGAATCTTTCCCCAAGAGATGGCTTCTCTTAATCGGGCCCCCGAAAGACTTCCATCATGCTCTGGAGCAGTAGTTATACCAACGGCTGAATCCAGTCCTTCGCGATATTGATTCCACCAAATTACGTGATGTTTTGATATGCCCCCACCTACCATCAAAGCATGACTTTCATCACATGTCCATGTTAGGTCTGAAAGAACCTGTTCATCCGCTAGGAAATCAATCATAAAGTCGGGACTACGTTGGCGATGCATGAACAATTGAGCACCAATTGAACCATCAGAAAGACCAGGAATTACAATTGGAATTCGATGCTTAGCAGCCCAATGTAACAAACTATTTTCATCATCAATACGATCCCCTAATGCCCAACATAACTCGATACTCCCAAAACCCCTCCATGGGTTTTCAGGGTTCAAATCTCGACGTTCCTGTTCAATTTCCTCAAGCCATGGTAAGACCGATTTTTCAAGAATATCACCATAGCATTCGTTTGGTATGATTACGTTACCCAAACGATTCAATCCCTGTTCACCTAATTCCCGGTCATCGAGTTCAAAGGCACCGTGGAAATATGATTGGTATGTACGTGCAATGTCATGGTCAAGGGTCCCACATGTGGTAAT
>Ga0208408_1000423_pt1 | contig 28558 bp, 26 predicted proteins | sample ETNtaG_4_FD_185776 | JGI IMG/M metagenome (GOLD analysis project Ga0208408, IMG submission 185776) | Marine microbial and viral communities from oxygen minimum zone, Eastern Pacific Ocean - ETNP201406SV67 (SPAdes) (version 2) | ecosystem: Environmental > Aquatic > Marine > Oceanic ... | reverse complement strand
AAGCATGGGGGGCACAAGGAGTCATAGTTGATGAAAATGATCCAGCAGATATGACTACACGTCTTATCACTCTTCATGGCCAAGAATTAGAAAATAAAAATACTCTTTCGCGGGGTATCTACATTCATGGAACGAATCTTCCAAATTCAATTGGGGCTCCTGATTCTCATGGATGTGTCAGAGTATCAGAAACCTCTGCTATAGAAATTGCAGAATTTGTAACTGAAGCTGAAGCAGTTCAGGTCTACATACTTAATCGTTCATATTAAAAAGTTTTGAACTTGTTAGATTTTTGTTGTTTGTTCATCTCCTTTATGAAGCGTTTCGAAAATCGAAACCAAAATAAGGAGAAAAAATGAAAAAGATTATTAGATTAATTTCTATCCTCACCGTAGTTGCTTCTACTTTTTTTATAAGTAGTAATGTTGCTTCGGCAGGAATGATTTCTGAACCTGGACCAGTAGATGACAATGTTGTAATCAGCGTTAATCAATACCTTGATGACCACTGTTATAAAAATGGCGGTGTCGTTATAGAAATCACAAACAATAACCCAGAATGGGCCAAGGGCGGGCCTCAAGACATATGGGTTCAAGCTGAAGTTCAAATTTTTGCTTCTTCTGCTGGTGCTTATTCTGAATGGTTTCCTGGCCCAGGTATTGCTGGTGAAGATGTCCTTCTTGCAGGAGGAGATTCAGTTATGTACGTATTCCTTCCTCCGGCAGGTTCATTTCATGGGATTGTCCGTGTATGGACTTCTCCCAATGATTACGACGACTTTGATTTAGCGGAAACACATCGCCTTAGCGTAGTTTGCGACGAGGATGGTCCTGATACTGATGAGGGTGATCCTGAGGAAACCATTGAGGGTGATCCTGAGGAAACCATTGAGGGTGATCCTGAGGAAACCATTGAGGGTGATCCTGAGGAAACCACTGAAGGTGATCCTGAGGAAACCACTGAAGGTGATCCTGAAGAAGTAACTGAAACTGAAGTTGATGATCCAGTTGAAGGAGCTCCTCTCTTTACTGGCTAATTAGTTAGCTCAATAAATTAGTTATCTCAATAAATCTGCCGGCAGTAAATCTGCCGGCATTTTTATTTTTTTAAGAATTTTTGAAACTGTCAGATTTTGTTATTTCAAAACTCTTATTTATGTAATACAAACCACCTAGTTAAAGGAAAAACAATGAAAAACACAAAAATTATTTACATCACAAGTCTTTTACTTACTGCAACAATGGCTTTTACCGCATGTGGTAAAAATTCAGAATCAAATCAAGAAACAGTAATGGCTGAAGCTGCGGCTCCGGTTGTTACTGAAGTTCCGGTTGTTACTGAAGTTCCGGTTGTTACTGAAGATCCATCTACAACTGAAGAGGTTCAAGAAAATAGCAGTTGGGCAGACACATTAGAACAATTTGGTGTCGAGGAAGTTCTAGACGAAGAAGTTGTTGATGAGGAAGTTGTTGATGAGGAAGTTATTGACGAATCAACTTACATAGCAAGAGCTATTGGTTCAGTAGATGTTTATTCGGATCCAAATGAATCGGAAGCTACGTGGAATTTTGATGCTGTAACTGAATATGGGTCAAAAACTGTTTTTCTTGTAAATGAGGTAGACGGAGATTGGTATAACGTTTACCTTCCTGTTCGTCCAAACGGAACAACAGGATGGGTTCATGTTGACCAAGTTGAAATTAAGACAGTATCTCTTCATGTAGTAGTTGATCAATCTGACCGGCTTTTAACACTATTTGAAGATGATGAAGTCATACTGACAACTTCAGTAGCAGTAGGAACTGACGAAAATCCTTCACCTAATGGGTATTTCTTTATCACTGACAAACTTTCAACCGGTAACCCAAGCGGAGCATATGGGCCTGTGGCATTTGGAATTTCTGGATTCTCTGACACTTTGTCTTCATTTGCTGGTGGCCCTGGGCAAATTGGTATACATGGTACGAACAACCCTGATTCAATAGGAAATGCAGCATCTCATGGATGCATTCGAGTAAATAATGATGTCATTCTTAACTTAAGCGAGTTGTTACCCCTTGGCACCCCAATAAAAATTCAAGCGTAAAACTTAAGGAGGTTTCGGTTAAAGCTTTTAACTGGAACCTCCTTAAGTCGTTATTTATAAAATAATTTAGAAATTAATTATTATCTAGTAATTCTCTAGAAGGATTCAAAGAGTCATCACGTTGTAGTTCGGGTGTTAAATCTAGTTCGGGTGTTAAATCTAGTTCGGGTGTTAAATCTAGTTCGGGTGTTAAATCTAGTTCGGGTGTTAAATCTAGTTCGGGTGTTAAATCTAGTTCGGGTGTTAAATCTAGTTCGGGTGTTAAATCTAGTTCGGGTGTTAAATCAACTCGACGTTCTAATTGCAAAGTCGGTCTAGATAGCGATTGAATAGATGTCACTTGTTCAAGTTCTAAACCATTATCTTCATTTATTGTTTCTTCAGTGATTGGTGCTGTTGTGTAGCAACGTCCGTCAAGGGTGGCTGTAGTCTCTCTCTCAGATCGAATATGTGAAATGACTCGAGCCATTTGAACTACACCAGTTACTCCGGTGCCACCTTCATCAAAACCAGCTCCACCTTCCCAACTACAAACAACGACGTAGTCGTTTTCTCCATCACTAGCGAAAGTAACTCCACCAGGTCCCACTAATCCACCTTCTGAACTCAACCATTGGCCTTCTTTTTCACATGGACCAAGAGGACTTACACAACTTGCTAAGCCAGTACTATACGAATCACTGTCCCACCATCCTGCAGAATATGAAAGCCAAAGGTCTCCAACACTGTCTCGGAAAAAGTCTGGATTTTCAATCAATGGTTCTTCCCAACTTTGATCTTTACATAAAATATTTGTTGGAGAACCAAGAAGATTTTCTCCATTTAAACTAAGTTTTTGCGCATAAAGACAGGCGGTTTCTCCTATATGAGGAGCATTTGAATCAGCTTTCCAAACTAGCCATAAGGACCCATCTTCATCTCTGAAAGGTGATGCATCAATTGATCCACCTCGTGCTTCTTGACAAATAAATGGAACATCGGATGAATCTATAAATGGAGAATCTGTAAATTTTGTTCCTGGGCCTGAACTTATTGCTTTTCCAATACATTGTACTCCTGCCGGGTATGCGGGGTCATCGGTTGTTCCAGTCATTCGCGCAGTATAAAAAACAATCCATTTATTTGGATTAATTTCGATTACGCCTGGTGCCCAAGTCCATTCTTCCTCAGCCCATGCTCCTAATTCTTCTAGCCCATCGCCAAGAAATTCGTATTCAGTAAAATTTTCGGTTTTCCAAATCGGTAAATTAATGGACTTACCCCAATCTGCGAAGATATTAGTGGTGTAGAGATAAGCAGTACTTCCGTCAAAAACTAGTTCTGGATCACGAGCTTCAAAGTCAGTAAATTGAAAATCTTCCCCTTCGGGTGCTTCATCTGGGTTAAGTGGATCCTTTTCTTCAATTTCGCTTAGTTCCGCATCATTATCTAAATTCTCTTCAACCTGTGTTGATGTAGTTTCTTCGAGGGTTTCTTCGAGGGTTTCTTCAACAAGCGCACTTGAAGTAGTAGATAAATTTTGAATTTCCGTGGTTGTAGCGGGTAAAGATTCTTGTTCGTTATTTGCACTACACCCAACTACACACAAAAAAATAGCAAAAAAAATAGAGGGTAAAAGATAATTTTTTTTATTCATGTATTGAACAGTTTTACACAAATAATTACGTTTGAACTATTTACATCCAATGGTTATTAGTAGAAGTAAATGATTAATCTTTATTAATTGTCTAAGTTCATACGTATGGCAGTTAAAAAATGCAACTTTAATTGGTTGTTTGTGTTGGTAGTAGTTTCGTGCGGGCAAACAATTAGTGCTCCCGATTTAACTATTTCAACTACAACGTCTACAACGTCTACAACGTCTACAACGTCTACAACGTCTACAACGTCTACAACGTCTACAACGTCTACAACGTCTACAACGTCTACAACGTCTACAACGTCTACAACGTCTACAACGTCTACAACGTCTACAACGTCTACAACGTCTACAACGTCTACAACGTCTACAACGTCTACAACGTCTACAACGACTCTTCCAACTTCGTACAGACTGGAATTAAATGTCCTTCCAAAAAATTCGCAAATAACAATAGAGACAAGTGATGCAATCCTCGCTGATGTCCAAGTCCCTATAGATCTCGATACTCCAAGTCCAGTGAAAATTTTCATTGAGGCAGAGGGGTTTGAAACATTAAGTGAGACAATCAGTTTTAATGAAGATCAAAATCTAGTTCTTTATTTAGATAAAGAAAATCAACTTCTTCATAAAATTGCTGAATGGAGATCTGGGGGAGCACCTAAGCAAGTTGCGTTTACTCCTAATGGAGAAGAGTTATGGGTTACTCAATTGGTTGGTGCCGGAGTTGAAATTTTTGATCCAAAGACAGGAGAACTACAAGGGTTTGTTGACTTACCTGATGGAGGATCAGTGGAGATTATTTTTAATAGAGAGGGAACTTTGGCTTATGTGAGCCAAATGGAAACTGCTTCAGTTTACGAAATTAATGTATCTACTAGGGAAATAATTCGAAATCTTGATACAGAAGGTTCTTGGAGTAAAGTGATGGTTCTTTCTCCTGATGAGAAAACTTTATGGGTTTCCAATTGGTCAAGTAATGATGTAAGTGAAATTGATTTAAGCACTGGTGAAGTTACAGAACGAATGCGAAGCGTAGTTACACCAAGAGGGTTGTGGGTGACTCCAGATGGTTTAAAACTTTATGTCGCTGGTTTTGAAAATGGTGACATTGAAGTTTTTGATTTGACTAATAGAGAAAGCACAGTTATTCACCGCACAGGTGGAGCCATGAGACATTTAGCGGGAAACGCTGAAACCGGGATTCTCTACGCATCTGAATTAGGAAAAGATTACATTTTGTCTGTAGATACAGCGACAGACGAAGTAGAAATTTTTGCCTATGTTGACAATGTTCCTAACACCATAGATTTAAGTCCTGATGGAAAAGTTTTATATGTATCAAGTCGGGGACGTAATAATTCTGAAAGCTACCATTTGATCGGCCCAGAATGGGGTTCAATCGCTGTTATTGATACTGCAACCGGAGATTACTTAGATGCAATTATTGGAGGAAATCAACCTACTGGTCTTGATGTTTCCCCTGATGGCACAATGCTTGCATACAGCGATTTTCTAGACCACCGAATAACGGTATACACCATTCCTTCTTATGAAGAATTACGCAACGGAAATGGTGGCCGCTGGGAAATGCATCTTTCTGAAATAGTTAAGTAAAAACTTTTAATTTTTTACAGGCTCAAGATTCGCGGGAACATGTTTATGCCATGGCGTTCCTGCAATCGGATCACACCAATCAGTCGTTGTTAACTCATTTGGAGCAACCCCAGTAATTTCTGGATCTCCACCCGCCGGTGAATAACTTAAGCCAAAACCATTTGGAAGAGAGATACATCCTTGCATCATTGTTTCATTAACTTCTGCGACTGCTACCGCTGTCCCTCCAGGAGTAGTAATTCTTACTCGGTCCCCATCTACAATCATTTTTTCCTTAGCGTCATTAGGGTTGATTCGTAAAGTTCCTTCGGGATCACGTTTACGCCACGAAGGATCACGCATAATTGTGTTTGCAGTAAAACTACGACGTTCTCCAGCAACTAAAACAAAGGGAAACTGCTCGTTGGTATAACTAACTGGAGCATTACCAAGATTATAAATTTCTTCTAGTAATTCTGGAATAGATAGATGTATTAGACCATCAGGTGTTTGAACTAGTTCCCATGCTTCTTCATGTTCATGCCGAGTGAACACCACTCCATCTGGGCTTGAAATCAAAGCTTTAAAAAGTGATGTCCCTAAACTAGGGCCGTCCCCAATATGGCCAGCAGCCTTTACTTGTTTGGGATAAGTCATTGCTGCTCGTTGAGCAGCCATCCACAGAACAGCAGCTTCTTTTACTTCATCAGGTAAAAATTGTCCAAGTGTTTCATATAAAACAATAGAACCAATTGCGAAAATTGATGGAAATTCCATAGATGCAGCCATAAAAGACTCGGTAAAAGCATCGATACCTTCTTCAGCCGCTTTACGCAAAGGCTCTAAATCAAAATCATCAAACCCTCCTAAAGCACGAACAAGCCTGCTATGAATTTCAGCTTCTGGAAGGCTTTCACCAAAAGGAGAAAGAATGGCTGGACGAACACAGAATCGGTTTTCAGGAAAAGCAAAACTAAAGAAAGTAGCTTCAGCTTTTTCATACTGAGAAGCAGCTGGTAATACATAGTCTGCTTGTAAAGCAGTTTCAGTCATAGCAACATCAATCACGACAGAAAACTCTGCTGCTCTCATAGCTGCTCTAAATTTTGAAGACTCAGCTAAAGAATGAACAGGGTTAACGCTTTCAATCAGCATCGCTCTACACCGCTGCGGATTTTCGCTTAGGAAACCATCCGCGATTTCATTGCATGGAGTGAGGCCTCCAATAATTCTTCCACCAGTCACTGGATCCACTGGCTCTGATCCGGCTGAACTGTAATTAAACATTGGGATCATCCAACTATGTGCGGCCATTGCTCCTGATTTACCGAAACTGCCTAATAAAACCCAAATAATTCTTTGTAAATAAGAAATAAGAGTTGAATGTGGAGCCATCTCAATACCAAGATCTTCATACACAGAGATACTTTCAGCTTTAGCTAGAAGACGAGCGATTTCACGAATTTTTTCTTCACCAATTCCTGATCTTTCTGCAAATTCTGCAATTGGGACAGAAGACAGCGCAGTGATAGTGTCTTCAACTCCTAAAACATTTTCTTCAACCCAAGTAGTTGCTACAAGACCTTCTTCAACAATCACTGCACCAATTGCCGCGAGAAGAAAAGCATCACCTGCTGGTTTTACTGGTAACCAAATATCCGCTAAATCAGCGGTTTCAGTTTTTCTTGGATCAATAACGATCATGGTTCGTGAATCGTCGCTTGCTATTTCTTTTAGCACTCTTCGAGTCTCATCAAATCCATGAGAATGCCAAGGGTTTTTACCAAGAAAAATTGAAACTTTTGCATCGTGAAATTCTCCATGAGTATGAGCACCAAAGAGATGACCTTCAACCCATGACTCTCCTGTTTTCTCTTGTGCTAGAGCATTTGAATGTTGAGTCACACCAAGAACTTGTCGGGTGGCTGCTCCATACCCGCCGCAAAGATGGTTTCCTTGGCCACCTCCGCCGTAATAAAAAATTTTGTCACCACCGTGTTTTTGAACAACTTTTTGAAAACCCTCTGCTACTTCTTCAATAGCAGTATCCCAATCAACTTCAATATAAGTTCCATCTTCCAAACGTTTCATAGGCAATGAAAGACGACTTTTAGCATTCTGATAATGATCTATACGAAGAGCTTTTTCGCAGGTATACCCTTTTGATGCTAAATGGGCTTTATTTCCACGAACCCGTGTTATTGAACGGTCATCTAATCGAACTTCAACGCCGCAGTTGTTTGAACACAAAACACATGCTGTTTTATGCCAAACCATAGTTGGGTCAATTTCAGTAGTTTCTTGGACATCAGTCATTTGTTCTCCCAACAAGTGAATAACTAAAACTTACTAGTTAAATCATTTTCAATTCAAAATCAGACAAATTGTTTTTATTCAGTCGGAGACATTGAAGCCAGCATCGTTCCCATTTGTTCGTGAATTTTTTCAACACCCTTCTTTGGGCGAATCATGACTTTAAATTCAGTTATTAAACCCTCATCATCACACGTAATGATGTCAACGCCATTAATTGAGATGCCATCAACAGTGGTTTCGAATTCAAGAACTGCGTGGTTTCCATCAAGAATGTGTTTCGTGTATTTAAAAGATCCTGCATCGCCATCTGGTTTTGCTTCACTTTCATCGCCTGGGAAAACTTGGTATGCGGCTGTTAGATACATTTTGGTAATTTCACGACCTTGTAAAGGTTTAAAGACCACTGGAGACCAAAATGTGCAATCCGCATGAAGCAATTCACCGAAGTCAAGGTCTCCTTGAAGAGCTGAATGCCAGTTTTTAATAACAGTTTCGATCATAAAATCTCCTCAAAATTTGTGGCGGAGGGAGGGGGATTTGAACCCCCGGAGCCGTGAGGCTCAATGGTTTTCAAGACCATCGCAATCGTCCGCTCTGCCATCCCTCCACCTATAAGCGTAAAGGGACGTTCTACATGTACCGACCTTCCGGTAGCATCATTTATTCAAGGAGAGGTGGCCGAGTCCGGTCGAAGGCGCTCCCCTGCTAAGGGAGTAAGGGCCTAACGGCTCTTCGTGGGTTCGAATCCCACCCTCTCCGCCAAGTCTTAACCTATATAAGTAGAGAGCCACTAAAAAGGCTTCTACACTTAGCATCTGCGCTTGTAGCTCAATTGGATAGAGCGTCTGATTACGGATCAGGAGGTTGGGGGTTCGATTCCCTCCAAGCGCGCCAAATTTTTAAGAAATCAATTTGCTTCTAAATAAACCTGAGATTGAGTGTGTGCAGTATCTACTAAATTTCCTAGAGCAATACTCATATCAAGGATATGTAAACCCCATTGAGGGGTTAACTCGCCACCTACGTTATCTGTACGAGGATCGGCATTATCAAAAAGAAACTCAACAGAAAAATAACTAAAAGTTCCGTTATCAATGCATTCTCCAAAAATAAAATCTGGATAAGTAATCCAAGGAGTTGTAACTTCCGTGGTTGATTCAGGAGATAAGCGTTTTTGCCCCTCAGAAGGAAAATAAGGATTAAGCATTGCTTTCCCTTCTTCGTTAAAACTCGCCGGATTTGTACACAACGCAGGTGTACCGTCTTCTTGGGATCTACCGAAGTAAGAGTCATTTGGTGGCGGTTTATTTTCATCAAAAGTCACATATGCGAGCACGCATCCAATTTCTGTTTTTTCTTTACAAGCAGGAATGGTTTCGAAATCTTTTCCTTCTGCAGCAATTGAACCACCAAGAAGATGTGCAGAAATTAGGCGTTCACGAAGTGCAGGGTTTTGATCAATTTCTTCTACAAGTAAACGCCGCAACATTGATGTTCCTTGAGAATGACCAATCAAAATAAACCCCCGCCCGTTATTTACCATCGTGATGTAATGCTTGAAAGCATCAACAACATCTGCATAAGCAATTTCATAAGTGTTCACCCCGTCAGGTACTTCAATTACCCTAAGAAGTGAAGGAATAGTGTTTTGTCGATATATCGGTGCGTAGATATCACAGACTTCGCTATAGCGAGAAGCTTGAGCCCACACAGTATGAATTTCCTGTGTTTCATCAGGTATCAAATCACTATTAGGTGTCATATCTCCACTTGTTGTGGGGTAAATATAAAAACAGTCAACTTCTGGATTTAAAGCTTTTTCAAATGGGATCACTTCAAGTGTTCCATCGGCGTAAATAGCTGTAGCGGTTTGGTCGCGAGCACAGACATCTTCTGGCTTCCCAGGCCAGCACAACCAAACTTCTTGATCACTGTACAAATCACTTACATAACCGTCATAAGGTATAACTGTCGTTGTCGGTGGGATTGATGTTGGTGCGTTAGTGGTTGTGGTTGGTGTGTTAGTTGTGATTGTTGGTAGTGAGGTAGTTGTTGAAACAACTGCGGTATCAGAATTTTTTGAACAACTCGAAAACACTAAACAAAAAAAAATAAAAAAAGAAATAAAACCTTTTTTCCTCATAATTCCTTCAAAAAAATGAACTTAATCAACCAACATCACTCAGGTAACTGGTTACGTAAATCCGTTAACCAATCCTGGGCTTCTTGAGAAGCATTTGAAGCAGCCTCACGAATATCTCTATCCTGTTCGTCGCTACTTCCAGAATCAGTTGGATATGAACCTAAAAATTTAACTTGCCCGTGTTTCATATGTAAAACACGAAGACAATCAGCTACTAGTTCATCAGCAATGTGACCCTCAATATCAATTAAAAAACAGTAATCTCCAAGCGCCTGTTTAGTGGGTCGAGACTCTAATCGAGTCAAATTGATAGTTCTGGCTGCGAATTCTTGCAAGATCCCTAACAAACTTCCTGGACGATCAGCACGCTGAAAAATAATTAATGAAGTTTTGTCATGCCCGGTAGCTGCTGGGATACCTTCTTTAGCTACTAAAACAAAACGTGTTTGATTTTCTGGATGATCTTCAATATCTTCTGCCAAAACATTGAGCCCATAAACTTCTGCTGCACGAGCAGAACCAATTGTGGCAGTATTTAAAGCTTTGCTCTCTGCTAAATGTTGTGCCGCTTCAGCTGTTGAGTTAGCAGCACGATGAACAGCATTTGGTAAATTATCAGCCAACCATTGACGGCATTGAGCTGTTGCATGGGGGAAAGAAACCACTTCTTCAATATTGGTTAAAGTCACATCAGAATTTACTAAAAGATTCATTTGAACAGAAATAACGACTTCTCGTTGTATAAGAACATCTGTTTCAAAAGTCAGGGTGTCTTGAGTGATATTTACACTTCCCTCAATCGAATTCTCAATTGCGACAAAACCAAGATCAGATCTGCCATCAGAAACACAATGTAAAACTTCAGCAATTGAAGCCAAAGGATCCAAATCACAAATAGACAGATCTTTTTGGGTAAGCAAAGCCTGATCGGTGAAAGTACCGAACGGTCCAAGAAATGAAAGAACTGATGAGGCGGAGGGTGTGTTATTACTCACAATAGGTAAGGATAGTGCTGTGGACGCCAACGACCTGCAAAATTTATTAAACGATGTTGCATCAGGAATAATTGAACCTGATGTAGCGGTGCGCCAATTACGTAAGCTTCCTTTTGCTGATATTGGTACAGCACGCATAGATCATCATCGAGCGTTACGCCAAGGATTACCAGAAGCAGTTTTTGGACCAGGTAAAACTCCGGAAGATGTTTCATTAATTGTGGACGAATTACTTACAAATGGAACAGGTCCTGTCGTTTTAACTCGCGCTAATAAAGAACAAATTTCTGCTGCGCTATCAATTGATTCAAATGGAACAGTAATAAATCAAACAGTTATATGGAGACCTAACCAAACTCGTACCGAAAACATTGTTGTTGCTACTGCCGGAACAGCGGACTTACCTGTTGCCGATGAATGTGCGGCTGTTCTATGGGCACATGGCGTAGAAACAAACCGTTTAACGGATGTAGGGGTAGCTGGAATTCATCGATTATTAGCAGACCTTGAAACTCTTTACGCTGCTGATGCAATAGTTGTCGTAGCGGGAATGGAAGGGGCTTTAGCGAGTGTTGTAGGGGGATTAACCTCGGTACCTGTTGTGGCAGTTCCAACCAGTGTTGGTTACGGCGCCTCTTTAGATGGAGTTACCGCTCTACTTGGGATGCTCGCATCTTGTGCTTCTGGAATTATCGTTACAGGCATTGATAATGGATTTGGCGCTGCTTGCGCCGTGCTTCGTCAGATCGGATTAGAAGACAAATGACTCGAAGAGCATGGTTTCATTGTTTTTCAGGGATTGCTGGAGATATGGCCCTTGGGGCCCTAGTTGATACTGGAGCAGACCAAAACGACATCATTTTGATGTTAAATAAACTCGAAATTGATGATTGGACAATTAATTTCGAAAAAGTTCTTCGCTGTGGTCAAGCGGGAACCAAAGTAAATGTACTTACCACTGAAACCCATGTTCATCGAACAGCTAGCGACATAACAGATCTAATCAAAAAAGCAGAGTTACCCGAGCGAGTTACAAAACGAGCATTAGATACTTTTGAAACGCTTGCAGTTGCTGAAGGACAACTACACAACATGGAACCATCAGAAGTTCATTTTCATGAAGTAGGAGCGATTGACAGCATCATTGACATAGTTGGAACGTGTGCTGCTCTTGAAACCCTCAAAGTTGATGAAATTTGGTCATCCGCTATTGCCACAGGAACAGGAACTGTGCATGCAGCACACGGAGAAATTCCAATACCGGCACCCGCTACAGTCAAACTTCTTCAAGGAGCACCAATAAAAGGAACAAATATCCCTTTTGAACTCACTACACCAACTGGGGCAGCACTACTTGCCGCGATGACAGTGAGCTGGGGCCCAATACCTTCAATGAAAATTGAAACTACAGGGTTTGGTGCTGGAGAAAGAGACTTAGACGGACAACCAAATTTAACTCAGGTAGTAATTGGTCAAGCAGTTGAAATGATTCAACCAGGACAACCAGTTTCTCTGCTTGAAGTGAACGTTGATGATGCCACGGGTGAAACACTTGCTCACACCATTGCTTGCTGTTTAGAAGTCGGAGCATTTGATGCCTGGATTACACCAATTGTTATGAAAAAAGGACGACCAGCTCATACCGTTAGTGTTTTATGTTCTGAAACAGAAATCGAAAAGATTTCTAAGGTTTTAACTTCTGAAACTGGTTCTCTAGGTGTTCGTAGTCAAACTCTTCAACGCTGGCCAGCAGCAAGAGAATTTCAGACAGTTGAAGTTGAAGGACATGTTATTGGGGTGAAAGTAACATCTGGTCGAGCAAAAATAGAACACGATGATGCAGTAAAAGCAGCTCAAGCATTAGGGATTCCATTAAGAGAGATTTTGTCTCGAGCTGAGGAAGCATGGCGTTCATGAATGACCCCAAAGACCGGTTATATTTCCGACAACTTCTTTCCGGACGAGACTTTGCACAAAATGATCAAATTGCACAACAGATGATCAATTTTGTTTACTTTATTGGCGATCATGAAACCGGTGAAACTGTGATTGTTGACCCTGCATACGACATTCAAGGTTTACTCCAGATTCTCGAGGCTGATGGAATGAAATGCACAGGTGTACTTGCTACCCATTATCACCCCGATCATGTTGGTGGTTCAATGATGGGATATAACATCGGTGGGGTAAAAGAGTTACTTGAACACTCTTCTGTTCCAATACATGCTCAACAAAATGAGGCTCAATTTATACAAAAAGTGACCGGTATTGGACAAAATGAAATCATCGCTCATGAAGGTAGTGACGTAATATCAGTGGGAAAGATTGATATTGAACTTATCCACACTCCAGGTCATACTCCAGGAAGTCAGTGTTTTCTTGTTGACAATTGTTTAGTTGCCGGAGACACACTCTTTCTTGAAGGATGCGGACGAACTGATTTACCAGGCGGAGACTCAGCAGCATTATATGAAAGCCTTACACAACGTCTAGGAAAAGTTCCTGACGATGCGATTCTATTTCCGGGCCATCAGTACTCTCATGCTCCATCCGCTTCCATGGGTGAAACACGAAGAGAAAATTTTGTTTTCATGCCAAAATCTGAAGAGCAATGGCTTGCAATGTTTGGCCACTAGAAATTTTTGAAAGGTTCACATGTTTAACGCACTGTTAGTTAACAAAATAGATGAAGAGTTCACCGCAGAAATAAAAGAGATTCAGGAAAGTGATTTACCTGACGGAGACGTGCTTATTGATGTTGAGTACTCCACAATCAACTATAAAGATGGGCTTGCTGTAACAAACTCTTCACCAATTGTGAGAAGTTGGCCGATGATTCCTGGTATTGATCTTGCTGGGACTGTAGCTGAATCATCAAATCCTGATGTATCTGTTGGAGAAAAAGTTTTAGTGAATGGATGGGGGATTGGAGAAGAAACTTTTGGAGGGTTTTCACAACGCGCCCGTGTTCAAGGAGCGTGGACAATTCCAGTACCTGAAAATTTTACTACTGCACAAACTATGGCAATAGGAACTGCTGGTTATACCTCAATGCTTAGTGTTCTCGCCCTTGAAGAACATGGAATCACACCTGACGCAGGACCGATTCTTGTGACGGGTGCTTCTGGTGGGGTAGGAAGTATTGCTATTGCTTTACTTTCGACTCAAGGTTATGAAGTACATGCTTCTACCGGGCGTATTGAAGAGACAGAATATTTAACTTCTCTTGGAGCTTCAACAATTATTGACCGTCAAGAATTATCAGAGCAATCAAAACGTCCCTTAACAAGTACACGATGGGCGGGAGCTATTGATGCTGTCGGAAGTCACACGTTGGCCAACGTATTGGCAGCTATTAAACCTTTTGGGTGTGTAGCTGCTTGCGGCCTGGCACAAGGTATGGACTTATCTACTTCGGTAGCCCCATTTATTTTAAGAGGTGTCGCTCTTAAAGGAATATTTTCAGTAATGGTGCCACGACCTCAACGCTTAAAAGCATGGGATCGTTTAGCTTCTGATCTTGATCCGAAACTATTAGAAAAAATGACAACAACTTTTGGACTAGATGATGTATTTACTCTTTCTCCAGAAATTTTGGCCGGGAAAGTAAGAGGACGAATTGTCATTGATGTCAATGGATAATATTTAACATGACCGACGAATCAGTAAATGACGCGACATCCGAAGCGACTCACGACGACGAGGCGCTGGGTATGGATACGGGGACCTTTCTCATCGCCTCGGGGCGTGATCGCAGAAACGGTGCGCCACTGAACAGTCCCCCGATGCCAGCCTCAAACTTCTACCTCCCGCACGAGCGTGTGTACTCACGGACCGAGCAGACGGAGACAGTGAATCGGCTGGAAGAACTCGTTGGTGGGATTGAAGGTGGCGACGCCCTGATGTTCGGCTCGGGTATGGCTGCCGCTGCTGCGGTACTCCATCGTTTACCGGTCGGCTCAACGCTTGCCCTTCCCACGGATCCGTACCATGGGGTAAACGGTCTCGCCGAGGAAGGCGAAGCTCAGGGTCGGTGGAGGATTCGGCGTATCCACCCGAACGACACCGAAACATGGGTCGACGCGTGCGCCACCGCTGATCTTGTCTGGATTGAGACTCCTGCGAACCCGCTCATCGACGTTACCGACCTGCCTACGGTATGTGCCGCGCCACGCCGCGATGGAACGATCCTCGCCGTCGACAGCACGTTTGCGACACCGTTGTGCCAGTTACCACTTGACTTCGGCGCGGACGTCGTCATGCATTCGGCGACAAAATTCCTTGGTGGGCATTCAGATCTCCTGGCCGGCGCCCTGATTGTCCGCGACGATGACCTCCGCGACGAGCTGTACCATCGACGGCTACTCAACGGCGGCGTGATTGGTTCCCTTGAGGCATTCCTAACGCTGCGCGGCATGCGGACCCTCCACTTGCGGATGGAGCGTGCGCTCGACAACGCCGAGCAACTCGCGCATCGCCTAATGACCCATCCCAACGTTGCCAGAGTCCGGTACCCCGGCCTACGGGACGACCCGAACAACGCGATCGCCTCAACCTTCATGGATGGCTACGGGGCGGTCCTCAGCTTTGAGACCACCGATGACGGTGCTCAGGCCACGCGGGCGTGTGAGGCTGTCAAGGTCATCCACCACGCCACCAGCCTCGGCGGAGTGGAGACCACCATGGAGCGTCGCTTCGTGATTCCCGGTCAAGAGAACATTCCGCCATCGCTAATCCGTATGAGTGTCGGCTGCGAAGAGTTCGACGATCTCTGGGCCGATCTGGATACCGCTCTCCGTTCCTGACCGACAGCGACCTCGGGACAGTCGTCCCCAGGATCGCGTCAATTAGATGTGCGCGAGGAGGGACTTGAACCCTCACGTCCAAAAAGGACACAGGAACCTGAATCCTGCGCGTCTGCCAGTTCCGCCACCCGCGCGAGCAATAAGATGAAAAGCGTATCTTCTACAAACTAAACAGAGATATATCAAGCGCACCGCCCTTTTACACAAGACCGAGTAATGTCGTGTATCTATGGCAAGAAATAAGATAGAAAATCACCTTGAATCAATTATTGAAGGATTTTTTGCTCGAATTTTTAAAAGTGGCCTCCGGCCGGTAGAAATCGGGAAACGCATTCTCAGAGTTATTGATTCAAATCGCTCAGTTGGCGTAGATGGAAAACTAATTGCTCCAAATTATTTCATCATCAAGTTAAGTCCAGATGACAACAAAAAATTTTTAGAGATTCAAAAAACATTAAGACATGATTTAGTAGAAACAATAAAACAATATTCCAAAAAAGAAGGATATAAATTCATCGGAACGATCCATATTGAATTTGAAACTGACAATGATCGTTTAATTGGAACTTTCGACATTATTGCTGCAATGCGAGAAGATCAGAAAAATTCAACTGGATTTCTAAAAAATGACTTAGGTCAGATCACTTACCTATTAAATCAAGTAACCACTCTTGGGCGACACCCAGGATGTGATGTCGTTTTACAAGAAAAAGCGGCAAGTAGACATCATGCAGAAATACATAAAAGAAACAATGGAGTTTTTTTTATTGATAAAAATTCAACAAACGGAACATACATAAATGATCAACAAATTTCAGAACATCAACTAGTAGACAATGATCAGATACGTATAGGCAACACAACTTTTTCTTTTAACATTTATGAATGACGAACTACTAACTATTCTCCAACTTTGCTTGTTAGGTCTCTGTTATTTGTTCTTTTTTAGAGTGCTACGTTCAGTATGGGTAGAAACACGAGACGTAAAAAAGAATACTTTTTCAACAAAGAAAAATATTAAATCTAAACCACACTTAGTCGTTACAAATTCATTAACTGGGGTTACGCGTAATTTTGAAATCGCCGGAGAAATTACTATTGGCAGGGCAGAAAGTTGCACAATAACTATTGATGATGATTTTATTTCACAATCACATGCTCGAATATTTGAAAAAGCAGATGAAATTGTGGTTGAAGATCTTGGATCTACAAACGGCACTTACCTCAATAAACAACGAGTTTCTTCTCCTATGGTTGTGAGTCTAGGAGATTGGCTGCAATTGGGTGACACCGTTATGGAATTGAAATGACAAAACGAAAAAACCTTGTAGAACAAACCATCATTTTTTGTGGTGCCACAACTCATGTAGGCAAAGTCCGTAAAAACAACCAAGACGCTTTTGGCTTCAATAACTATTTATTTGTAGTAGCCGATGGAATGGGAGGTCACCTTGGTGGAGAAGTGGCGTCTGATTTAGCAGTTACAACTCTCACCAATGTTTTTGAACTCTCTGGGAAAATAAAGAAAAAGAAAACTAAACGCAACCAAGCCGGACTACTACAAGCTGTAGAACAAGCAAATAATAAAATTATTGAAAAAGCTTCAAATGATGCGTCTTTAAAAGGTATGGGCACCACTCTTTGCGCAATAATGCTTGGAACTGGTCAGGATCAAAATCCTGTTTTCCTAGTAACAAATGTTGGAGATAGTCGAATTTATCAACTCTCAAATGGAGAATTTAACCAAGTTACTGAGGACCATAGTCTTGTTGCTGATTTGGTTCGCGCTGGTGAACTTACGCCACAAGAAGCTGCTCGTCACCCACAACGCAATGTTCTCACTCGGGCTCTTGGAATTGAAACCAACCTAAAAGCTGATATGTGGGAATTGGGAATCAACAATAAAGACAAATTTTTATTGTGTAGCGATGGTCTTTTCAATGAACTTAATGAAACCAGAATTATGGAGATACTTTCTGAAGTTTCAGATCCACAAATCGCAGCAGACATGTTGGTTAATGAGTCAGTGGAAGCCGGCGGGCATGACAACGTTACTGCAATGGTTCTTACAGTTGAATCAACACTTCGAAATCAAATAAAGAGTGAACCTCAAAACATAAAACAGGATTCAAAAATAAAAAAAGAAAAAACAAATAGGCATAAGAAAATTAACTGGAGAATAACTGGATTTTTTATAACCCTTTTCGCATTACTCGGAATAGGTATCGGATCAATGTGGTTTTACGCCCATCGCGGTTGGTACGTAGGTGAACACCAAGGAAAAGTCGAAATCTTTCAAGGACGCCCTGAAGGGCTTCTTTGGTTTGAACCTCGAATTTACGATATAGATGGACCATCTATATCTACTCTTCGAGAACTTGATCAAACCCTTGTGCTTGAGGTCATTGAAGTAAGTTCACGTCAAGAAGCTGAGGATGTAGTTACTCGTCTTGAACAACGATCAGACGGATGAATAATAAAAGAACACAGCAACAAAGACGCACTGAACTTGGGTTAATCATCTTCGGGTCTTTTGTCATCACTCTTCTTTACTTCTTGGCAGGTTTCGGAAATTCTGCTTCAGTTCCAGCTGATCTGGTTCCATTTTTTATAGCTGTACTTGGATTAGGCGTCTTAACTCATCTAGTCGTTAGAAAATTTGCCCCATCTGCTACTCCTGTAATTTTACCCATTGTGATTTTTTTAAACGGGCTTGGACAAGTATTCATTACACGGCTTTCGCATGAAAATGGAGTGGCAGACGATCTCCCTGCTTTGCAATCAACGTGGACTGCAGTTGGGGTTGCAGCTTTTATTTTTGTTCTAGTTTTTGTCCGAAATTCACGAGATTTGAGAACGCATCGGTACACATTTGGAGTTATTGGGATAATTCTTTTAGCTCTTCCTTTATTGCCGTTTATTGGCCGCGAGATAAACGGAGCTCGCATTTGGGCGTCAATTGGCCCAATAAATTTACAACCAGGAGAGTTTGCTCGACTTGCTTTCGCAATATTTTTAGCCGCTTATCTTGTAGAGAAAAAAGAACTTCTTCAAGTAGGTACCCGTAAAATTTTTAAGTTTGAGGTCCCCTCATTGAGACATCTTTCTCCTGTATTGCTTGCATGGGGATTCGCCATGCTGGTTCTTATTGTAGAAAAAGATTTAGGGTCAAGTCTTCTTTATTTTGCGTTATTCGCAGTCATGCTTTGGGCAGCTACACAACGTTTTTCTTACTTAATAATTAGTTTCGGCTTATTTATTTGTGGGGCATTAATTTCTTGGAGAATTTTTGACCACATACAAGCGCGAGTTTCTGTTTGGCATGATCCATGGGCATTTCGTTCGGGATCTGGCTATCAATTGGTAGAAGCTGCAATCGCTATGGCTAATGGTGGACTTACCGGCACAGGACTTGGGAGCGGAGAACCGAATCGTATTCCGGAAGTAGAAACAGATTTTATATTTGCAGCTATTGGTGAGGAAATGGGTTTATTAGGAACAGTGTTAGTGATTTCTTCTTTTCTTCTCATTATCAGTTCAGGATTACGAATCGCAATCAAATCATCTGATGCTTTTGACAAACTCCTCGCCTTAGGGCTTACAACTCTGATTGGGTTGCAAGGTCTTGTAATTATGGGTGGAGTCGTTCGGTTGCTTCCACTAACTGGAGTGACACTTCCTTTTGTTTCTTACGGAGGATCTTCACTCTTAGCTAATTACATATTGGTAGCTCTTCTTTTACGACTTAGCGATCAAGCGGCAAATTCAGAATCAGATACAGAAAAATTTATGAGAGAAGCATCTAGTGAATAAAAGTATTCGACGCTTAGCTACAGCCTTTCTTATCCTTTATGGCTTGTTATTTATACAAATAAATCGAGTACAAATCTATGACGCTAAACGTCTTATCGAAGATCCAACAAATCCCAGAGTTGCGATTGAAGCCTTTGGTGCTTCTCGTGGACGTATTGCAACAAGCGATGGCGTTATTATCGCTACCTCAAAAATTAATGACCTTTCAGATCAATTTCGCTACGAAAGAGAATATCCCTACGGGGATCTTTATGCCCATATAACGGGATACACCTCTTTTAATTCAGGATCATCAGGGCTTGAACTTACTTACAGTGAAGAACTCAGCGGTCGCACTCCAGAGCAATTAGCAGATAATTTGTACGAACTATTTGCTAGTGATCCTGAAACTCATGATCTTGTTTTAACGATTCAACATGATCTTCAAACTGTTGCAGCAGAATCTTTAGGCTCACGAAATGGTGCTGTTGTTGTTATGAGTCCATTGACAGGCGAAATTTTTGCGCTTGTGAGTTCACCTACATTTGATCCAAATCTGCTCTCTTCCACCAACACCACAACCGCAAATAATGTTCGATCGGATTTGTTAAATCAAATAAACACTCCGTTGATTTCACGCGCTACAAGTGAAATTTATGCTCCAGGATCTACATTTAAGCTGATCACAGCTACTGCAGCAATTGAACAAGTTAATTTCACTCTAGAAAACCCAGTTTTTGATATTACCGATGCATACATTCCCCCATTAACTATCCGTCCGATTACTAACTATGGGGGAAGTGAATGTGGTGGTTCTTTGAAAGAAATCCTTCGTGTTTCTTGTAATACCGCATTCGCGGAGATTGGTGCTGAATATATTGGACCATCTTTATTACAAAAAACTGCTGAAAGATTTGGCTTTAATGAGACCATTCCATTTGATGTCCCAACCGCGACTTCTTACTTTCCTACGGATTTTGGCAAGGAACTATCTGTGGTAACTACCCCTGAAGGAGAAAGCACGGGAATACCTATAGTTGAAAATACTCCACTTCTTGCTCAGGCGGCTATTGGCCAATATGAGGTTGCAGCTACTCCACTTCAAATGGCTTTAGTAGCTTCAGCTATTGCAGGACAAGGTAATACACCTTCGCCCTATTTAGTAAAAGAAATCTTAAATCACAAAGGTGAACTGGTAACTCGTACCCTCAACTCCATTTGGCAGCAAACCATGGAAGCATCAACCGCAGAATTGCTTCGCGAAGGCATGAAAGAAATTGTAGATAGTGGGACTGCTCAACGATTGGCAATTAACGGTTTAATTATTGGAGCAAAAACTGGAACAGCGCAAATATCTTCTGACGAGATAGCAACTCATGCATGGGTTCTAGGTTTTGCTGGATATCCAGAAAGCCTTCCATCAGTTGCTTTCACAGTGTTTGTAGAGGCAGATTCTGCTGAAGGAGAACAAACAGGTGGACGAACAGCAGCTCCAATAGCAAGAGAGATTCTTGTACAATTTTTTGAAATTAATGAGTAAATTAAGGCCCCCTACCTCCAGTGGGCATGATTGTGGCTATACAATTTATTGCTATGTCTGATAATAAGCCGACTATTTTTAATGATCGTTATGAACTTCATCGGCAAATTGCTCGTGGAGGGATGGCCGAGGTTTATCTTGCTCGCGATCTTCTGCTTGATCGGCCAGTAGCAGTCAAGGTTTTATTTGATGAATTTGCTCACGATGCAAGTTTTGTTGAAAGGTTTCGACGCGAAGCAAAAGCAGCAGCAAATCTTAATCATCCAAATATTGTTAGCGTTTACGATTGGGGAGAACAACAAGGAACGTATTTCATTGTTATGGAATACGTTGAAGGTAGAAGCCTTGCAGACATTCTTAAAACTGAAGGCCCTTTGCATCCCGATCGAGCTGCAGAGATCGCAGTTGATATTTCTGCTGCGTTAGGTTTTGCTCATCGAAATGGACTTATTCATCGTGATATTAAGCCTGGAAATGTACTTGTATCTCCAAATGGTCAAATAAAAGTAGCTGATTTTGGCATAGCTACTGCTATGGCTCCTGGCCAAAATGAATTAACACAAGCTGGCACAGTAATGGGGACAGCAACTTATTTCTCTCCTGAACAAGCTCAAGGTCATCAAATAGATCCTCGAAGCGATCTTTATGCACTCGGGATTGTTTTGTACGAAATGCTTCTTGGTAAACCACCCTTTATTGGTGAAACCCCAGTTGCAGTTGCCTATCAGCATGTTCAACAAGCCCCTCCTTCACTTCGGAAAGCTGGGGCCCAAGTAGCGGATTCTCTTGAAGCGATAATAATGAAATTACTCGCAAAAAATCCTGTTAACCGTTATCCAACTGCAGAAGATTTACGTAGCGATCTTCGTCGTTATTGTGAAGGAGCTCATGATCTTCGTCCGGCAAACCCGGTTGGTGTGGGTGGGAAGTCTTCAGGTTCTCCATCATCTGAAAATGAAAAATTTGGTAAAAATAAGAAAAGACGCCGAGATGATGGATGGTTACGCCTTACGCTCTTTGCAATCTGTTTTGCTGCCTTGCTAGGTTTGCTTGGTTATCTCGTCATAAATTTTGTGGATGAACTTGGATTTAACAACGATGATCAAGAGATTCAAAATGGATTAGTTGAAGTCCCATCAGTGCTGAATTTGTCTCTTGAAGACGCAAGAGAAACTTTGGAAGCGTTAAATCTTGATATTCAAATGGATTTTCAAACAAATAGTGATTTTCCTGAAAACACCGTCTTCGATCAAGATCCTGTAGCTGGAACAAAGATAGAAGAAGGTGACACCATCAAACTATTGTTAAGTCAAGGAACCGGACCCATGGTTTTACTTAATGTCATAGGAGATTCGGTTACAGATGCACAAAGCGATCTTGAAGCAATGGGGCTACTAGTTACCATCGTAAACCAAGAAGATCCAGTGGTTCTTCTAGGTGAAATAATTAGTCAAACACCTTCAGCTGGTTCTGAAATATCTCCCGGAGGAGAAGTAACGTTATTTGTTTCTTCTGGACCAGCAGTTAAAAAAATACCTGAATTAGTGGCTCGTCCTGTTGCCGATGCGATGAATATTCTTGTTCAAGATTGGCAAGTAACTACGACTTATGAAAGTAGTGAAGATGTTGCGGAAGGAATTGTAATTAGAACCAATCCACCTGGTGGAACTGAATTTGCGCCAGGTGGAACGGTAGAAATAATAGTTTCTGATGGACCCGCACCAGTTGTTGTTCCTTCTGTGGTTGCACTTGAGTTAACTGCTGCTAACGATTTACTTACCAGTCTTACTCTCGGATTCCGGGTATCAATTACTTTCCAAGAAGTTGAACACGGAAGCGCAAATCATCAACGAGTAATCTCTCAGGATCCTGCAGCTGGGGTAGAAGCTGAGCCTGGTTCTTATGTTGCACTTGTGGTTGGTGAACAAAAACCCCCCGAAGAAACAACTACTACAACTACTACTGAGGCTCCTTAATAAAGCGTTAGTTAATACGTGCAAGAAAATTAGTTAGTAAGTCATGTCCCGCCACGGTAAGGATTGATTCAGGATGAAACTGAACCCCTTCTACATCAAATTCTTTATGTCGAATACCCATAATTAAACCATCTGTGCTTACCGCAGTGATTTCAAGTTCATCTGGAAGAGAGTCTCTATCCACAATGAGAGAATGATACCGAGTAGCTTCAAGAGGAGAAGGTAGACCAGCAAATACGCCCATTTCAGTGTGTTCAATATGAGAAGTTTTTCCATGCATAACTTCTGGAGCCCGAACTACTTGCGCGCCCCAAGCAACCCCAATTGCTTGGTGACCAAGACAAACACCAAGCACAGGTACTCGACCAGCAGCCCATTGAATTACCGAAGTTGAAATTCCAGCATCTTCTGGTCTTCCTGGTCCAGGGCTAATTAAGACAGCATCTGGATTCAGTGTTTCTACATCATCCAAAGTGATTGCATCATGTCGGTGTACGACAGGGTTAGCTCCTAGCTCACCCAAATATTGGACGAGGTTGTAGACAAAAGAATCATAATTGTCTATTACTAGTACAGTTGCTCCCACACCATTAACAGTAGCGATGAGAATCCGCTGATCCGTCGTCTGTAGCGATTTAATGCCGTATCCTCTTTATATGGCTAAAGCACAAAAACGTCGTGTCGAAGGTGGACGGGTAACACCAAAAGGAGGGCCTTCAGGTTCTCGTTATCAGGCTCCGAACCCTCCAGGATCAGATTCTTCACCCAAATGGGTTCCTGTTTTAATGTTTTTCTTACTGGGCCTTGGAATGTTAATAATCTTTTTCAACTACGTTGCGTGGTTACCAGGCGGTACTAACAACATTTACTTGATGGCTGGGTTGGCAAGTATTTTAGGTGGGATAATTACAGCTACTCAGTACCGATAATTCAGTCATTTCTTTGTGTTTGCACACGAAATAACATCCATGTAATTTCCCACAGGTTCATCCACAGTTGTGGATAACTTCGCGCGGAAAGTGAAAATTACTCTTCAGTCTTTAACAAATCCATCTCATCCATACAATGCCGTGGAGCTTCAGGGCTTTCATTGGGTGCAGTAGTCATTCGTACTTCAGTGCCACACAAACTACATCGATAAAGTAACTTTACTTTTCGAAGTTCTCCCGCTGGTGGTGGTTCAGGTGGCGAAGCTACCAGCATTCTTAAAATAATAAACCCCACCCAAAGCAAGACAATGCCAATAATTATCGCAATAAGTATTTTTAAAAAAACAAAGGCGGCCCAAACTAATGCTCCAATCAAAAGCACACTAAAGAAGCTTTTTTTAGGATCAGGTTTACTTTTAAGCACATATATAGCCTACGTGCAATCACAAATGTCTAGGGTTCCAGTATGGAAATCATCTTAAGTAAAGACCATTTAGCTCATTTTCCTGCCGGAGAAATTTACGATGGGAAGTTAGTTCGACCTTTTGAATGCCCTGAACGATGGGACTACATCGTTGATGCGTTGAACAATGAAGGATTTCTTAACCACTCTGAACCAAATAATTTAGATATAGAAAAATTGTTTGCTGTACACGAAAAAAAGTATGTCGATTTTTTAAAAACCTGTTGGGACCAATGGATTTTTTCTGGTTACACCGGAGAAGCGATCCCAACTATTTTTCCAGTACGAGGTTTTCATCAAGATCGAATACCGGATGACATTGATGGAAAACTCGGGTATTACGCGCTCGCAGCAGAAACATCAATAACTGCAGGTACTTGGCAAGCAGCTCAAGCCGCTGCAGCTATCGCTCAAACTGGTCAACAACGAATCAGTAATGGGGCGTCAGAAGTTTTCGCTCTTTGTCGTCCACCAGGACATCACGCGTCATCAAACCAATTCGGTGGTTACTGTTTTTTAAATAATGCTGCGATTGCAGCTCAAGGGATGCTCACTGATGGTGCTACTAAAGTTGCCATTTTGGATATTGATTTTCATCATGGGAACGGAACACAAAGCATCTTTTATGATCGAGATGATGTTCTGTTTGTTTCTTTACACGGAAATCCAAAAGATGCATTCCCACACTTTCTTGGATATGTAGATGAAATCGGCGAAGGTAGCGGAGAAGGAACCAACCTCAATCTTCCGATGAACAGAGGAACTGAATTTCCTGCATGGGTTGACTCTTTAGAAATCGGTTTAAAAACAATCAGATATTATCGCCCTGATGCTTTGGTTGTTTCACTTGGCGTTGACACTTTTAAAGATGACCCGATTAGTTTCTTTCGCTTAACTAGCAACAATTATTTGACTATTGGTCAACTAATTTCTTCTTTAGAACTACCAACGCTGTACGTCATGGAAGGCGGGTATGCCGTTGAAGAAATTGGAGTTAATACCGTTAATGTTCTTTTAGGACATATAAACAAATAAAAAAGGTTCACGCGGGATCCAATATTTGGGTGAAACCACCTGGCGCCCACGGACCAACAATGATTTGCTCTAACACACCTACACCTTCGTTATCTCCGCTTGTTACTTTCATCAACCCTTGGACATGAAGGTTTTCTAACGCCATCTCATCTATCTCATCTAAACGCCAAGAACTTGTACCAATAGCTAACTCGTCATGCCACCGGCCATGCCGCCACACTGGATGACCATAACCAATCCCTTTCATACGAAAAGTAAGCAACTCTTCTAATTCAATTATTAATGGGTCGTCATCGGCACGTTCTAAAGAAAGTTGTCCTCCCGTTACTCGACGAGTTCCAGAAGCGAACTGTAAATCATGTTTTACAGACAACAATCTTTCAATAGATTCTTCTTCACTCTTAGGAATGGCATTTGGATCTTTATACGCAGGAACAATAAATCCATCCCAATGCCACCTATGTCCCTTTGGATTTTCAAATAGTCCTACATGTGTGGTGTGATCACCCCAATGGAGTGGCGCCCAAAGAAAAACAAATCCAGTTGGTTCTCTTGGCGCACCAGGAGGAGCAGGATCTCCAACTGGACGTACACCCCACGATCGGTCTTTTGTTCCATAAACGTCAACTGGGTCTACAGTTATTGATTCGCTACCAATATTAATAGTTCCTTGCCAATAACCAAATTGGTTAAATCTTGTGGCTTCCATATGAAAACCAATCATTTCACGGGTTAATAATTGATGATCTTCTGCGAAACTTGTTGTCCGAGGAATCCAAGTTAAATCCGCGCTAATACCGGTTTCATTGTCGTCGATAACAACACGTAATGATTTTAATGGTTCTAGAACTTCAATAGAAAAGGGACCTATTGACATGTCAGCAGGATCAATAGGCATGCGCCTTGAAGCATGAAAACAATGTTGGACACCATCATGAACAACACTAAATCCGCAGTCTTGGACATCTAAATTTGGGTAACGTGCTGCCCCAATTCCAAAGAAAAGATTTCCATCATTTGTATAGCCATTAAACCAATAGCGGTCATATGCATGACGGTCAGAAGTTGATGGAGTGGTTACTGGATGTGGTGTTTGGTGGATGAAATAATCATCAAAACTGGTCAACATAGTGAAAGATACTTTGAAGAGATTATGGATATGAGGATACGGAGCAATCTCCCATCCAGTTTGCGGTAAATGTGGCTGGGTACCATCCTGATTCATTACCCGCAGCATCTCCAAACGTCAGTGCTACTCCAAACGTACCGGCACCAAGTGAATCTGAATAGAAATAAATGGACCAACTAACTGGATCATCTGTTTGAAGATCTATAACTAATCCAAAAGTGGCAGGTGAACCATCGATTGGGGTTTTGGCTACTCTTTTAAATCCAGAACCTTGATCTGTGTAAACACGAATCGTATCTATATCACTAGGGTCCGGCGGTGCATCAAAGACAACAGTAAATTCACCACTGCCACCACTAAAGCCACCGCACGCCAGATTTGTGGGAGCAGATGGCGGTTCAGTATCAATTTCTGCGGTTGTGGTTGGTGCGGTAGTTGTGGTTGGTGTGGTAGTTGTGGTTGGTGCGGTAGTTGTGGTTGGTGCGGTAGTTGTGGCTGGTGCGGTAGTTGTGGCTGGTGCGGTAGTTGTGGCTGGTGCGGCAGTAGTTGAAGATATTGTTGATTCATCTGCAGTACTACTACAACTAGAAGAAACGAGTATTAGTACTAATAGTGCTGAAGCTAAATACTTGAACATATGGTATTCCTTTTGTCTTTGTTATAACAGTGATATCACAAAAATAAGAAAAGAGCATTTTCGTGAGAAAAACCACAATAAGTGGTTCTTGTTTTTAATTATCTGTGCTCTCTTAGGATCCTGTGGAGCCAATTCAGGCACTTCTTGTTGGAGGAACAGTTATCTACGAGAATGTTACGGTCACTGTTCTTGAATCAGAGGTAGGTGGCGACTTGGTTCGAATAGAAGTTGCCGACTAGTTAAAACTATTTTTTAATAAGTTTAGAAATTTTTTGGCTAACAGTTAGATGGTGTTCATTGATGAATGCTTCGTGGTTTTCCGCGACCGTTTCGGGATCGTAAATGTAGTTCACTAAAACACCGAATGATTCAGCTTGTCCTTTTGGCGATAAGTCACCATCGATGTTGATTTGTTCGAGTTGTGCTCCATTGCGTAGGTGAAAGCGAGCAACAGGGTCACGAGGTTGGTTATTTCTTTTTGCAGTTACTAAATAGATTGCTGTTAGTTTCTCAAGATCGTTTTCAAATGTTTCAAGATCAATGTTTTCTTCATCCACCCATCGACGTAAACCTGGCACTGGTGACAAAGTTGAGAATTGAGTCAGACTTGGAACGGTTAATTGAAGTTCGCTTATCACTTGTTTGAGTAGGAAGTCACCAAGAGGGATACCGCGTAACCCTGCTTGGCAGTTCGTGATTGAATAAAAGATTGCAGTATCAGGGAGAAAAGGATCGGTAGTTTCATTGATTGGTATTGGTGCATCAATCACGTCTCCGATTTTGGTTGCTAAGTCATGCTGAAGAGCTACTTCAACAAAAATTAATGGTTCGTCGGGAAGGCTTGGATGGAAAAACCCATAGCAACGCCGATCATGTTCAAGACGTCTACGAAGATCATCCCAACCTCGAATTTCATGCACTGCTTCATACTCGATCAATTTTTCAAGAGTTTTAGCTGGTGTTTGCCAGTCAATACTTTGAAGTTCAAGGAAACCTCGATTAAACCAAGACGACAGTAGGTATTCCAAATCTTTTTCGACAGGTGAAAGTGCGTTATCTTTAAAACGTAAAAGATCTGCTCTCATGTGTAGCAGAGTGTGAATACCATCTGTGGCAAGGTTTATTGATCGGAAAAGATCAAGTCGCGGTGCCTCTGCTGCATCCCACACCATTTGAGCAGAAATAGGGTCCAGGGCTTCCTGGTAGGCAGTCACAGCGTCTTTTAATGCCAAAACATCGGGTGAGAAATCTTCAACTAGAGAAGTAAAGAATTTTCGTTTCGCATCGTCAGCGTTTACTTGGGTAAGAGTGGTGTAACGAGAGACAACTAGTTCTGCCAAACTTCGAGCAGCTGTTTCGTCACGTAGACGAATTAGCGCTTTGCATGTTTGCTCAAGCGCCGCTAGCTCAGAATTTATGGAACTATTCATGCTCCAATTGTATTAGGGCACTTCTCAATAAATCTAAATTATTTTTT
>Ga0208408_1000418_pt1 | contig 28695 bp, 24 predicted proteins | sample ETNtaG_4_FD_185776 | JGI IMG/M metagenome (GOLD analysis project Ga0208408, IMG submission 185776) | Marine microbial and viral communities from oxygen minimum zone, Eastern Pacific Ocean - ETNP201406SV67 (SPAdes) (version 2) | ecosystem: Environmental > Aquatic > Marine > Oceanic ... | reverse complement strand
GGTGATTAAATCCTAAAACCAACCACATCATCTCCTGTGAGTAACCACCAATAATTCTTCACATTCAGACATACTCAAAACAAAATCCCAACTCAAAAGAATTGAGAATATATGGTTTGAAATGGAAATATTGGAATGGTAGGGAGATTTATTTATGGCACTCGTATGTGAAGTGTTTTTAGTGTCAATTTTGTTCCATTAGCTCACAAAACCAGGCTATATTGTGGGGATTAAGCAATAGTGAAGAGCTTTTTAATATTGATATTATTTTTTTTATTTGTTGCAGTATGTCTCTGTTTTCCCACTCTGAAAGGCTTCGAATCTGAATGTTAGGCACCCCCCACAATCTTCCCAATTCTTAAAAAACATAGCAGTTGGTGATATATGTTGGGTACAGTTGGAACAATCTGTTTAGTTAAAGTCAGAAAATGTTACAATTTCGTATCGTTTATAAAGAGATATATTAAATTTATTAGTTAGATGAACATATAAATACTTGAAATACTAATCAACAACGTTATGATTTGATATGGCTGAAAATCTTGTGATTGGAGGGGGGGTTTTTGGAACTGGTATTGCTTTAGAACTAGCCAAAAGTGGACGCGGTGTACGCCTTTTAGAGAAACAAAAGATTGCTTCCGGTGCTTCTGGTGGTCCGGGAAGGCGTGGAGTGAGAGCAAACGGTCGTGATGTGCGAGAACTTCCTTTGATGAAGATGGCCTATGACATTTGGCCGGAATTACACAAAGATCTCGACGCAGATTCATTTTTCGAACGCACTGGGAATCTCCTCCTTTTAGAGCGGGAGCAGGACCTCAAATCTGCTCCAGCCCGAGTCTGGTTACAGCAACAGCAAGGCATACCCACAGAATTCCTTAGTTTTGAGGAACTAAGAGAAATGGAGCCGGAACTTGATCAACGCGTAAAAGCTGCAATTTTCTGTGAGAAGGACGGAGTTTGTGATCATGCTTCTGTAACGAAGGCGTTAGCAAAAAAATCTCGTGAATATGGGGCACAAATCGACGAAAATTGTGTTGCAGTTTCATTAGAGATTCAAAATGGCCGGGTTAAGGGAGTAATCACCAATATGGAAGAGCACATCCAAGTTACAGGCACTCTTTTTGTTCTTTCAAACAGTACCGTTTCAGATCTTATTGAAAAGCATTGTGGGGTCCATCTTCCTGTATGGAACGAGTGCCTACAAGTATTGATTACTGAACCTATTGACAATTTTTCCCTCAGGCGACTTGTAGGGCATGCCCATAGAACGATTTCATTAAAAGCAGAAAATGAAAACCGTGTTATGATATCCGGTGGATGGCATGGTCTCTGGAATGAATCTCTTTGCAAAGGAACAATTATACAATCATCAGTAGAAGGCAATATGGCAGAAGCCATCAGCCTTTATCCAGCATTAGAGAAAGCCATTGTCTCATCAGTTGATTGTAACCACCTAGAAACAATGTCCATTGATAATGTTCCTATTATAGATAGGATTCCCGGGACATCGAATGCCTTTTTTGCAACTGGCTGGTCTGGTCACGGTTGGGCTATTGCACCATCAATTATTCAATTGTTAGTTGAATGGGAATTTTCAGGGAAGAAACCTGTCCTTCTACAACCATTTGGACTCGAACGATTCATGAGAGTTAAGTCGTGAAACAATCAATCTAATTAATTTCTTAAATCACTACTACAATTCTTTTGATTTTAAGGGACAAATTGCTGTTAGGCGTTATACGAACCTCCTTCATTAACGACCTATCCAACTGGAAAACCTGCTGACAATCCTGTGGGCTGTTTCATCCAACTTTACACCCGACGCCATTTGGCAACTTCATCAGCGTCAGCAACTAGTGCCGATCGAACGATTGTCTCTGTTAGTCTGGCAGCTCGAACAAGTTCATCTTTATTCACTTGACCACGAACGTCCCTATCGGTTAACACGAGCCTTGTTGCCGCCGTCGGGTCAGCAAAACCTGCCACTAGGCGAAAGGCCGGGATACTTGCAAATTCAATTTTCAATATTAATAATATCAATATGCAAGGCCCCTCTTGAATTTTCATAACTAATCATGGTATAACAAAATAACATAAGCTTATAAGATAATTCTATTTTACTTTATGCTTTAATATGTATTAGTTTATACCAAGGTTCAATGATAGCCGTTCTAAATATGGAAACTTAGGTCTTTATGACGTTACATATAAATCAAAGTAATTAGAAACAGATCGGTTATGTTTTTCTTTTAATTATCAATTCTAGGAGAAATATGAAAAGAAGGGACTTTATCAAAAAAAGTACAGGTGTTTTGGCGGGAGCTTCAGCTACAGCCGCTTTGTTACCGAATATTGGGGTTGCAGCAGGTAAAAAAGTAGAATCAATGCAGCTTCTGACGGCAAACGCTAGTTTTGATCCCGTTCGTCCAGAAATGGGGCGTTTAATTTCACAATCTTGCAAAAGCATTGGGTGGGACGTCGAACTTGCTGCAGAAGACTACAACCTTGGCATAACAAAGGTGTTTAAGGAATTTGACTTTGACATGTTTATCGTCCGCTGGACTGGGAGAGCCAACCGTGTAGATCCTGAGACATTTACACGAATGATGTTTCATCAGAAAGGTAATTATAATAAATGGGGATACAATAACACGACTGTCAATGTATTAACAGATGCTCAGCAGGAAGAGATGGATGTAGAAAAGCGTCGTGACTTGATACTCGATACTCAGCAGATGCTCTTTGAAGATGCTGCTGCCAGTCCAATTGTACACCCTAGTATGACCAACGCCTATCGTGAAGATCGTCTTGACGGTTTGGTCCCGCAACTGGGTGAGGGCATAGGAAGTTTGTGGACAGATCTTAATGTTCGCGTGAAAAGTGGTGACGGCTATGTCAAAACAGGCCAGACTTCTCCTCTCAAGAATCTGAACCCCGTCAGTGTCCATGACTCAAATGAGTTCAAGGAACTAAGAATGATATATGACCGACTTATTCAGGTTGGTCCGGATGGCGGTATAGTACCTTGGGCGGCAACTTCTATCAAAGCTCAGGATTCAACCACAATAGATATCACACTGCGTGATGGAATGAAGTTTCACGATGGAAAGCCCGTAACTGTAGAGGATGTTAAATTCACATTCGAATATTTCCGTAAATGGAAGGCACCTTTTTTCTCATCGTCACTTGAGAAATTTGAGTCTATCAATATAACGGGAAGAAATACCATGCAGATCAAATTGGTAGGGCCACACGCACCTCTTATGATCAATTTCTTCGCACAAATCTTCATAATTCCAAAACACATCTGGCAGGACATACCAGAAAAGGTTGATGTGGATGATGTTCTAAATTATGCGAACGAGAATCCTGTTGGAAGCGGGCCTTTCCGTTTTGATTACTGGGATCGTGGTAAAGAGCTAAAAGTATCTGCTAATAAGGATCATTTCAATGCTCCGAAGTGTGCAGGAATCGTCCGGATTGCCTACGGTAGTCACGATGCAATGGCAGCCGCAATTGAGGCTGGGGAATGTGATCGAACTCGCTATATTCTCAAGCCCTCACTTGTTCAAGATCTCAATAAGATCAGTGGAATTGTAGGTAAAGGCTATCCTAGCCATGGTTGGTATGGATTTATGTTCAATCATCTTCGAGGACCATTTAAGGACCGTGCTTTCCGTACAGCCTTAGACATGATTGTTCCTAGAGATGTGATCCGTGATGTAGTGATGTCAGGTTTCGCGACAAACGGAGGATCACCTATCGCACCAGCCAATGAGTTCTGGCACAACAGTTCGATAAAATCTCGTTCTTTCAATGTAAAGAAAGCTAGGAAAATACTGCAGGAAGCAGGTTATTCATGGGATGGATCAGGCAAACTGCACTATCCAGCTTAATAGTCGAACGGAATTAAATACGTTTTGCTCATAGAAGCGGGATCCATTTAGGATCCCGTTCCTACACTTATCGTTTTCTCCTTTATTATACGTTTTGCTTTAGAAGTGCCCCCATTTAGGATCCCACTTCAGCACTTACCGCTTTCTCCTGTAGAAAAACTTGAAAACTGTTTGAGGTTTATAACAATGCTCGAGTATATACTGAGACGCTTGCTTTACATGCTGATAACCATTTTTGCTGTTGCAAGCATCCTATTCGTAATTTTTCGCCTAATGCCTGGCGAAGCAACGTTGCAGGTAATAAGTCCGGCAATGGATGATGCTGTACAGCAACGTATGAAAGTAGCTTTTGGTTTAGACAAGCCTTTGTGGCAACAGTATTTCATATACCTGGAAAATCTGGTCTCGCTAGAGTGGGGGCGTTCATTTGTTTCTGCCAAAACAGTTACAAGTATCTTGGCCTATCGCTTCTGGAATACTTTACTGCTCATGGCGACTGGCATGTGCATGACACTGGTATTGGGGATTAGTTTCGGCATCGCCATGGCGTGGAAACGTAATGGGCCAGTTGATATCTGGGGGACTGTTGTAGGATTGATTTTCCAGGCAGCACCACCTTTCATAACAGGCCTTCTGCTACTGATGGTGCTCAGTTACAGGCTGGGAATTTTTCCAACAGGAGGGATGTATCCTGCCGGACTACGTCCTGATAACATCCTGGAATTGCTGCTTATGCCAGCATTCTGGGATAGGATTGTTTTACCGACAATTACTGTAGGACTATACTACATCACAACACCCATGCTGATTATGCGTGACAACATGCTTGAAGTTTTGGGTAGTGACTTTATTGAACTTGCAAAAGCCAAGGGGCTTAAGCCACGTGTGGTCATGTTCAAGCATGCAGCACGCAATGCTCTGCTCGGGGTGGTGACACTTGCATCCATCATGGTCGGTTTTGCTATTGGGGGCCAGGTTGTTGTTGAGTCACTGTTTTCTTGGCCTGGTATGGGACAATTGATGGTTGAATCTGCAGCTTCTCATGACTATCCGGTAGCACAAGGCACCTTTCTGATGCTTGCTATCCTTGTTATAAGTCTTAATTTCCTGACTGATGTCTTGTACTGCTATCTTGACCCGAGGATAAAGATTTCCTCGGCAGGTATTTCTTAAATAATAGGAGGTGCAAATAGTGTCAGCCCTTAAATCATTAAAAATAGTCAGTCTTGATGCATTCCATATTGCAATTCCACTGGTCAATCCCTATCACTTATCCAAGGTTTATGGAACTCAGACCCATTCAGACGTTATCATCGTCCGTATCATGACAGATAGTGGAGAGGAGGGATGGGGTGAGGCTGACCCAGGAGGAGTCCTTTTCACAGGCGATACTGGCGAAGCGGTCATGCAATCCATCCGAGAAGAGGGTGCAGAAAGGATCATCGGATGCCGTGTTGACGATTGGGTTGAAAACGGTGATGGATTAAAGTTCCAAGGCTCCGTAGGTGCGGCATTTGATGTGGCTGTTCACGATGCTCTTGCTAAAAGTCGCCATCAACCTCTTTGGGCCCTGCTTGGAGAAAAACGCCGTGAAAAGATTGATTCGCTCTGGCCGACTTCAAGTGGTACTGCAGAAGATGATCTTGAAATCATTCAGCCTCGACTTGCTCAAGGTTTTCGAACCTTCATGTTGAAGATGGGTAGCCGTCCGGTTGACAAAGATATTGAACGTGTTATTGAAGTGACAAGAGTTTTGCCGGAAGACGTAAAGATCATGGTTGATGCAAATCAGGGATGGGAAATTGAGGAAGCTATGACTTTTGTAGAAGGGATTACCGACGTACCACTTGTTTTGATTGAACAACCTGTTGTTGCTGATGATCATGAAGGTCTCAAGAAGATAAGCAAAATATCTCGAATACCTGTCTCTGTAGATGAAAGTCTCCAGACAGTTGAAGATGCCAGAAGAATAGCACTGGGAGAAATAGCTTCTGTATTTAGCATAAAAGTATCTAAGAACGGCGGTTTGCGGGCAGGGCTTGAGATAGGGCGCGTGGCAAAAGAACAAGGTATTTTAGTTATGATGAATAGTATGCTTGAACTTGGGATAACGCAAAGTGCTTCATTGCATCTGGGTTGTGTTCTAGATTGCCTGATCGACTGTGGACATGCTTACATGTCTACCCTGAGGATGTCGGATGATGTAACTGATTTCTCAAATTTTGTTAGTGAAGGGAAAGCTCACCTCCCTTCGGGTACAGGGCTTGGTATACAGGTCAATGAATCTAAAATAATGAAGTATCTTAAGGAGGAATACCATGTCTGATGCAGCACATAAAACTTGGTATCAGGTTTTCTTTAGAACCATTGGTGAGCATTACCAGATCATCCATGGAAATTTCCTGGGCCGCATTGGTTTTTGGGTAATTGCGTTTTTCCTTTTTGTAGCTATTTTAGCTCCTTGGCTCGCTCCTCATGAACCTTGGGAGATGCAGTACGATAGTGAAGGAAACTTTGCTTCACTACAAATGCCCTCATGGGAGTTTCCGGCTGGAACCACACATCTAGGCTATGATCTATTGTCACAGTTGATCCTGGCAACACGAACAACGCTGATTATTGGTGCGGTCTCTGGTTTCATTTCAATACTGATCGGGGCAAACATAGGTCTTATTTCAGGGTACTATGGAGGCAAGCTAGATGAAGTCCTAATGCGTTTCACGGATATTCTCTACGGCATGCCTTTTCTGCCATTTGTCATTGTACTAATAGCACTTTTTGGCCGCAAACTGGAGTTTGTCATTCTAGCCATTGTCCTAATAATCTGGAGGACTTCGGCTCGAGTAATACGTGCCCAGACAATTGCGATCAAGCAACGTCAATTCATAGTTGCCGCGCGCGCAAGGGGTTGCAGTGACTTTCGCATTATATATCGTCACATACTGCCTAATGTCTTACCACTGCTCCTTCTATATGCATCTTTCAATATTGCATGGTCTATCATAACTGAGGCCAGCGCAAGCTTCCTAGGATTCGGCGATGGCGAGACCATTAGTTGGGGTGGAATGCTCTATGAATTGTGGTTATCTGGAAAAACACGAGTTGCGTGGTGGTGGTTTGCCTCACCATCTCTATGTATTATTTTACTGGTAACTTCACTTGTATTTGTTAGTCGTGCATATGAAGAAGTAGCCAACCCCAGATTGAGAAAAAGATGAACAGCAAACCTCTTTTAGAAGTTAACAAACTTAACATTCGCTATCAAACTCAAGATGGAGATGTGCATGCGGTTGCGGATGTCTCATTTAAAGTATTTCCCAATGAAGTTTTTGGAATTGCAGGAGAATCTGGATGTGGTAAGTCAACATTAATAAAAGGGATTATGCGTTTGCTTCCCGTGAATGCAAAAATGGACGCAAGTTCCATCAAGTATAAGGACCAGGAAATTGATAGCATGAGGGAAAAAAACTTTCGTGAAGAAGTGCTTTGGAAACAGATTTCTCTAGTACCACAAAGCGCAATGAACTCCCTCAATCCAGTTTACAGAGTGGGAGAACAAATTGTCGAAGCCATACAAGCTCATACCTCACAAGGAATAAAAGAAGCCAGGGAACGAGTTGCAGAACTATTCGACGTGGTTGGCCTTCAAAGTGAATTTATGGATAGTTTCCCACATGAGTTTTCTGGTGGTATGAGGCAACGTGCAATGATTGCAATGGCACTTGCACTAGATCCGGGATTAATTGTCATGGATGAGCCAACTACCGGACTCGATGTTCTTGTACAGGAGAGAATATTGAGGCGGATTCTGGAAATACGAAAGCAAATCAGGAGCTCCATTATTCTGATAACTCATGATATTGCTGTAATAGCAGAAATGAGTGATCGCATTGCGGTGATGTATGGAGGACGTATTATGGAACAGGCGAAATCTATCGATCTATTTGAATCACCTTGCCATCCGTACACGCTAGGACTTAAAAACGCTTTCCCTTCGATTAAACATCTAGATCAAGAACTGATTTCCATTCCCGGCTCACCACCATCATTGCTAGGTTTACAGGCCGGATGTCCTTTTGATGCTCGTTGTCCTTTCAGCTCCGATCGTTGTAAAAAGGATATTCCGGAAGTTGTAGTGAAAGAAAAATTCCATGAGGTGAGTTGCTTTCGTCATACGGATGCACCTGAGCTAAGAGAACATGCAACAAAATTGTCAACATGGCATTACTAGAATTAAAAAATATTTCTCGACATTTTGAAGTTAAGAACAGTTTGATTGATAGGTTTGTTTACGGCAGGCCAATCAGCATGATTAAGGCTGTGGAGAATGTCAACTTCATAGTCAACGAAAACGAAGTGCTTGGCATAGCAGGTGAGTCAGGATGTGGGAAATCAACGACCTGTATGATGATTTCGGGATTGCTAAAACCTTCCTCAGGAGAAATACTTTACCAAGGCAAGCGTATTGATCAGTTTGATTCTGATGAAAATCGCTTGTACCGCAGTCAAGTACAGATGATTTTCCAGGACCCATATGAAACACTTAATCCAAGATTTCGAGTTATTGACACAGTAGCAGAAGGTCCCAGAGCTCTAAAACTTTGGCCTGAGAATGAGATTGTTTCGAGAGTAGATGATATTCTCGATGCGGTTGGATTGTCCCCCTTAAAGTACGCGGAAAGATATCCTCACGAATTGAGTGGTGGTGAACGTCAAAGGGTCGGAATTGCAAGTGCCTTGGTAATGGAACCACAGATGGTGATTGCGGATGAACCTCTTTCTATGCTTGATGTATCTATTCGTGCAGGTATATTGGTTTTGCTGAAAAAATTAGCACTAGAACGACACTTCTCATGTGTTTATGTTTCACATGACCTTTCGATATTGGGACATATAGCCGATCGTTTAATGATCATGTATCTGGGACAGGCTGTAGAAGTTGGCCCAACCCGCGATGTTATCCAAAACCCAAAACACCCATACACTAGAGCATTGATCAGCGCTGTCCCGGTCCCTGATCCTTGTTCCAGCCGTGCTATCCCAAACATTATAGGGGATATAAGTCGACCGATTGACCCGCCACCAGGGTGTCGATTTACACTGCGTTGTCCTTATTCAGATGAGACATGTTCACAAACGTTTTTGAAACTCGACACGAATCAGAGTGACAAACACCTTACAGCATGTCATCGGCAAGATGCTTTGGATTCCTAATAACAATCGAACTCACTATCGGTATTAAATGATTAAAGAAAATACAGAAGTAGTTGTTATTGGTGGCGGAGTCATTGGGGTTTCATTAGCCTATGGAATGGTTAAAAAGGGAGCAAAAGTAATCCTTATTGATAAGGTTGATAACCGACTAACAGCATCTCGCGGAAATTTTGGTTTGGTCTGGGTTCAGGGTAAGGGCAAGGGAATGCCGCGTTATGTCGAATGGTGTATTGAGGCTACAGAAAGGTGGCCTGAGTTTGCTGAAAATCTTGAGACTGAGACCGGCTTTGATCTGAACTACGAAAAAACAGGGGGCCTGGAAATCTGTCTCGGAGAAGAAGAGCACCAAGAACGTATCAATTTTATTGAAGAAATGAGCCAGGCATCAAGTAGCGGTCGATATGACTGTGAAATGATTAGCAGGAAAGAGCTACAAAGTATGCTCCCTAAAATAACACTTGGAAAGGAGGTTAGTGGAGGCTCATTCTGTTCTCATGACGGATGTGTAAACCCACTGAATCTTATTAAAGCTATGAACAGTTCATTCCAGCAGAAAGGAGGGGGGTACAGACCCGAACAAACTGTTCAAAAAATTGAATGTAGTTCAAGTGAATTCAAGATAGAAACAGGAACGCATATTTTCAATGCCGAAAAACTCGTCATTGCAGGTGGTTTGATGACAACTAAATTAGCCAGGATGGTGGGTATGGAGGTTCCCGTCATACCGGAGAGGGGGCAAATACTTGTTACGGAACGTACTTCCCGAGTGTTTAATTATCCTACAGCAGGAATCAGACAAAATTTTGATGGCAGCTTCATGCTGGGTTCTTCGCATGAAGCAGTTGACTACGATACAGAAACTTCATATGAAGTTCTTCAGAACATTGCTAAGCGGGCAATTCGAATATTACCAAATCTGAAAAATTTGCAACTGATCCGTAGTTGGGCTGCCCTCCGTGTCCTTACACCTGATCAAAAGCCAGTTTATCTGGAATCTGAGCAGTGCCCGGGCGCATATGCAATAACTAGTCACAGTGGAGTGAGTTTGGCTTCAATTCATTCGAGTATTCTTGTTGAGTGGATACTTGAAAAAAGAATCCCGAGAGGATTTACAGCTTTTCATCCTGAGAGGTTCAATGTTCAAGAAGCAATATGAATCTCATGAGACTGTCAGTATCATTTTCGAGGGGAAGAAACTTGATGTGGAAAAAGGGCTAACGGTTGCGTCGGCTCTACTGGTTAGCGGGAATACGGTTTTCAGATCCTCAGTTGTCAGTGGAGAACCAAGGGGGCCCTACTGCATGATGGGAGTATGTTTCGAATGCCTGATTGAGATCGACGGAATTCCAAATCAACGGGCTTGTATGATTCCAGTCAGAGATGCAATGAAAATAAAAAGACAACAAAAAAACAAAGAGTGAATAGTATAAGAGTCAAGAAATTCGATTACATTATAATTGGCGCAGGGCCGGCAGGGATGGCAGCTGCGATCACCGCACGAGCTCATGGACTCAGCGTTCTTGTTCTAGATGAACAGCCCTCTGCAGGGGGTCAGATTTTCCGTAACATAGAAACACTGGAGGCAACACGAAAATCTGAATTCAGTAAACTGGGTCAAGAGTATGAATCCGGAAGTTCCCTGGTCAGGCGGTTCAAAAAGTGTGGGGCTGACTACTTCCCTGATAGATCCGTATGGCAAATCGACAATAATCTGCAGATACACCATGTTTCTGCTTCTGCCTCTAAAAGTAATTCCGCCATTTCGCATTGCCAGGCGAAACGTCTCCTTATCGCGGTCGGCGCTATGGAACGCCCCATGCCTCTGCCTGGTTGGACTATCCCGGGTGTTATGCCTTGTACTGCGGCGGACGTACTATACAAGAGTTCCGGATTTATACCAGATGGGGAAGTTGTACTAGCCGGAAGCGGTCCTTTGTTGTTGCTCATAGGTTGTCGCCTGCTTGATGTTGGAGTACACGTTTCCGCGTTTCTGGATACCAGCATGAATGGGGCCCTCCTGAAAGCATTGCCATTATTACCAAAGGCTCTAAGATCTCATAAGTATCTGATTAGGGGGTTATCTTTACTATGGAAAATTCGAAAAGCTGGCATTCCTATTTATTCTGGAATACAAAATATTGAGGCTTTGGGCTCCTCGAAGCTTGAAAAGGTCCGAATCAGTAAATCAGGAAAGTTCTTTGATGTTAAAGCTGATCTATTGCTTCTGCATAATGGGGTTGTTCCCAATGTACAGATAACAAGAAATTTAGGATGTGAACACCGCTGGTATGATGTGCAGAGGTATTGGGAGCCGATAGTCGATGATTGGGGGAACACCAGTGTGGATGATGTGTCAATTGCAGGAGACTGTGGCCGTGTAGCAGGTGCAGCGATATCTCAAGTTTCAGGCCATTTAGCTGCGTTGGAAACCGTTTTTCAGCTCGGTGTTATTTCACAAGCCGAGAGAGACAAGCTTTCTCAGCCTCACCATATTGAATTGGCCAGGCATAATCATGTCCGTCCATTTCTGGATAAACTCTTTCAGCCCGGTAAGAAATGGCTGATACCTGAAAATGATAAAACACTTGCTTGTCGCTGTGAAGAAGTAAAAGTGAGTGAAATCCGAGAAACAGTTCGTATGGGAATCAAAGATCCAGACCGCCTCAAGTCTATGACACGTTGTGGTATGGGCTATTGTCAGGCCAGAATGTGCGGTCTTACCGTCTCTGAGATAATTGCAGAAGAAAATAAAGTTTCCCCAGAAGAAATTGGCTATTTTAGGGTCCGCTCTCCCATCAGACCTGTTACACTTGGACAAGTTGCGGAAATAGACTGAGCAGGAATGCCACGTCACACGCTTCTTTGTCTTTTGTTTCGGGTATCATTTCGTTACTCTTTTTGACGTATACATGAACTTTGAGATTCAAAAATTTTACAAATCTAAAGAAGTTCAAACAAAATCTTAGTTCATAATTAAATATAACTTTAGAGTATTTTTATCTCTAAAACTTTAAAACCTAGTTGAGAAAGTAATGAACTACCGACAAATAGAAGCTTTTGAAGCTGTGATGAAGACAGGTAGTATGACGCTTGCCGGGAAGCTTCTTTTTATCACTCAACCTGCAGTTAGTCGACTTATTATCGAATTAGAGGCGGAATTGGGTTTTAAATTATTTGAAAGAAAAAAAAACAAACTTATCCGTACTGATGAAAGCCAAATTTTCTTTGAGGAGGTCGAAAAATCATTTATCGGGCTTACTGAGCTGAAAAAAGCAGCAGAGTCAATTCGAGAACTAAAAAAAGGCTATTTGAGGATTATTGCAATGCCCAGTGTATCCAACTTATTGTTGCCTCAAGTGATGAAAAAATTTTGGTCTAGCAATCCGAACATAAATGTAGAAATTGAAAGCCACCCAAGAACTGTAGTTTTGGACTGGATACAATCTAAGCAATATGATTTGGGAATCGCCAATCTTCCTATTGATATCAACTTGGGGAAGCCTTATATGCCTATCGAGGATCATGAAATAAGTGTTGAGCGCAGTTTTGATTTAAGGATGTTTTGCGTCATTCCTGAAAGTCATCCTTTGTCTAAAAAGAATATTTTGACATTTAATGATATTAGTGGTCAGGATTTCGTTTCATTTCCAAAGGGGACATACATACGTTATGAAATAGATAGGATTTTGGAAAAAAATCACGTCAATTGTCGAGTAAAACTTGAAACTCGATCTACTGCTGATATCTACCAACATGTCAAGCATGGGGCAGGTATTTCCATTGTTTTTCCATTTTTACAATTTGGTGAAAAACCCATTCCTGGAACACTGTTCAAGAAAATAGAGGTGGATTACAAACTTTCCCTTGCGATCTTGAGTTCAAAAAGAAAAGGTTTGTCATTGGTAGCTCAGAAGTTCATAGAAATAATAAGCCAATTCAGCTAGTTTTAATTTAGTTCTTATAATTAGAATTTTTTCCTTTTACAAGAATTCTGTGTTTTGTATTAAGATTTAATTAAGCTATCTTTCGGGCCAACAGACGGTGCCTTAGAACACCCGCCATTTTTTCAAATATTTCAACTAATTTGCAAATTAGGGGGCAGCTTTGGGGTGCCCCATATCTATCACTTCTATATCGGGACTGGTGATCTTTTATAACAACTTGTCAATAATATAGCCTTGCTATTCCAGAATTCTAGGGGAATTATTAGGTGTCCAAATAGGTGACTCTCAGCCCTGATATCCAGTGGAATTCTTAAGCACCTTTAATGAGGCTCAGACGAGAAAATTTTTGTATCAATTTTGTGCCATTAGCTTACAAAATCAGGCTAAATTGTTGGGATGAGGTAATAGTGATGAGCTTTTATAATAATGATATTGTTATCCTTATTTGTTGCAGTATGTCACAGCTTACCCACTCTGAAAGACTTTCTAATCTGAATGTTGAGAGCTCTCCGCCCGCACCAGAATAATCAATCCATTTGTGCAAAGACTAATTTCCATCCCAGATTGATTCTAGTTCAACTCCCAGCCCGTCAGCAAGACGGTTAACGTACGCATAATATCCGGTTACCTGCACAATATCGAGTATGGCAACATCGCTGAAACCTGATTCCCGCAGTGCTTTTACGTCCGCTTTAACCATGCTCCATGGTTCTTTAGTAAGCTTAACGACATAGTCCAGCATTGTGCTGTCCTGTTCGGATATGTCTGCGTTTTTGTAATCCTTGATGAATTTCTCAACAAACTCATTATCACGAGTAATTTTACGAAGACCCGCTCCGTGATGAACAATTCAATAATGGCACTGGTTTATGGTGGAGACCACCACTGCTATCATTTCACGCTGTTTGTGGGTTAAATCCCTGGACCCCTTCATCGCTGAACGGTACAGCTCATAGTGCCCCTTTAGTGTGGGGGTGTCTATACTATGGACACGCAGTATATTATCCACTCCGCCCCAAGGTTCACGCAATTTATCGTACCAACCTTTAAGTTCTCCCTGCGCTTCGTCTTCCGCAATCATGTTAATCCATGCCATGTCTTCTCCTAAACTCTACATTTGTCATTTAAATTAATTTAAGCAGCTCAATTTTAAAATCGACTCCTAAACTCTACATTTGTCATTCTAATTAATTTAAGCTGCTCAATTTTAAAATCGACACTAATCATGCTTCTTCGGAACTTTCTTTTTTTGTTTTGAAACAGTTCAACTGGGTGTTTTTGGAGTTTTCAGGGCAGCTAATTTGGAAACTGCTTGCGCTTCTGACAGAAATCGGAACTGCTAAAAAAGGCCGGCCAGATAATTTTTATATTCGATGAAGTCATCGTCGAAGCAGTAATTCATAGTTTGGAAACGTTCGCGGAACCGGGCCACTTCGTCAGCTACATTTCTACCACGCACTGCCTCAGTGAACATTGCAGCAAATTCCCGGAAATCTTCCTCCTTCATACCGAAACGTGTCATTTCGGCAACACCCATGCGCAGACCAGAACTTGAAGTGAAACTCTCGTCAGAAGGAATTGCCTGATAGTTTACGATGATATTGCTCTCTTCCAGTTCCTGCGCTACAGCACATCCCTGAGCATAACCGACAACCACAACTACCTGGTGGGTTTCTGTGTAGCCAACTTTCGGGTCACCCTGGACTTCCAACCCCTCATCCTCGAGTGCCTTGGCAAAGGCTTTGGCATTTGCAATTACTTGCGGCTGATAGCTGTCCTTAAAAGCATTCATTTCAATTGCGGCCATCAACAAGCCCAGCAAGGTGCCAAGGTGGTGGTTACTGACTGCTCCGGGAAATACACGCCGCTCAATCGCTTTCCACAACTCAAACTCCGGAGTGCCATCTTCATACGCCGCTCCAATCACTCCACGCTGTGAACCGTAAAAAGTTTTGTGAGTGGAACCAGTGATGATATCCGCACCTTCAGCGTAAGGATTCTGGAAATGCGGCCCGATCAAACCAAGAACATGCGCCATATCGTACATAATGACCGGCTTAGATGTTTTTGTTTCAAGCATTTTACGGATTTCCGCAACCGGTTCTCGATGCAGAATCATGCTCTTGCCAAGGATTATCAGTTCCGGATCAAAGCGGTCCAGCAGGTTCGCTGTTTCCTGCAAATCGATACTATACGGATTTTCAGGTAATACCGGAAAATTGAGCACCGAATATTTTTCAGTAACAGGATCTTTGGAAATATAATCCCTTAACGCACCCATCGGCTGTGAGCTGAGGTGCCCCCCTTTGCCGATGTGATTGTTCATCACTAGTGGAAGTCTTCGTGGTTCGCTGCGTCGATCGGTCCGATTAATAAAATCAACAAGAGCGCTGAAAATAGTCATATTCGCCATCTGACCGCTGATGACACGCGTCTCTACCAAAGGATAGCCCAGAAATTTCTTCATTTCCTCAACTAGCCGATCCTCAGCCCAGGCAATAAATTCCGTTCCCTGATAGTAGAAAATCTCCTGCTCAAATGCAGCCAGCAGTTCCTTATGCTCTGCGTAACGACCACAGGGGTCCGTTACCTGAAGCAGTCGCACGAGCGCAGACTGAGTCATTTCTGAAGGAATCAGGTTAATGCAGCGCCGTTGCCGCCATTCGTGATTATCCAGACTTTTCTTCAGTAACAGGCTAACCTGTTCCTGAGAAGTAGCCGGTGCCTGTGCATCACTTTTTATTTCCCAATCACAAGGAATTGCACGGAAGTAAGGCGGTGCCTCCGAACGTCCATGCCAGCGGACCAACTGCGCAGCAAGCTTTCGTCCTCTGACTTCGACCTCCAGTTCCTGCTCAGCAGGAACCTCCGCATCGATGTAAGCCAAAGCGATTGCTCTTCGATCCTGTTCGTCAGCGACCCGCATTGTTGCGCCTTCACCCTCAAATTTCCAGTAAGGCACCATCGTTCCACTTGTAATAAATCCTACTTTTTTATCAGCTAAAAATATTGAATCGCCCTGACGCGTAATGCCTTTATCCTTCAGAGCAAGTGGTAAAAAACGACGCCGCATAACGGCGGAGGGTTTATACTGCCCCATCCGGATTTTACGTATCTCCTCAAACTGTGCCCGCAAAGCGTCGCGACCCACAAAATCACCTTTGCGTCTGGAAAAACTCACTGCAACTGAAGTGAGTGGAAAAGCAAACGCCGGAATCTCTTTGTCTTCCGGATCTACGCCAAACTCATGTCCATAAAGCGGCATACCGGCTTCCAGTCGTAAAGTGTCACGCGCTCCCAAGCCTGCCGCGACTACACCCCTGTCCTGGCCAGCTTCTTCAATACGAGACCAGATTGCCTCCATTTTTTCGGCAGGTGCAAACAACTCAAAACCAATCGGCTCACCTGTATAACCCGTACGTGCCAGCAAAACTTCTGTACCTAGAATAGTTATTTTGGAGAGGCTATTACGAAAAGTTTCGGGCATTGTACCTTCCCGCTTTATCTCAGTAAGAATACGTCCGGAAAGAGGCCCCTGAAAGGCAATCATCGCAACTTCAAGCGTTTCATCATACAGGCTTACATCGAACTTTTCTGCCTGCTGCTGAAAATGTTTCCAGTCCTTTTCACGGTTGGAGGCATTGACCACCAGAAAATATTCCTCTCCTGGATGATAGAGGTAAGCATCATCAAGCAAACCACCGTTTTCGTTGGGAATCAATGTGTACTGAGCCTGCCATGTATCAAGCGACTCTACGTTATTGGTGAGTACGTGCTGCAAAAAAGGCACAGTATCTTTACCGCTTATCCGGAAGCGTCCCATGTGACTTACATCAAACAACCCACCGTAACGCCTCGTGGAAAGATGCTCCTTGAGAATCCCTGTACCATACTGCAGAGGCATGTCCCAACCACCAAAGTCGATGAGCTTGCCTTCGTTTGCTTTGTGCCAGGAATGAAGAGACGTCCGGAAAAGTTCCTCTGAGGAATTATTATTTTCAGTCATAAGATTTGGGATGAATTGAAGTGCTTGCTGTCAGTAATGCATGTGTGCGGTTTTTTTACTTCATACAAGCGGGAAGACATTAATATGCATAAGTGAAATGGACTCTACCACACAATGATAAAGGAGTCAAAAGTTTTTCCCTGATATTCTTGAGTAGAATACACTTTGATGAGAATAAAAGCGGAAACTCTTTTACTAAAGGCCGAAGAGTGATAGAGTTAAAAATTCAACAGTGTTTGAGTACAGTATTAATTAAGAGGATCGCATCTGCATTTGCGAATTAGAGCAAAAAAACTTGATTACCCCACCTATTTTTCCTAGAATCAGAGTATTTTTAAATTCCATTTTTTCAAGAAAATTTTCAGGAGAATCTAATGAGTAGCATTATCGGCAACCATGTTGGAGGTACAAGGGTCAGCCAAACTGGTGGAACACTTCAAGATGTTTATAATCCTTCAACCGGAGAGGTTTCCGGGCAGGTACGTTTATCAAGTTCGAAGGAATTGGATGATGTAGTTCAAGTTGCAAGTGAGGCTGCTGTTGCCTGGGGGGCCACCCCTCCCTCGAAACGCGTGCAGGTCATGTATCGTTTCAAACGTTTACTCGAAGAAAATGCAGACAAAGTCGCCAGTTCCATCAGCAGCGAACATGGAAAAACACATGATGACGCATTAGGCGAAGTGGCCCGTGGACTGGAGGCAGTTGAGTTTTCCTGTGGAATTCCGCATTTGCTCAAAGGAACTTTCAGTGAACAGGTTGCAACTTCAATTGATGTTTATTCAATTCCACAGTCTTTAGGAGTTGTGGCGGGAATCACACCTTTTAACTTTCCTGCAATGGTACCAATGTGGATGTTTCCTAACGCACTTGCCTGCGGAAATGCTTTCATCTTGAAACCGTCTGAACGTGACCCCAGTGTAACATTAATTATGGCGGATCTGCTCAAAGAAGCAGGGTTACCTGATGGTGTCTTCAGTGTGGTTCAGGGAGACAAAGTTGTGGTCGATGCCATTCTCGATAATCCGGAAATTAAAGCAGTCAGTTTTGTCGGTTCAACTCCTGTCGCGGAATATATCTATACCCGTGGAGCAGCAAACGGTAAACGTGTGCAAGCTTTAGGCGGTGCAAAAAACCACATGATTATTATGCCTGACGCAGACATGGATCAGGTCGTTGACGCACTAATGGGTGCAGGATACGGATCCGCGGGTGAGCGCTGCATGGCAATTTCTGTCCCTGTTCCTGTTGGAGAAAAAGTTGCGGATGAGTTGATGGAACGAATGGTGCCGCTGGTTGAAAAATTACCTGTCGGGCCTCCGAGCGATAGTAGTGTTGCAATGGGTCCGGTTATCACAAAACAAAGTTTAGAGAGGATTACTTCGCTGCTCCAGAGCGGTGTTGATCAGGGCGCGAAACTGCTGGTGGACGGGCGGGGATTGAAAGTTCCCGGACACGAAAATGGATTTTTCATCGGGGCTTCACTTTTTGATCAGGTAACTCCTGAAATGGACATTTATAAAGAAGAAATTTTTGGGCCCGTTCTTTCCACTGTTCGAGTTGCTGATTATGAAGCAGCGATTAAGCTGATACATAACAATCAATACGCAAACGGCGTGGCAATTTTCACCAGAGACGGAGACGCGGCAAGAGATTTTGTTAACCGCATTGAGGTCGGAATGGTTGGTATAAATGTGCCGATACCTGTGCCTGTCGGTTACCACAGTTTTGGAGGCTGGAAAAAATCCCTGTTCGGAAGCCACCACATTTACGGACCTGACACAATTCACTTTTACACACGTCTCAAGGCGGTTACTTCACGCTGGCCAACTGGGATAAAAGCCGGTGCACAATTTAATTTTCCTACTATGTCTTAAAAATAGGGCAGGTTGTATAACCTGCTGTACTTGAAGGCCATCTATGACAACTTCCTGCTTCCAATAATGGAAGAGGATAATTCCTGAGTGAGTAAAATGGAATTCATTAGCTTAACTGATTTAACTCCGATTATTCCTGAAATAATAGTGCTCCTGACTGCATGCACTGTTTTACTGGTTGATCTTTTTGCCACTAAAAAAAACAGATCCTTGACCCTGGCAGTAACCACGATCATCGGTTTACTTTTGGCAATGTTCTCAGAAACACAGCTACATGGGAAGGACATCGCAGGATTTTACGGAACTGTTGTCGCGGATGATTTTTCGATACTCTTTGAATTTATATACATGAGTGTTGCCATCGTGACTGTCTTTGTTTCACGGCATTATATTGCAGAAAATGAAATGAATTTTGGAGAGTATTACGTACTGCTCCTGACTGCTGTTTCCGGAATGATGTTTATGACTTCCGGACTTGATTTGCTGGTAATTTTCATTGGGCTCGAAATTATGTCAATTTCCAGCTACATCTTAGTAGGAATGAAACGCAAAGTAGCTATGGCCAATGAGGCTGCACTTAAATATTTACTGCTCGGAGCCTTTTCCACTGGTTTTTTGCTTTACGGAATTTCTCTGCTTTACGGGGCAACCGGAAGTACTTTACTGCCGACGATCATTGCTGAAATTCAACAAAACAGTTCCGGAAATCCGCTTGTCATTGTCGGAATGGTGCTTGTAGTTGTGGCAATGAGTTTCAAAATCGCGATCGTACCGTTTCATATGTGGACACCTGATGTGTATACAGGTGCTCCTACTCCGGTTACAGGCTTCCTTTCCGGAGCAGCGAAAGCCGCAGGTTTTGCGGTCTTCATTCGTGTTTTAATGACAGGAATTCCTCTTGACGGTGCAAACTGGGAAAACCTCCTGTGGCTCCTTGCAGTGCTGACCATGACCGTAGGTAACGTGATGGCTTTGCGTCAAAACGAAGTCAAACGTATGCTGGCTTATTCCTCGATTGCTCATGCGGGTTATGTGCTGGTAGCAGTTGTAGTGGGAAGTACCTCTGCCATCAGTGGTGTAATATTTTATTCCTGTGCATATGCCTTGATGGGAACAGGAGCTTTTGGGATTTTGACCTTCCGGGACGCAGGACGCATCCCTAGAACTTTTGATGATTTAGCTGGTTACGCAAAACGGAACCCGACTCTTGCACTGCTGATGAGCTTATTTATTTTTTCGCTGGTCGGACTGCCGTTGACCGGAGGATTCATTGGTAAATTCCAAATCTTCAGCGCCGCCCTGCAGGAAGGTTGGATCTGGCTGACTGTGATTGGCATACTCAACAGTGCCCTGTCTGTTTATTACTATTTACGGGTTGTAATGTTCATGTATATGCGTGAAGGTGCTCTTCCGGAAGGTAGCGTTGTTTCAGGCAACACCTCCGGTTTTGCCATGACAGGGTTACTCGGAACGGCGCTGGCAGTACTCTACCTTGGTGTTTTTCCGGATCGTATTTTGGAGCTGGCATCGTTGTCCATTCAGGCACTGCTCTAAAGATAAAACATTAAAAACAAAGGACGACAAAGATATTTGGGATTAATCACCTGTCCAAAAATTAAAACAGGCCCAAGTTCATCAAGCAATCAGGAGGCTTTTAATATTTCTCTTTTGGAGGAAGATGATAAATAATGGCCACACTTTTTGCATAAAATCCAGGATGCGTAAATTACGCAGCGGATTCAGTTTGCTGGAGGTGATGATCGTAGTTGTGATCATCGGCATTCTGACTACACTTGCTTATCCAAGTTTGGAAGCATATCTGCAGCGTTCAAAACAAACTGAGGCTAAAGTCAGTCTCAGCGCAATTTTCACTGCGCAAAAGATCTATTTCGCTACCAATCAAACATACGCAGATACAATCAGCAAATTGGATGTGCAACTGGAATCCGGAGGGAGCGCGCGCTATGACATCACCCTCACCGGTAACAACACTTCCTTCACCGCAACTGCTAAAGGCAACCTCGATGACGATGCCGTGCTGGACACTTGGACAATTGACCAGAATAAAAATCTGCAAAACACGGTCAACGATATCACCTCTGAATAAAATGAGGTTCCTACTTAAATTTACAACAGCGTATTTCTTTCGTTTTTCCTTTATTACATCTCTGTTATCCGTCTTTCTGATATTCTCCGGATGTGCAGTTAATCAAATTTATTATCAAACTCCTCCCTCAGCTAAAGCACTTACTACTGACATAAACACTATTTACATTGATCGATTTAAAGGTGAGCAGTCAGTCTTGTTCAGCAAAATATTAACTTATCAAATTAATCAGCAGCCGCTGCTGAAATCATTAGCAGTAATTCCTGAAAAAGATGATCCTAATGCGGGTGTACTTTCCTTTGAAGTCCGGCGTTATGGAGTACATGATACAGAAGAAATAATTCAGCAGACACACATAACTTTGGTCGAACACAAGGTGCTGCAGGACAATCCTGCAGGACTGAACACCATTAAACGTGTTTTTGAATTTGACGAAAAACCTTATCAGGAACGCTTGATTAATCGCACGCTGGATTTGGAAATATCATTTAAAATCATCAATGCAGCCGGAGACAAAACTCTCTACTTAAATACTGAAAATGCCAGCCTCAAGCAAAGTTATAGAGGTGAAGAAGACATTCTGCTCATCCCGGATTCCTTAGACGAAATGGCACGTTTGGCTCAATTGCTGATGCAAAAATTTTTAGACAGGATCAACCCTGAACCGCAAGAACGCGTGATTGCACTGGAAAAAGGCAGCAGTCCAGTACCATTGACATTTGGCATGCTGGATTTCGGTCACCCCCGAATTATCCGTTCAAATCACTTTGCCAGCGGTATGCGATACGACCTTGCTCTAAAAGGCTGGAATTATGTACTTTTTGAACCAAGGAATTTTCCTGAATCAGAAAGCTTTTTATTCACCGATGAAGTCTTTTCACGCCTCAAAAGAGCTGGTTTGCCACACACAACTTTACAGCCTTTGCTGGAAGTTCACGGAAAATCATTTGATCATGATGAAATAAATATTATCCTTTTGGGGCTGATTCCTAATCGGGATTTTGAACGCTATGCGCAAATTATAAAATCACATGCACGCGTATCTCAAAACATCGACCGTTTGAATTTGGCAACAGCGCACTACAATCTGGGTGTGGTCTATCAGTTACGTAGTGAATTGGGGTTGGCGGAATATCACTTTGCTCAAGCCAACGCATACAATCCTCATGAAAAATATTCTTTGGCATGGACTGATCTGCAGCATATAAAAGGTGACTACAACCCCCTTGATGAACTGATGGATCGTACAATTGAATCAGCCAGCAAACTTAACCCTCCTGAAGGTGCTTTGCTGCAGCCTACAAACTGAAAAGCACCTCATCTTGTTTTAAAACTGAAGACGAATCCGTTTAATATATTCGGATAATATTTTAAACTTTTATTCTCTTATCTTGCAGTTCATATTTTTATGAAATTTCTTTTTACCTTGCTGATTTCGGCCTTTCTCTTTTGTCTGCCTTTACAGGCGGAAGAAGTGAACGTCAATTCTTCTGCAAAAATATACAACGCAGACATTAATCGCGCAAAGGAACAGGCATTAAAAAATGTTCTGCATGAAGCTCTTAAAAAAGCTGTGGGGAATTTGCTTGATGTGAAGACAATTAACCAAAATTACGAAGTTATTAAAAACCAAATCTACAGGTTTAACAGCAAATATATTATTGATTATGAAGTCCTCAGGGAAAAACAGAATTTCAACAAAAATCTGTATGAAATAATAATAACTGCCAATGTTGATGATGAGAAAATTCGACAAAAACTGGAAGCCGTACGAATTCTGCAGAATAGTTTGAAAAAAAAGCGCCTGTTAGTGCTTTACCACAATAGAGTGCCTAAAGCATTTCCCCGTGAGAATAAGGCTGCAGCATCTGCACTTGATGCTGCTCAGCAAGCTTTTGCAGAACAGAGCTTCAGGACGTTTAGTGAGGCAACTCTAAGACAAGTCTATCGTTCTCTGGAAGAGGAGGATATAGTTGGACGTCCTGTGGACAGCCTGATTGCGCTCGCGCTGAATTATGATGCGGATGTGCTGGTGATTATGGGAATGAATTCACGGCCCCTTAACAAACAGCAGGGCACGTTCTATCGAGCCACTGCAGTTGTAAATTTCAGTATTTATGATACTGCTTCCGGACAACAAATAGCCCAAACAAATGTTGAGGCATCTGAGTTTTCAGTAAAAAAACCCAGTGAACTCAAACGGGACATTTTATTAGGAATTGCGGGCAGGCACGCAAGTCTGGAAAATGTGCGTCGTACTACAGAACATATCAACCGTTTTTATCAACAAACAGATGAGATCAGTCAGGGATTTTCTGTGATATTCAGTGGTTATTCTCCACGCAGGGAAAGTTTGATTATTGACTACCTGGAAAATAATACTGCTTTTAGAAAGCTTGCAGAATTGAAAAACACCTTCGGTTATCTTGAGCTTGAATTGTTTGCTTTGAAACGTAAAAGCATTCTACGCAGAAAAATTACCAGTGATCTACTCGAACTGGAAATTGAGGTAGCCACTAAATCAATCGCCGGTAATAACCTGTTTTTTATCAACCCCAATCCCATGGAAGAGAAGGAATTTGAAGCAGAAATGCCTTCCGTGGACAACTCTTCCGGAATTTAAACAGAAGCTAAAACGCAGTTTCCTCATTCCCAATAATCTCCACACGAACCCTGCCTTTTTTGACCATCATTTTTGCTGCAAATTTAGCTCTCATTTTACAGTCTCCGGACTGAGAATATTTTGCTTTACCTTTGAATAAATAATTGTCATTTATAAAATAATCTTGAAATCTCACGCTCAAATGTTTAGTGTGTTGTTTACAAATTCAACTGCCCGATTGTCTGCATATTTTCATATTTTCAGCTAATATTTGCTTAATTCTCTGGACACGGTTTTGCTGAATCTGTGAAGGCAGTTGATAAAAAATAGCTGTGTGCTCAGCTTCTTATTTAGCGGAGTCAGGAAACATTAAGAATTAATACTGAACATTTATCTCCGGTTATGTTAGAAAAATAAAATGTGGAATTCAATTTTATCAAGCAGATTTCAATATAAAAAAATATTTGCTTTGTGTGGATTTTTGTTGATTACGTCTTCCACACACGCAGAGAATATTTACGAGCTGGATTTCAGTACTGCAACTGGTGATGTAAGAGCCTGGTTTGAAGCACTTAACTGGGAATTCCGTGAAGATGTAGCCGAGATGAATTTGCGTTTTGAAGACAGTAAGCTGGTGATTGAACCAACCACTGATGAGCTTGGTGTGTTGATGCGTGATTTTGACAAAACAGACTATTTACGCGGTGTAACAAAAATACGCATCGAATGGGGAGTTGATCAATATCCTCTGGGAGCGGACTGGAGCGGACCTGCAGACAAGACACGTAACACTCGTGAAGCGATTTCCTTCATGATTTTTTTTGGTGACGCCAAACTTGAAAGTGGTTTTTTCTTAGCGCCTGACCTACCTTATTTCATCAGTTTTTTCCTTGGAAAAGACGAAAAACCCGATCAAGTTTATCTTGGTAACTACTGGCAGAAAGGTGGACGTTATCTCTGTATACCATGTGACGGCAGCAGCGGAAAAACATATATCACGGAAATTGACCTGACGGCGAAATTCTTTGAATTATTTGCTAAACAACCAGAGCCGATCACTGCTCTTGGAATTGAGGTCGATGTACAGAAAACTGAGAAAGTAAACGGACGTCACTCAAAGGCATACATTAAGCGAGTTGAATTGTTCTAAAAAACAGGATATTTGTATTTTTTAAAACAAGTCTGAAATAGAACAGTCTTGGTATATTAAGTAAATTTAGATATTAGTTGAATTATGAAAGTAAGAATTTTATCGATAACTGTTGTATCCTATTTATTCTGTACCCAACTGTTTGCAGATATACATGAAGTAAATAATAATGAAATAATAAACCTAATGGGAAAAGGGGTTCCATTAATAGACATAAGGACTAAAAGTGAGTGGCACCAAACCGGAGTGATTAATAAAAGTAAACTTCTTACATTTTTTGATAATGGTGGGAATTACAACTTTAAAGAATGGATGTCAAAACTGAAGAAAATAGCAGATAAACAAGACCCCGTCATTATCATTTGTAGAAGCGGCAGGAGAAGTAGAATTGTTGCGAACCTTCTCGACCAAAAAGTGTTTTACTCAACTGTTTATCATGCGACAGATGGAATTATTTCTTGGATAGATGCTAAGAAGATAACAGTTAAACCTGATTAGAGTCCTTACCTTGAAATATTTTAGCTTTCAGAGCACAATTAAAAAATATTAAAGGACTATTTGAGTGCCAATACCCTTGTCAGTAAATAATTCTGCAATAACAGAGTGAGGATCTGTACCATTTATTATTTGAGCAGACTCAACCCCGTTTTTAACGCAGAAAAGTCCGGCACTAACCTTAGGCGCCATGCCACCGCTAATTACGTTTTTTTTGATTAGTTTTTCTGTTTCAACTGCGGAAAGTTGCCCTCTCAGTTTTCCATCTTCAAGAACTCCATCCACATCAGTCATAAATATTATTTTGTATGCACCGAGAGCGACCGCGATACGTGACGCAGTGGTATCTGCGTTTATGTTGTAGGTGACACCGTCTTTGCCTAAACCGATTGGAGAAACAACCGGTAAAAAACCCTGTTTGAGCAAGACCAGCAGCAATTCCGGATTTACACTTTCTATTTCTCCAACATAGCCTAAATCCACTCCTCCTGCATGTCCCTTTTTACGTGCTTCAATCAATAATCCGTCTTTACCGCTTACTCCAACTGCTTTTCCGCCGAAAGTGTTAAGGTGAGTAATTATTTCTTTGTTAATTGTACCCGAAAGCACCATTTCCGCGACTTTCAGATTCTCTGAACTGGTCACCCGCAACCCGTCAATAAAAGAAACTTCCTGTCCTAATTGTTCCATGGCCTTTGAAACTTCTGGACCTCCGCCATGCACAATCACGGGCAGCATACCGAGAGACTGAAGCAATACAATGTCCTGAGCAAAGCTGTGTTTGAGTTGCTCATCAATCATCGCCGCTCCGCCATATTTGATAACCACTATCTTATCATTGAAGCGCTTGATATATGAAAGTGCTTCTAAGAGTAAATTTTTATTTTCCTCGGTAAACATCATTATTCAAAGTTACACTAATTTAATGCATTTAATAAAACATTAAATTTAGATTGTCAGCAAAGATGCCATAAATTTGACAGCAAGAAACTAGCAAGAGGCTTTTTTATGAACGGAAAGGTACAATCAGTTTTTGATTGAGACGCAGACGGTTTGCGGACTTGAGTTCATTTAAAACAACCAGTTCTTTAACTGTTGTCTGATAGAACCTGGCAATTCTCCAGAGAGTATCACCATTACGTACACGGATAATCCTGTGCCTGACTTTAGGCGCCTTGTTTGAACTTGTTTTTGCCACTATAATCTTTTGAGACTTTTTACGCCCTTTTGCTGGTGCTTTTACATAAAACCTCATCCCCGTGCGTAACTGTTTCGAATTTGTTAATCCGTTCCAGCTCATCAATTTTTTCACAGTAGTTTTATAGCGTAAGGCCAAGTGTGAAAGGGTCGTATTTCTAGGAACCCGAATTATATTTGCGGCGCTGGGTAGTTTAGAGTTTGATACTTTACGGTATCCAATTACCAGTCTCTGTCCAGCCCTAAGTGCATTAGGCCTGGAAAGTTTGTTCCATTTCATTAATTTCTTAACACTCGTACGATATCGTTTTGCAATTACAGAAAGCGATCCACCCTTTGGCACCCTTATTCTCTGGGCAATCAGTCTTGGACTTGAAGGTGCTGAAGTGCCGGCAACTTCTTTAAAAACTCTCCAGGTTGGAACATAAGTTTTCATCCGTCTGTTAACACGTAAAATAGATTTGGAATTGAGCTTGTTCCACCTTGCTAAACGCCGAATCGATGTTTTGTGTTTTTTAGCCAGATCCCATAAATTGTCACCATTCCGAACCTTAAAATAGATAGGCGCACCATATTTTTCCAGTACTCCTGTCACATACGCCGAGTTACCTAGCAATGCATTATAAGAGAGGCTCCATTTTTTAGACGGCGCCGGATTTTGTTCCAGGGATGACATCAAGTTCGTGTGGAAGCGCTGAGGAACGTAAAATGAATAACGCGTCTGTGTCATGGGCGGCACACCAAGGAATAATGCTGGATTTTTATCTCGTAACAGTCTGAATGACATTTTTGAACGTTGTGCCACCTCTTCTAATGAAAAAGAAACCGGTAAACTCGCTTTTGTTTCATCCATGGCTTGAATCGGGCGAACGTGTCCTAAACCGTATCGTGCCGGATTTTTATAAATAACCGCCATAGCCATAATTGCCGGCACGTAGTTTCTTGTCTCGCGTGGCAATCGCAGGGACGAATAGTTGTGCTTCATACCTCTGCGCTTCGCCCTTTTTATAGCTCTTTCAACACGACCTTCACCTGTGTTGTAGGCTGCCATCGCAAGCTCCCAATCACCAAAAATGCCATACAAGTGTTTAAGATATTTAATTGCAGCTTTGGTAGCCAAAACCGGATCACGGCGTTCGTCAATCCAACGATTTATTTTTAATCCGTAAATCCTTCCTGTTGACGCGATAAACTGCCATAATCCAACTGCACTCTTGTGTGAGCGTGCGCTCACATTGAAATTACTTTCAGCCGGAACCATGAAAACCAGATCCCGCGGCATTCCTTCTTCAAGCAACATCTTGGTGATCATCGGCACATATCGGCCGGATCGACGCATTCCTGTGATTATTTGCTTACGTTTCTTGGTTGTGAGCCTGCGGACAATTCTTTTGACTTTTGAAGTGTTGCGTAGAGGAATGTCGTAGCGTTCACCTTCTACTTTCCAAATTTTGTTGCGGTAAAGAGTTCTGGGGAATTCAGTCTGTTTCCGAATTGCAGGTTGTTTTTTTACTAAATCCTGCTTGTTTACTAAATGCTGCTTCTTTACAAAAAGCTGCTTTTTTGCAGGTAGTTTTTTCTTTGCGGAGAATTGTTTTTGTACAGCAACACGTTTTTTTAAATTAACATCCAGCTTTATCTGCCGACTGCCGCTACTGCTCATTTCAAACATCAAGGCCTGATTACGCAGCGGTGCCGGTTTGAATGAAGGGGACGCGGCTTCTAGATCTGTGACAAGACCAAAAATACAGAAAATTGCAACAAAGCCGTTGATAACTATTTGGATATTATTAAATTTCATATGCTCTTTGTATTCTATGGTAATCCTTGCCTTGTTGTATCTTAAATTTATACTTTTTTTATATTATCAAACGGAACTCTGTCTTCTATCAAGTTTAAATCTTTCCCTAATCTAAGATGAATTTGCAAAGATCATGCACTAATTAAGAAATATTTAATGCATCTCTGCGTATAATATAAATAGTTTGACTATCCTGCATTCCTTCAAATAAAATGAAGGGGCACGCCACAAATGCGAGAATAGCTCAGCTGGTAGAGCGCAACCTTGCCAAGGTTGAGGTCGCGGGTTCGAATCCCGTTTCTCGCTCCAATTTTCTTGCGATTTGACCGTAAGATTGATTCTTCAAAAACAGGCAGCAACACCACGTTTCAGGGAAGATCAAACAAATGAATGAAAAAACAAAAGATTT
>Ga0208408_1000417_pt1 | contig 28719 bp, 27 predicted proteins | sample ETNtaG_4_FD_185776 | JGI IMG/M metagenome (GOLD analysis project Ga0208408, IMG submission 185776) | Marine microbial and viral communities from oxygen minimum zone, Eastern Pacific Ocean - ETNP201406SV67 (SPAdes) (version 2) | ecosystem: Environmental > Aquatic > Marine > Oceanic ... | reverse complement strand
AATGATTTACTTCCACTCGAGTCAGTACCTCCTGGCAGCCAACTGTCTGCCGTGAAGTCATTGCTGACCAGTTGCCAACCGGGGATGCAGCATAGGTGAGGGCATCTGGCAAACACGATTATCATGTTATCATGAATGTTCAGTGAGGAGTACTCTTCCTTTTCTTCTATCTCGTAACCAGATCCGACATAAGCACCCCCCGAGGTGTATCCATCCATCATCTGGAATCGTGGTGCGTCTGCCTCTAGTGGCTTGTTTTTGTTTTCCTCATGGGGGACGTAGGTTGCAATGATTGGCAATCCTGACCATAGTCCAGCAGCCCCTACCATGCCTGTGGTGGAATTCGCTGATTCGTCAATGAATGCCTGAACCGTCATTGGTTGTTTGTCCATATTACCGTACCAAACGTCGGATCCCTTAGGGACGTAGAACTTGATAGATGAGTCCGAACTGCTTCCTCCTTCCTGCCCCATTAGGAATGAGGCAAACCCAACACTACCCAAGGATGCTGTAGTAATCAAGCCTGCAGCCGTGTTGAATGACAATCTCATGAACTCTCTCCTGTCTATGGATCCGCTCTTCTCATGCACATCATCCGTATGCAAATCAATTGGACGTAGCTTGAACTTTCTTGCCATTCTCACACCTCGTATTTTTTCCAAGAATTTGCATCGTTGCTCGTGATGTACTTGTTCCTGCGATGCTTGACAATTACTACATCCGGTAGAACGTATTTCAAATACACTATCCCCATGATGATTAGAGTTAGCATGGTCATAGCAAGGTTGAACGAGAGTAACTGTTGATCCCAGTGGTTGAAAAGCCCGTAGGCCAATGCCCCAGCCCAATAGAGGGTCCAGATTATCCCCCATAGCGCAACTAGTATAATTAGCCATGAATCGCCAGAGGGTGCGAGACTGGCCCTAACGATGGTGCCCGGCTTTACCTCGTTAAAGACTCCGTGATCAACCGCAGCAGCAAACGACTCCTCACTCAGAGTGGCATCTTCTAGAGCAACTCTGGCATCTTCGACGCTAACTTTCCCCGACTTAACCTGCCTGAGAAGCCTCATCACGATGTCGTCTTTCATAATTGATCGCCCCTTCTTAGATGCTTTATTCTTAGCCTAAGCAAATTGCTTCGTCCCTTGTAATGCCCAGAGAATCCATATCTGAGGAAAAGACCACAGAACAAGATCACTAGCATCACTGCCCCGAATCCTAGAAGTCCCAGCCAGTGAGCCAGAAGCTTTGCTCCCATGTGGTGCAGATCCGTGTGATCCTCCATCGGGGATGGGGGATTGATGTCCCCATTCCCTGAGAAAACCGCCTTCGTTCTTCCATTGTCATCGCCCTCGTCAACACTGGTGGTAAGACGATTCCAGCGATCCAGGCTGGACGGGGCCATGTCTCCATTGACTGAATTTCCAGCAATTGTAAATTCCACAGTCCCCGAATCCACTTCAGGACTAGTCCATACGAACATCCAAGATCTGTCAGAGGTGCTAGAACCGGAATCCGTGTGAGTGAGAGTTGAGGCATCATCTTCCCAGTTCTGGACCATTGATTCGAATCCCTCTGAAGGGGACAGTGTCCCCAAACTCACTCTCATTGAGAATCCTCCTGTATATGACTCAAGATTTGCCTCTGGGCCTCCAATTACCTGCAACTTCATTTCATATGCCGTTTCCGGGGAATAGTGGAAAGGGACACCATCTAAAATTACGGTTACGGAATTGTCCGGCTCTTCGGCATGACACGTGCACCCAGCTAAGGAAACATCCCCCTGGCCGTTAGCGTTTCCACCTACTCCTGTGTGCAACGCCTCCCCCGGCCCAGCAACGAAAACCGTGACTAGTATTAGTGCTAATGTCTTTTGTCGAGATGCCATCTTTCGTTCACCTAGCATCTGCTAATATTACACTCGAAAAAAAAGGGGGATATTAAAGTTCCACCCCGGCCCCTAAGGGGCCGAACATAAAGGAGCCAAATAAGAAAAAAAACCAAACACTTGATGTTAGAGAGAAGAGGCATGGGAGCGCCGCAGTGGAAGAACATTTACGAACTCAGTCCCGACCAATTTAGCAAACTGGAGGAAGCAGAGGACAAAATGGAATCCATGGAGATTAATGAGGCTGAGAGTATATTACTGGGATTACTTGAAGGAGATCCGACCTGCATCCCCGTGTTGAATATTCTAGGGCATCTTCACGGCAGATATCTATCTGACTTCGAAACATCAATTGAGTACTACGACAGGGTTCTACAACTAGACCCAGATAACGCATGGGCCAGAGACGAGAGACGCAGATACAGGCGATATGTCACTTATGATTAGAACAGGATAATCTAGTCTGTCGCATACGGGGCAACATGGAGTCCGGCACGATTCTGATAGTCGGGGTAGGTGGAATAGGTTGCCAGTGGTCCGGGGGCGCTCACGATAAATGCCAACAACTTTCCGAACTTCTGATGGTCGATGCCGACGAGTCATCATTTACGTCCGAACATGAAGCCCACTGCCTCCACTTAGATGCTAGTGGTAGTGCAAGGGGTACTGCTGCTTTGCCAAATCTCGCTGCTCATAGACTAAATGAGGGCATTGAAAATATCTCGGGACTACTGAAGAAATCCGAACTCGTCATTCTTCTCACAGCATTGGGTGGGGGGACCGGATCCGGTGCTGCTGCAGAAATAGCCGCTAGATCTAGAGAGGCAGGAAGCTTGGTAATTAGTATAGTTGGAATCCCGTTTGCAGAACAACCACTCAGATGCGCAATCGCAGAGAAAGCCCTCCCTTCTTTAGAGAAAAATTCTGACTTGTGCATTCGCGTAAGCCTTGAGAGACTAGCATGGCAAGCCCGATATCGTGATTCTGATTGGAAACAAGGATCCGAATGGATCGCCGAACTAATTGAAGGACTCGTTACGACATTAGCTAGAGTCGGAAAGATGAATCTTGATCTGATGGATCTCAGAACTGTAGTGAGGAGGCCTGGAAATGCAACGCTTATTGTTGGAAATGGCTCTACCGATGATCCCGATGAGGTCGTAAGAATGGCTCACAACTCTCCTCTGTCAACGATTTCAGTTGATGGCGCCAAGGGTTGCCTGATCCAAGTTGAGGGTGGTCCAGACATGACTCTCGGACATCTAAACAGGGTCTCTGAAGCGTTCGTCGCGACTCTGGACGATGATTGCCAGGTCATTCTCGGTGCGAGAGCAAGTGATGATATGGCTGGTAGGCTTCGTTTAGTAGCCGTAGTAAGCGGCCTCTAGTCCAACAATTCGACAGAGTCTTCTTCCTCATTAGTTGGTTTTCTAGAATCTCTTGGCGGTTCCACATTTAGAAGTGGAACCACGGTTGATCGCACTACTGGGGTTTGTTTTTCTTCCACGATATCCGGTTTTCCAACCCAAGAAATTGAAACAGGCAATATTGCAATCATCACCAGGGCAGTAATTGCATGGCCAATAGCAGTGGTCGTCAGAAGGCTACCCTTTGATAAAGCTGTTAGCGATGCAATACTGCCAGCATAAGTATACCCGAAACCAATCCCCCAGAAGATTGCCGATTGTCCCTGGAAGATTCTCCAACCTCCCCTTTTCCCCTTATTGGACATTGACCATACTGCCAGCAGAATGGAGATTGACATCAACGCCCCCTCTTCAATGAGCATCCCTCCAGAGGATTGCTCAGTCGTGAGGGGGCTCCTTCTCAGTGCGCCAAGAAGATGCCAACAGGCTGTGATAAAAATGAGGAAAAATACCCTATCCAAAGCGATTCCATCGGAATCCCGGGCATCCCTCGATCTCTTGGTATATCGATCCAATGCAGTGGCCAATAATCCGATAATGACTAGGAATAGAAGCCAAACAACATTTGCAGACAATTTTGCGTTGCGGGGATCTTCCGCTCCGTATCCGAACCACCAGACGAGAGGCATGAAAACAATCACCGCTATTGCCGATCTAGCCAGGGAGAACATTCCACCAGTTCTGCTATTCCTAGGGCCTTTCTGGATTCTCCTAGCATAAACAACCCATCCGAATGTCAACGAAATTCCTTGGAAAATAGACATTGCAATAAACAACATTGCCAATAATAGTTTTACATTGTTCAGATCATCATTCTCGAATGCATGGTTCGAAAGAACCCAAATGGCGCCGGCGACTGCCAATATTGGCAATAATCTTGCAAATCCCCCCATCCAGTAATTTCTATTCAGTACTCCCTTCCCACTGTGGTTGGAATTGTACATCCATCTCCCTGCACGGCTAGGGGCAACCAATGCAGCAAAGAAGTAAGAAATTGATAGTGACAGAAATATGATGCCCCCTTGAGACTCGGAGCCAATAAAGTCCACCTTCATTGCGATGTAAAGAAAACCAGAAAACGCCACTAGGGAAATTAGGTGCGGCAGGGTAGAGGGGCTGGAGAACACACTTAGCAAAGTGGGATTGTCAGATGAGCCGTTCGAGGCAGCATCACTCATAAGCCCCCGTAAACCCACCATTGGTTAAGGTAAACCCCCTCGGAGCAGCATGCCGAAGCCGAAAAAGGCCGCTCGAGGGAAACACCGTTGGGTTGCCCTCAGGGTCGAAGAAAATATGACTCGAGTCGAATTGAAACAGTCACTCACGACATGTTTGGAGGGATACGGATGGAGGATATTCGATGTATTAGGGGCAGAGGGATCCACTCTTGCAATTCTCAAGGTTCAACTAGATGATTATCAACATATAATTCCACTGATCAATAATTGCCGGGCAATGTCCACCCTCACCAGTTCTGGAAAAATTAGATTGGTTAGACAACGCTTAAGCATGTTCATGGGAAAAGATCCATCCAATGCCGTCTAATTCCCGGAGAACTACTGTCCCCCCGTCTCCAAACGTCTCCAGTTCTCCCTTGGTGTTCAAACCGGTCGGTCTAAGCAACCTCCCATCCACGGATGCCTGAACGCCCCTTGAAAGGAATCTCGAAAGCGCTTTCCAAGAAATTAGAGCAAGCCTCTCCTGTGTTGGCGCTGGCATTATCCTATTGCTCTCGAAGATTGATGAAATCCCTCTGTCGATTCTGAGAAACACTTCGAAAGCATCAATGGCACCAAGGCTCTCTTCCCAACCCGAGGCCATTACTTCGCCTTTCACAAAACCATTTCTATTAGCCCCAACACCCGCTCTAATGGCTTCATTATTCGATGATTCCAGAAGAACCCCTCCCATCTTCATTCCATTGTCATCGACAATGTCATTCGGCCATTTCATGTTTGCACACAATGCATCGGATACCACTGCGCCAATGCTCGTTTGGATGAGTCCTGGTGATAGATTCTCAAGTAAACTCACATCAAGATTCCATGTCGCAAAGACGCCTCCTTTATCTGAAACCCAGGCAGACCCCATCCTTCCTCTGCCTTTGGTCTGAATCTTTGAGAAGACTCTCTGCCACCCCTCTTCGGGAAGCTTTGCAGCCTCATCCATTGTGGAAGAACACGAATCCAATATGGTCGCTGCAACCCCTGATCCAGTTCGCCATAAACCGATGACTTCGATTTTCTCGACGCCAAATCTTTTGATCCCCAGAGAGCGCCAAGACCAACCATTATTCTCCCAATCGGTAACTCTACTGCTTCCCTCCGGGTCGGTCCTCATTACTAGGATGACCAGGACCTTGTCACACAAAGCAGCGCCATTGTTCTCCAAGGTTTGAAGAAGAGCTCTCCCCCAACCGCCCTGGGGGATGTCAGACAAAGCCGCGTCTTCCATTTTTTCTAGCAATTCAGGATATTCAACTTCTTCATCCAAGTAGGGGAGATTCCAAACGACTAAGTCTGTGTTTTCTGAGATTGCCATATCTTCCCCGATCCCGGATTCTATAACGCTAACCTTGCCAGATATGCCGTTCGCTTCCATATTCCCTCGTGTGCATGCGACCGCAAATGGATTAACATCGCAAGCGGAAACGTCCCAACCAATGCTTGTCAGAACCATAGTCACCAATCCCGAACCGCATCCTATCTCTAGAGCCTTTCCACCAGTATTAGCAGATAGCTCAGAAATAACCCGGCAAAGCATCTGCGTGTCTTCCTTGGGGGGATAAACGGTCGGTGGGACAATTATCTCCCACGCGCTCATGTCATCAAGCGTGAATCTGGTGCCTTCCATCAATATTTTCAGCCGAGTTCGAGACAAAGTTGTTGTGCCCGCCTTATTTCGAATTTGACAACATTTATGTTGTAAGTCATCGAAGCGGGGCTAGTGCTGGCTCCCCCTAGCACCTTTCGCAAATTTGCGGGAGTGATGAAGTGCGTAAGCCTTTTGAAGGCCACTAGGGTCGCAGGATAGCCCAGCATCAGCCATGGGCCTGTAGCTTAGTCAGGTAGAGCGCCGGGCTTTTAACCCGGTGGCCGGGGGTTCGAATCCCCTCAGGCCCGCCTGGTAGCTTCTCAGGCCCTCGCTTTTCTGGACGGGGGAAGCAACATGGCAGTGAAGAGCTCAACAAAAAAGAGACTGATAGAGTTAGGAATCCCAGAGGGCCAGGCGCACAAGTTGGCGGATGACGCAAACCTGGATACAATAAAGAGAATGTCTAGGGAACAAGTTGCCAAGAAAGTTGGCTTGGAAGAGGGAGTATCCGAACTAGATCACATCATGGGAGTAATCAGTGAACACGTCGGCTCAAGGAAGAGAAGTAAGAGTAACCGGATTACGATCTCAAGGAAGGCTCTATTGGACGAAGATATACCTACGGGCGATTATCGCTTTAATGTCCTAAATCACTTTCTTGTTCCTCACCATGAACTGGTCCCAATAGAATCTGAGGCAGAGGTTTTGGAGCCATGGGGACTCACAACTGATGATGCTTTTGGCACAGGTAGACTTGCTAAGGAACTTCTACCGAAGATTCTGATTACTGATCCAGCAATTCAAGTGATTAAGGAGATTGAAGAATCAGAGAACGATGAATTGCCAGCCGGTTGGCTCGCGAATAGAGTGGTAAAGGTCATTCGTTACAGCCGTTCTGCTGGAAATTCTGAAGCCTTTCGCTTAATAGTGGAAAGTGCATAAATTTGGAGGTGTTAAAGTGAAAGAGATTGTTGAGAGTTATTTTAAACAGAGAAGCCTAGTCAACCATCAGCTTGCTTCGTACAATGACTGTATCCCAGTCGGTGACGGAAAAGAAAGCCGGATGGAGAGGATCGTCAGGAATATCAGGATCGGAAGTGATGAGGCGGTAGAAGATGATGAAGGAGGTCTCGTGAAACTCGATCTTCTTGACAAGGAGATTATCGTCCGTCTGAAAAACCTCCGATTAGGAAGGCCTACGATAAAGGAAGCAAACGGGGCCGAGCACCATGCAACTCCGATGGAATGCAGACTGAGGAAGCTGACGTATTTCTCGCCGGTATATCTGGATTTCAAGATTTTTCGTGATGACTTGCCACCTTCTCCGGGTACTGAGATGGCTGAGATGGGATTCCAAGAAGAGACAAGCGTACACATTGGGAATCTTCCTATTATGGTTAGATCTGCGAGATGCAATTTGAACCATAACCATGTAGACGAGAATAGGCGCCTTTCCCCAGAGACCTCTGGAGAAGATGCCGAGAGATACACACAACTCTTGAGGAAATCTGGCGAAGACCCACTAGATCCGGGTGGATACTTCATTATCAACGGCACTGAAAGAGTGCTAATCTCTATGGAAGACTTAGCTCCAAACAGAGTCACAGTGGAGAAGAACAAGAAGTACGCTCACGAGACTCAAGTTGCGAAGATTTTCTCTCAAAAGGACGGAGTCCGGAAACCACTCAATGTGGAAAAGAGAAGAGATGGGATGTTAATGGTCAAGATTCCGAGTGCTGGAACTACGCCTATCCCACTAGTTCTACTCATGAGAGCTCTTGGAGTGGAAAATGACAGGGAGATATTTGCCTCCATCGCCGGGCCCCCAGAGGCAATGAAGTTCACTGTTGCCAACCTCAACGATGTAAGAGATAACGAAGAATACGGTGTCGATACGTCCGAAGAGGCTATGTCTTGGCTTGAGAAGAAGTTCGCCGCCGGCCAGCAGAAGGAGTATCGCGAATCCAGAATTCAGAACCTGCTCGACAACGAACTACTTCCTCACCTCGGTTCAAACATAGACAACAGGGAGAAGAAAGCAATTTTCCTTGGGCGAATTGCTAGACAGGTTCTCGAGATGGCAATAAAGGACAAGGATCCCAACGACAAGGACCACTATGCAAATAAGCGTGTCAGACTAGCAGGTGACCTGATAGAGGATCTTTTCAGAGTGAGCCTTCAGCAGCTTGCCAGGGACCTGAAGTATCAGCTAGAGAGGCATCATAACCGAAAGAGAGAGTTAAGAATCTCATCGTGCCTCCGTCCAGATGTTCTTACAACGAAGATAATGCATGCTCTAGCCACAGGAAATTGGGTCGGAGGGAGGTCCGGAGTGAGCCAACTCCTGGACCGTACAACCTATCTTTCTGCACTCTCCCACATGAGGAGAGTAACAAGTCCGCTTGTCCGGAGTCAACCTCACTTCGAGGCAAGAGACCTGCACCCGACTCAATGGGGCAGGTTATGCCCCAACGAGACCCCAGAAGGTCAGAACTGCGGTCTCGTGAAGAATGCAGCACAAATGATTGACGTCTCAGAGGAAGTTCCCGAAAGCGATGTCAAGGCTCTTCTCAAGGAAGCCGGAGTCAACGATAACCCCGATGGATGGGCAGACGGTTCACGCATTCACGTCAATGGGGATATCTTTGGCCTCCACAAGAGGCCCCAGAAGCTTGTTAGTCAGTTCAAGAGGAGGAGACGTTCTGGCAGGATTAGGCCGGAGGTAAGCATCCGACACGATCTAGAGAACCGTGATGTGTTCATCAATACAGACAGGGGCCGAATGCTCAGGCCACTTCTGGTAATTGATCATGGCAGCCTACAGATTACAAATATGCACCTCGAGGGCCTGAACTCTGGAGAAATTTCATTCTCGGATCTAGTTTCAGGAGGTGTTGTTGAGTGGGTAGATGCCGAGGAGGAAGAAGACCTACTGATTGCCCCCAGACCTTTCGATTTGCCCTCACTCTCTCCGAAGAACAATCGCCCAATCAATCCAGCAATGGTTCAGTGGGATAACTTGGGGGAGCATGGCATATCCCATGCCAAGATTTCCGTCCAAGTGAAGATGCCGAACGGCGAAGTGAAAACTGAGAAGTTCAAGGTGCCACTTAACTACTATCAAGATAACATAGATGTTCTGAAGAGAAAGGAAAAGAAGGACAACACTGTCCTTGTTTTCACACACGTAGAGATTGACCCACAGTTGATAATGGGAGTTTGTGCATCGTTAGTTCCATATCCTGAGCACAACTCTACTCCACGGGTTACGGGGGGAACGGCAATGGTAAAGCAGAGCCTCGGGGTGGCAAGTGCTAACTTCCGCCTAAGGCCCGATACTCGTGCTCACGTAATGCACTACCCTCAGCGTTCAATTGTTGGAACGAGGGCGATGAAATCAACCAAATTTGACCAAAGACCCGGGGGGCAGAATTACGTTGTGGCAATCGTCAGTCATCATGGATACAACATGCAAGATGCAGTGATTATGAACAGGGCATCCGTGGAAAGAGCTCTTGGAAGATCCGCATTCATCAGGACATATAATGCAGAAAACAAGAGATTTCCTGGGGGCCAAGAGGAAAGGATAGAGATTCCCGGAACAGGCTTAGATGAGATAAAGGGACTCAAATCATGGGACTCATATTCCCATTTAGAAAGGGACGGACTTCCCGTTCCTGAAGTGGAGCTAACCAGCCAAGAGGGAGGTAGGGGGATTCTTGTTGGGAAGACAAGTCCACCACGATTCCTCGAGGAGTCTCATGGTGCATTCTTACAGGCCCAAGAGAGGAGAGAATCTTCAATGATGGTCAGACACGGAGAGCAGGGTTGGGTGGACAACATCTACGTCACCGAGTCTCTAGATTCAGGCAGACTAGTGCGAATCATTTTGCGGACAAACAAGATTCCCGAACTTGGGGACAAGTTTGCCAGCCGACACGGGCAGAAGGGAATAATCGGAAGACTAGTGGAGCAAGAGGACATGCCTTTCACTGAAGACGGCGTAATTCCAGATCTACTCATCAATCCCCACGCCATCCCATCCAGGATGACGGTAGCTCACGTATTGGAGATGATAGGTGGAAAGGTCGGCTCAATGGAAGGAAGAAGGATAGACGGCACCGCATTCACTGGTGAGAAGGAGGAGTCACTTCGTTCTGGCCTACTAAGGAACGGCCTCAGGCACACTGGCCGGGAGTCAATGATTAACGGAGAAACGGGCGAAAGCTTCCCCGTCGAAACCTTCGTCGGGGTAATATATTATCAGAGACTACACCACTTGGTTAGCAGTAAACTCCATGCTAGAAGCAGAGGTAGGGTGCAGATTCTCACTAGACAGCCAACTGAAGGAAGGGCTCGACAAGGAGGACTCAGATTCGGTGAGATGGAGCGAGACTGCCTCATTTCTCATGGAGCCTCGATGGTAATCAAAGACAGACTACTCGATGAGTCGGATGGTTGGAATCTGATGGTCTGCAATACTCCTCGATGTGGGCACATTGCATACTACGACTGGAAGAGGAGGACAACCATTTGTCCCGTGTGCGGTGATAGATCCGATGTTCACTCGGTCCAAACATCCTATGCATTCAAGTTACTTCTGGATGAGATGAAGAGTCTCGGAGTGGCTATGAGACTAGAACTGGAGGATAGAAGATGAGTGTCCGTGATGCAGCAAAGATACCAAAGAGGATCGACTCGATTAGATTCACATTGATGGATCCTAATGAGATTAGGAAGATGTCTTCCGTAGAGGTCAAGACCGCGGATACCTACAAGGATGATGGCCATGCATTCAAACAGGGACTAATGGATCCAAAGATGGGCGTCATTGACCCCGGAATCAGGTGTGAAACATGTGGCAACAAGCACGAGGAGTGCCCCAGCCACTTCGGTCACATAGCTCTCGAACTTCCCGTTATGCATATCGGGTTCTCAGGACTGATCAAGACTTGCTTGAAGACAACTTGCAACTCATGTAGTAAGGCACTATTGCTGGATGCTCCGGAATCTCACCCGATAGATCCAGAGAAGTCAGAACAGGATTACTACAGAGACCGTGTTAACGATATAATCCTGAAGCACGGTGTCGGAGGAAGGGAATTCAAGAAGATTATCAAGGATATTGAGAATCTTTGTGCCGGAGCTAAGAGGGCAATTTGCATGCACTGTGGGGCAGAACAGGGAAAGATTATCCTTGACAAGCCTACGACATTCAAAGAGAAGAAGGCCGATAAGGGCGAGCACAAGTTGAATGCGAGAGACATCAGAGAATGGCTTGAGAAGATTCCAGATGAGCACCTTATCTTCCTTGGAATGGAGAAAGATGTCAGCAGACCAGAATGGACCATTATGAAGGTGCTACCCGTGCCCCCAATTACTGTACGACCGTCCATCACACTAGAGAGTGGGGATAGATCAGAAGATGATTTGACTCATAAGTTGGTCGATGTTCTCCGAATAAATCAGAGACTTCGCGAGAATCGCGATTCAGGCGCCCCCCAATTGATAGTTGAAGATCTTTGGGAGCTTCTCCAGTATCACTGTACAACATACTTTGACAACCAGACAAGCGGAATTCCACCAGCTAGGCACCGTTCTGGGCGTCCGCTCAAGACTCTTTCTCAGAGACTAAAGGGCAAGGAAGGAAGATTCAGGAGCAACCTGTCTGGTAAGAGGGTGAACTTCTGCGCTAGAACAGTAATTAGCCCCGATCCAAATCTTGGGATCAACGAAGTGGGAGTCCCAGTTAAGACTGCAAAGGAACTGACTGTGCCCATAAGGGCTACAAGAAGAAACCGAGAACAACTGAGGCAGATGATACTCCGTGGTCCTGACGTTCATCCAGGTGTTAACTATATCATCAGAGGCGACAGATTCAGAGTAAGAATTACTGACCGAACAAAGTACATTTGGGCTGGTTTCAGATGCCTGAATCCTGATTGCCATTCAGGTAGTGAGGAGGAACCATACATGGGTTACAGACCGGATCTTAATGAGGTCCTACCCGCACCAAATTTCCTCCCAGGACTCGTTCTAAAAGAGCAGATGCGGAGAGATCCAATGACAGACGAACTTGTCCCTGAGTGGAGTGTTAATTTGGAGAGAACACTCTCAAACCTTGGTGGCGAGGGCGAAGATGGAAAGCCATTGGCCGAAGATGATCCTGATGCAGTCATACACTATCGATGGAAGTGGGAGGTCAATAACCCAGAAGAGTACCTCCCAGAACATCTAGAGGCCAAATGTCCTCACTGCGGAAGTCCTGAGATTGAGGACGAACATGGCAATGTCTATCCGACAGAAATAGAAGACAGGTTAAGCACGTATGACCGAGAAGGAAACCCCCGTCCCGGAGTTGTAGTGGAACGCCATTTGATAGATGGCGATGTGACTATCTTCAATCGACAACCATCTCTGCATCGGATGTCTATGCTTGTGCACGAAATCAGAGTTATGGAAGGGAAGACATTCAGATTCAATCTTGCTGACTGCACGCCTTACAATGCCGATTTCGATGGGGATGAGATGAATCTCCACGTAATCCAGAGTGAGGAAGCTAGAGCCGAGGCCAGAATTTTGATGAGGGTCCAAGAGCACATCATTTCCCCTCGGTACGGCGGCAGCGTAATCGGCGGAATTCACGACCATATCACTGGTGCCTACCTTCTCACCCATGGAGAGGCATTCCTCCCCATCCATATTGCAATGGACGTCTTGAGCTCAATTGGTTGGGAAGGTGATCTTCCAGAAACCGTTGAGAGGAATGGGCAGACTGGATTCCTTGGTAGTCAGATTTTCAGTCTTCTAGTACGCGGTGGCTTCACTCTCAACTTCAAGAATCGTGCGGGTGAGGACGTCGAAGTTACACGATCTTCGGGCGACGTTTCCGGATCAATTGACAAGAGAGGAATTGGGGCTGAAGACGGGCGTCTTCTGGATGCAGTAGTTCAGACACATGGGACCGATGTGGGAGCAGATTTCATAAACAAAATGACAAAGATGACAATCGCAATTTGCACGTCAATGGGTTTCACAACAGGAATCGATGATGAGGACTTGCCTCCCGAGGCAAAGGAAGAGATTGAACAAATTAACACCAAGGCAAGTGCCGATGTTGACGCTGAATTGCTGAAATTCGGCAAGGACGGTAGGAAATACGAGGCACGGCCCGGTAGAACCCCTCATGAAACTCTTGAGGAGAACATTCTCACAATTTTGGACACTGCAAAGGCAGAAACCGGTAACGTCGCAAAGGCCCAATTGGGTGACGATAACTCAGCCGTTTTGATGGCTACTTCGGGTGCCCGTGGGTCAATGGACAATCTAGCCATGATGGCTGGTTCGATTGGCCAGCCTAAGGTCAGGGGAAAGAGACTCGAAAGGGGGTACCAAGACCGTGTACTTTCTCACTTCCCCAGGAAGGTCAAGGGTTCTAAGGAGAAGGGCTTCGTTTCTTCATCTTTCAAGAGAGGCCTCGAGCCAACGGAGTTCTTCATGCTGTCCGTCTCCGGTAGGGAGTCCCTAGTCGACACGGCAGTAAGAACAAGCAAGTCTGGTTATATGCAGAGGAGACTGATCAACGCAATGGACGACCTAAAAGTCTCAAAGGATGCAATGGCCTCTGTTAGGAACACTGCTAACCGAATAATTCAATTCGAATACGGTGAAGATGGGACTGACCCAGCAAGGAGTCGGAAAGGAGATCCATTCGATGTGAACCAAGTCCTCAATGACGCCATAGGAGGTGCTAACTGATGGTTGTTAAGAGTGCAACGAAGAAGAAATTGATGGATCTTGGCATCGAGGAAGAGTATGCTCACAAACTTGCAGACGATCGAAAGTGGGATGACGTAAAGGGACTTTCTCCGGGTCAGATTGCTCAGATATGCGGAATCGATTCAGGGACATCTCAGAGGATTTTTGATGTTATGGCTAGCTCTGTCAAATCTTCAAGAGCCTCTTCTGTGACTTCAGAGAAGACAATAGTCAGAAGAAGAACCGTTTCTAGGAGGCGAAGAACCACTCGCTCCCTCCCTCTGCAGGAATATGACTATGATACCAAGATGAAGCAACTTATCCGAGACATAGACCATGAGGATGAGCTGTATATCCAGCTAAATAGCATCGCAAAAAAGATTGGCTCAAACATGTCTCCAAGAATGATTGATCAACTAGTAAAGGGAATTCATAGCCGAGGTGAGAAGAAACTGACCAGTGCTAAGGCAAAGAAGGTCATTCATTCTGCGAACAAATTCTACATTGCCTCGAAGGCTGTTCCACACGAAGCAGTTGGCATAACAACAGCGCAGTCAATCGGTGAACCAGGTACGCAGATGACTATGCGTACTTTCCACTATGCCGGTGTTGCAACCGTCAACGTCACTCAGGGACTTCCTCGGATTATCGAGATCGTGGACGCAAGAAAGGTCCCGAAGACGCCAACTATGATTATCTACATGGATGAGAAAAATTCCAAGGGCAAGCCACTAAGGACCAACGAAAAACTCGTCAGGGATTTGGCAGCCGCAATCGAAACAACAACGGCCATGGATATCGCTGCGATTGACGTCGATGTGGCTCAGAGAAACATTGTCCTACAATTGAACAATAGCAATATGAGGCTGAAGAAGATGAATGGAGCAGAGGTAAGGGACAAACTATCCCGTGCACTCAGACTATACGTTCAAGCTGATAACGAGGATCGCCCTAAGTCCCTCAGGATTATCCCTGGCGTTTCGAAGGAAGAGGATCTAGCAGACTTAGCATCAGACCCTCCCACCTACACTGCCCTTCTTCAGTTGGAAGACAAAATCAAGAAGCTACGATTGAAGGGCCTCCCAGGAATTAGTAGAGCAACCGTGCAAGGGCCAATGTCCGATACCGGCGAGTACTACATCTCTACCATAGGATCAAATCTTGCAAAGGTTAGTGAGTTCGATGGTATAGATCGTTCACGAACCTATACCAACAATATCAATGAGATACATGACTATTTGGGTATCGAAGCAGCCCGTCAAGCCATAATTAACGAAATGTGGGATACCTTGGAGGGAGCCGGCCTCGATGTAGACGTCCGTCATCTAATCATGGTATCGGATGTTATGACAACCGGTGGCGAAGTTAGAGCCATCGGGCGACACGGAGTCAGTGGAACAAAGCACTCCATCCTCGCCCGTTCAGCGTTCGAGGTTACTGTGACCCATCTATTGAAGGCTGGAATAATCGGTGAGAGGGACCTGCTATCTGGCGTAACTGAGAACATTATCGTCGGTCAACCTGTCGCTTTGGGAACTGGGAGCGTAGAGTTGTTCTACATTCCCGATGATAATAATTGAGGGAAGATAATGGATATTGCTAGACAACTAAAGCAGGGAATAAATACTGGTGACATTGTTTTCGGACAACGTCAGACATCATCTGAATGTTTCAAGGGTGGCGCGAAGATGGTTCTCGTTGCAGCGAATTGCCCGGAACACTTCATCGATGAATTAAGGAATTCACACCCGTCAGTGCCAGTCCACCAGGTTACGATGGTTAACAGGCAACTCGGTGCAGCCTGTGGAAAACCATTCCCAGTAAGCTCACTTTGTATCTTGGATCCCGGTCAGAGCGATTTGCTTCAACTCGCCCCTAACCTTTGACGCAATAATTAGTCCTCAGCAACCAGATATTGGGTTCTATTCATAGACGGACCCTTCGACCTGCATTCATGGAAGAGGCCCTGCGAGACCTTCTCAGGGCCAAAGCAGTGAACCTAAGGAATCATGATTCCGTTATTGACACTCATGGATTCATCTCCATGGGGGTCGCATCTTCAATCCCAGACCTGGAAATCCATTCCAATGGCGTTTTCATCTGGTATGCTCCTGCTGGAATATTGCCTATCACTAGTAGCGAGATTATTAGGTTTGGAATGGAAGCTCCCAATGGGTTGAACCTAATTCTTAGTGAGCGCCAAGTCCAATCGGGTTGCCACTCAGTAGATTCTTTCGATTTTAAGATACTTGATCCAGAGGAAATTTCCCTATGGATTGGCCGGGCCGTTCTCTCTGGAGACCTGATCGCAAGTGCTAGAGAGGTAGAGAGCCAAGATAATTTACAACAAATTTACGATCCTGCAGCAAATGTCGGAACAATGGTTCTGAAGCCGTTGATTGAGATCAAATCGTGGACAACTCAACGAGGGATAGATGGTTTTTCGTCCTCCCCACTACTTCTGGCCGCGCGCATCTGGACAGTGCTGGGAGACTTGCAAGGTCCCAACGGGGACAGAGAACCAGGTAATTGGACGATCCTCGAGGACCCCTGGTCACTGAGTATATCATTATTGGATGATATTTCGGAACTCCAAAGAGCCCCAGTATTGAGGACGATAGAACCACAGAGGGACAATTGGCTAACTGAAGGCCGGGTCAACGAAGAATTAGCCAAGGTCATCGAGCAAAGAAGGAGGGGCAAATCCGGAGTGACAAGCATATCTGGGTCCGTCCGGAGCATGCTTCTCCAGAAATGGTCATTGAATTCCGGCGGAGCAAATATCAGTCATGGCAAGATACTAATTCCAGGGTGGGCAATCCACTTAGAAACTGAAAAGATTCTGCATGGGAGAAATGGTCGCCTTTACGACCTCTAATTTCTCTGGAGCAGCATCATGTCTTCATCAGAGAGGGTCTGCCCTTCCATCAACCTCGACATTAGGTCAGATACATCCACTCTGTCCTCCTCATTCTCATCTTTCGCTCCAGTTAACTTTAGAATATCCTGCATTGAATGGATACATCTTAGGGAGATGATATATTTGTTATGTAAGTCATCTGCATCCTTTTTTGTCGTAGTTAGACCTACGTGTTCCGAATTTGCCAGTCCCCTTAACCTGTCCACTTCGTTAGATAGTTCCATCATGAGAGAATGCGCCTCTTCTGATTTCTCTGAAGCATTGGTCACCGCATCATGTGCCTTCTGTTGTCTCTTTTCTGCTTGCTTGACTTCTTTCAGAATGGACGAGTTACTTGTTTCTTCTTCATGCTTGAGCTTCTTGAATTCAGCCTGTAATCTCTTCATAGTCGCGAAGAAATCCTTCTCCTTGCTAGGGCCAATCTGACCAGTTTGATGGCGCCATTCTAGTTTATTCATTTGTTCTCTGATTTTCCTAGAACTAGCCCCATTCCTCTTCTTATCCGGGCCACGTTCACTACTTTTCTCAAATGACCCTCTTAACTTGGCCCTTATTTCCTTGAGTTCATTCGTCTTCTCGAGCCTAATCTTCCTAAGATCTGCAACATTGCTATTCGCATCGTTTCGCAATGCTTTCTGTTTCTGGACTTCAGATATTAATTCCTTAACCTGGCTATTGATTTCGTTGCGCTTGTCTAATTGGCTCCTTACTTTGATGTTGAGCTCATCACGTCTACTTTTGAAATCTGATAGCTTACCACTTACTGACTCAGTTTTCGTCTCGAAAACTGATCCAATATTCGACTGATTGAGTTCCAACTACTTCCCTCGGTCATTCCCAATTTGGGTTTCCATTTAAGGAATACCGAATTTCCAAGAGGTTACTCCCTCCGGCTGGCCACACTTCCTTTCCTGCTTCCTTTTCTTGAAACGCCTATTCTCCTAGTTCTTTTCCTAGTCTCGGTTCCAACATTCTTCTTTCCAGGCTCATCGATATTTCTTTCCGAAATTGATGAAAAACCACCAGTCTCCAACAACGCGCCCAACTCTTCAGTACTCAGAATTCCGCCCTTGGCTGCTATTCCTCTAATATCTTCAATACTGGAAATCCCACTACTACTCGAAGAAATTCTAGAGAATTTCTCTACTCTCCGTAGTTCCATTCTTTCTTTCTTTACATCGACCTTCAGGACATCAATTTTCTTATCTATGGAAGAAATTCTATTGCTAATCTTCCGTATCTCTTTCCTACTTACTCTGTCTACTTTGAGTTCCGTACTGTCTTTGAGTTCCGATACGGCCTTCTCGGCTTCTTCCTTATTCTTATCTAATTTAGAAGAAATTTTCCTCATTTCGCTAACTTTTGATATGTAATCCGAATGTGCCTTTTCTGCCTGTCTCTTTTTCCTAATTGATGATTGTATCTCGAAGAATCGACTGAATGAGGATAACTCTGGGTTGAGCATTGGAACCGAAGTCAAATCATTATCGATATTTGTCAGAGAGCCGTAAGTCTCGTTCAACCATTCTTCAAGAATCTTCGATGGCGGCGGAACGCACCTGTTGATTGCATCTCTTTTTTCTCTATGTTTTTGCGCCGCCTTCCTTGAAACATGGAATTCCCCGAGTAACTTTTTCCTCCCCGAACCAGAGCTCTCAAAACCAACAATTGCCGACCTCAATGATTTCACAATGTGGACCTGCTCCTTTCGTTCATCCTGTAAATCCCTAGTCTGCTTAGTGAAATCTCGTAACATAGTCTTCTTTTCATCGATGATTCTGCTAATTCCATCAGAATCTATTTCCTCGAGATCACTCCACTTGTTGTGATCAGGAATATTGCTCATTCTTCTTCACCCGCCGATGTTTCCTTTTTGGTTGTCTTCCGAGATTTCTTAGCGAAAGAGGAAAGCCCCCCATCATCTACTGTCATTTTGGCCTTTAGGAGGTCTCGGAATCCAGGCCCAATTTCTCCAAAGCCATTCTCCAACCTCCTTTCCCAATGTCCAATCGCCTTATCACTCTGCGAAAGCAATTCTTTCGCCCGATCAAGTTGACTTCTAACTTCCTTCAATTCTCCAGAAGCTTCACTCAATTTCTGATATAGTGGCTGTGCCTTTGAAACGGCCTCGATCATCCTTGTGTGAGACTTGTCCGCCTTCTTGAAAAGTTCAGACATCTCCCTGTTCTTTTCTAGGTAAACTGACATTTCAGGATTGGAGTCCTTCCTATCTCTGACCCATTTGTCATTTTCGGAGATTAGTAATCTCCTCTTGTCCAGGAGCTTCCTCTCGGATTTGTGATCAAGGGCCGATGTTTGAATCTTGATTTCAATTTCCTCAATCTGCTCAAGCAATTTCTTCTTCTTCCACTTTGGATCTAGGTTAATCATCCCGCCGGAGTATATCAGGCTCTCTCTAATTTCTTTAACCTCTGGAATCAGCATCCCAGCACCTTTCTGACATTGATCCCTCTCTTCTTTGTGTTTCGCAACCTTGCTATTGGCATCTTCGAATGATTTCTTCATTCGTTCAACCTTTGGGGACAAGGTGTCTTCCTCTGCCTCCAGATTTCTAATTACGCCGGGAAGACTCTCCTTCAGAACCTTCCTCCTTTCCAGGAGTTTTGCGGCTAGCTCACTAGGCTCAACCCGTAACAGCGCTTCAGTGTCCATTTCGTTTCCGTCCGAGTAAATACATCCATTTAATGGCCTATGCTGGACAATTTTCTGGGTTTGATTGATACGATGCCCGTTCAAGCCAACTCTATGGAGGACTTGTCTGGCAAAACGATTTGTGTTTCAATGGTGATATTATTCCTCTGCTGCTTAGGAAACTTCGCCTGCTCATCCTCCACTCTCGGCGAGGCAATATTGGTTTCTGAGTACTCTGGAGATTCATCCACTTCTGTCAACTTCACTTCTTCGGGAGGATCTGGTTTGGCAGTCTCTGGGGAACCAGCCTATGTCGGTGATACGCTATTTGCTTCTGTTATGGTGACTAATTCCGGCAATGAAAGCGGCAATGTTTCTCTCCATCTCTCATCATCAACTGATGAGGGAATTTTCCAAGGGGCCGATGTTCATATTTTCCCCGGCTCAACTCGTGAGGTCGTCACTCCCTTCACAACCATTTCTTCCGGGTCAAACGTTTTTGACTGGTGGATCTCTGTTCTCGGCGTTCCAGAACATTTTCCATTGGGTGGAAACATTTCAATTGAGGTAATGCCAAGACAAACACTCAACCTTTCCATTGACTCAATTGACTGGACAAACACCCAGGGCTTGAGCATCGAGGCCTCTGTATATCTCTCTAATGGGAGATCCAGAGCTATAATTCTCGAAGCATCCTCTGGAAAACAAGGATCATTCCAATATCTTCAGAGAATACATTTGGAATCCGATCCTGGTCGGCGAACAATCAATTTAGAACTCGGGCATCCTCTTGCAGATGAGATTATTGTTGAGGCTATTCCTATCGGATGGCATTTGTCGCCCGATTCAGAGAATTTCTCACAAAAGAGTATCCAAGAGCCTCTCGTAGACTCTTCTTCAATTACCCTGGAGGCTATCTTCAATCCTGAGCAACCTGCTCCAGGTAGCAGGACACTGACCTCGATATCCTTAGAAAACATAGGCAACTACCAGACCGGACCCGGCAACGTTAGAGTGATAATGTCCCCCGATAATGAAATACTAGCAGAAACAGAAGTCCAGTCCGTAATGCCCGGATCAAAAATTACAACCGAAATTTCCTTGCCTAATTGGCCAGATAGTGATCGTGTGGAATTGGAGGTTCAGTGGTCTACTAACGGCGTCGGTGTCTCGAAGTTTTTCACCGTGGAGACGAACTTGGGTGATGAAGGTCTGGAACTCCCATTTGACTTACTAGCAGCTGGTTATGGAACCCTTGCAGGTGTGCTAACCATTCTTGTTGGGACTTTAGTTTGGCGTGCCGTTTCCACTAGAACTCCTTCTACATCTGACCTTAGTTTTCGTGAAACCAAGGAATCAGAAGAGGCCACATCAAGAAAGGAGAAGAAAGAGATACAATGCACTTTCTGCGATCAGCGATTGATGGTTCCAAGCAATCATTCCGGAGGTGTGCGCTGTCCAGCTTGCTCCATGGAATTCGTTGTTGGAGCGGAAGAAATACCTTCTCACCCAATCGTCCGCACATCCGAAGACACACTCAATTGTCCAGAATGTGAACAGGCGTTGAGGGTGAAAATGGAGAGTAGGCCGGTAATGTCTAGATGCCCGGTTTGCAAGACGCATTTCATGGCAGAGGCAGAGGGAGTCTAAGATGGCAGATTTTACCGAAATTGAGGAAATGTACCTGAAAACCATCTTCGAGGTTCACACCGACACCCCTGGAGAGATTGTGAAGACAACACAGCTAGCTGATTTGTTGGGCATCAGTGCCGCTTCGGTCACTGAAATGGTCCAACGCCTCTCCCAACGTGAAATGATTACTCATATCCCTTACCGTGGCTGCCGACTAACTACCGCGGGATTCCAACTAGCTGCGAGGATAAAAAGAAGAGAGGGACTTCTACAGTTACTTCTTACTGACGTTATTGGTTTCACAGGTGATGTGAAAGGGGTGGCATGCAAGATGGAGCATGCAGTAGGTTCAGATCTTGAGGCTACGCTCGATCGTTTACTCGGTTACCCAGAGACTACGGCTGAAGGGGATCGAATACCTAGTATCGAGCGCGACTTCGAAACCCTGGGTGTCGGTACGCTATTGCCTCTAGCGCGCCTCCCTAAGGAGTCAACTGCCGTCATCGAGCTGATTGTGGCAAATGAGGTTGAATCCATAACCATTCGTGATTGCGGTCTCGGAGTCGGCTCAGTTGTCTCCGTTACTGCCGACGTGAAAACTAGTAATGGAAAAATATTTGACTTATCCAATAGTCTTTCAATGAAGATTCTTGCCCGAATCAGATCAACAGGAGACTGAACCGATGTCTACAAGCGAGGACTCTGGAAATCTCTTAAGACTGGAGAACGAGATCGAATCGATGGTTTCCGTATTAGAAACAGAAACCCCCTCTGCCCCTGACATCAAAGGAATGGTGAAGCAAGGGACCAAACCAGAGGAATCATCAATCAAGTCAACATTGAAAGGTCGGGAGGTAATTCTAGCAGGCGTGGATGACCTGCTAATCAGCAGGGGCGCCCGACTGATACTATTTCTCCCCATTGTCGTAGTTCTATTGTTTGGAATAGCTCAATCTCACCGAGTAGAACCAGGCTGGTGGCAGGGTGGGTTGAAGGAACTGTTCTTCCAATTCACATTCTCAAAATCAGTCTACGTGTTGGCCCTCGTTCTGATGCTTGCTGATCTATTACTATTGTTCATCCTCCACTATCTTCTATGGGTTACAAAGAGGATATTTCAAATCGAAACCGAAGAAATCGTATCCACTGGAATCACATTCCGCAGTTCTCACGGATATAGCGAGATGAGGGCTGTCATAGACGGTGCAGCGAACCAACTCAATCTGACTACAACATTGATGGTTTTGTCTACTGGTATGCTTGGCTTGGCGTTGATTTCATCTCCTTCTGAGACTGATGGCATCCCCGTCCTCATCGCCTTATCGACTGGAGCACTCCTGTCTGGGCATAGCGTATACATGGTTTCCAACCGACCTAGATTCAATACCATTGAGCCATGGGGTCTTTTGGAGGCATTCTCTCCCCCCATGCATCCAGCCCTACTCAATTTGCCATTCACAGATGTCATCAGATCCCATGTCGATCCAGTTCTAGCCGTTCGCTTCTCAAATTACGTATCCTCATTTAATGCTGACCTTCGGAAAGGCGTGAAGCTATCAGATTTACAGGAGTACCTTCTACAGGTGCTCGATATGTTCCGTTCAGGCTTGATAGAAGAGGATGAGTTTCATCAAGCACTAGGGAAATTGGTGGATTCTAGAACTATTGACCAGATAATCAATCATCCTGAACTCGGAGAAGAGACCTTGGATCGACTCCTTATGCATGCTAGAGATCGGTCTGCTCCCTTTTTCCGTCTAAACGACAGGATGAGGATGCACCTTTCATCCCAATCAAACAATGGTATTTGGTTCGATGTAGACATGGAGAATCTGACACTTGGCCAAGCAAACCTGTTCGCATACGTGCTAAATCAGACCGAAGAGAGCCAGGATCTAATTCTCAGGGTCCAGACTCCTGACTTCCGACCCAATGAGTGCGAATACAGATTAAGGGCAGAACCACATATCGCTGACACGATTTCTGGAACGGCTCCATACGAGAGGATGTCCTCTTCAATGTCCAAAACGAGGATTATCTGGCAGACTTTGATCCCCTCCTCTATGGGTGACGCCACTGTGACAGTAAGACTCGAGGACTCCGCTGGAAATCTTATTTCAGGCAAGGTGCTGACCTCGCAGATTCGCTCAGACCTCTTCACTCGCCTAAGGATGACCACTGGTGCAGTTTTCATGTTCGGTGCCGCTCTGGCCATAATCTCGCCAATCCTTCCGTTTGCTGCAAGGTTACTCGGGCTCTAGGTCTCTTCAATAAGGAGTCACTATTCGCGTTTGCATGGACGATGGCGACGGACAGGCCGACGATCTCCGAACAAGACTACACGCCATGGAATCAAAGCTTAGCAGGGTTCGAGGGCAGAGGGACTCTCATAGCGATTCAGCCAAGAGAGCAGCAGAACAACGTAACTCGGCCCAAAACAAGAGAAACGAGGTCCAAGAATCGATTACTTCTCGAATGGATGATCAGAAGAAAGTGCGCTCTCAGGCAAAGATTCACCAAGCCAGTCGCGATGAAATCCAACAGAGTATCAGGGAGATTTTCTCCCGAAAGAAGGGGAAAAGGGACCAAGGTCAAGGGAAGTCTGTAGTGATCGAACTCTCGGAGACTGTTGGGGATATTGAGAAGATTGAAAATCGAATAATGACCGATGGGACGTTGACACTGGAGAAGGAGAACTCTCTCATCAAAAAACTCCGCTCACTAATCTCTAGAAGAGACGAACTAATCCCCCACGTCGAACAGCAGCGAATAATTTCTATCGACTTGAGTGATATGGACGAGTCGATCCAGAGATTGAGAGCAGAAGCCGACAACGAACACAAGCTTATGCTTGAGCAGAATAGCCTAGCAGATGACATTTGGAGCGAAATTAAGCCGCTTTTCGAGGAGAGGGACTTCCTAAGGGGAGAGGGAGATAGGCTACACTCTCTTTTCTTGGAGGAGAGGGGGAAGGCAGACGAGGCACACCAAGGTGTTGTCGAACTACTCTCGAGGGTAAACGAGATTCGCGGTGAGATCCGATCCCAGCACGAGGAGAGGGAGAGGCTTGTCAAGGATCATAATCAATCAGTACGTCAGGCTCTCAGAGGCCCCGATCAAAATGAAGAGCTGGCAAACTCGTTGACTGAGAAGCTACTCGACGAGGGTTCCATCACATTTGGTGGCATCGTCTCCAGCGGAGAAAGTATCGATGACAAGCAGAAACCGAAGGCCAGAAAACCCACCAGGAAGCTAGGAACTTCCAGAGGCGGGAAGAGGTAGTCACCAACCTCTTTCGTCAAGCCTAACCTCTAGACTGTCGATCTCGAGTCCGGGCATCGCCTCTCCAACCATCTCACAAGCCTCTCCAACAACTTTTGGGTCTTCAAAGTGATGTGTCGCAAGGACAATCGCTTCAGCAGTGATAGTCGGATTAGAACTCTTGAAGATCCCGGAGCCTACGAAAATCCCATCCATTCCATGCTTCATCATCAGAGCTGCATCTGCGGGTGTAGCAATCCCGCCTGCAGAGAATGTTACCACTGGTAGTCGGTCCAATTCTGAAACTTCATCAAGAACCGATACGATTTCTTTTCTGATTGACTCTAGGTCTCCAAAGGGGGTGCTGTCTACTTTGGCTCCTATTTCGGATGATTTTTCCAGTCGTTTGTACCCATCAAGGATGGAATCCACGATATTGGACCTTGCATCTGAGTCTGCATTTCTTGCTGTCTCAATTTCAGTAGATAGGAGACGAGCATGCTTGACTGCACTCACAACGTTTCCAGTACCTGCCTCTCCCTTTGTCCTAATCATCGCGGCACCCTCCGCAATTCTTCTCAGCGCCTCTCCAAGACTGGTGCAACCGCAAACAAATGGGATGGTAAAGTCATTCTTTGCAATATGGTAGAATGGGTCAGCAGGAGTTAGTACCTCAGACTCATCGACCATGTCTACTCCGAGTGATTCCAGTACTCTGGCCTCTTCATCGTGCCCGATCCTGGCTTTGGCCATGACTGGTATGCTAGTGGTCTCAATAATCTCCTTGATCAGTTTGGGATGGCTCATCCTCGCTACGCCACCAGAAGAACGGATGTCTGCAGGAACCCTCTCCAGGGCCATTACGGATACTGCACCAGAATCCTCTGCGATGTGGGCCTGCTCTGGCGTGACCACGTCCATCACAACGCCACCTTCTTGCATCTTCGCAAAGCCCCGCTTGAGTAACTCCGTACCATGCCTCATGCTGCTCAACTCAACCCTTTGCGGCATACACATCCCTCTCGGCTTGTGTTGAAGAACCTATTTCAGAAACATTCTGCTCAACTATCAGCGAGAACGGGTGACTCTCCCTCTGCGATGGGGAGGTCTGGAGACTCTATCTCGTTCTTCTCTAACCAGTCCATCTCCTCATCGGGCAAATCACTATCTGCATAGATTGCTTCTTCTGGACACTCGGGGATGCATGCCGCACAGTCTATGCACTCATCGGGATCTATCACGAGATATTTTTCGGCTTCCCTAAATGCTTCTACCGGGCAGACATGGACGCAATCTTGGTATTTGCATCCTACACAAGCACTAGTTACTACATGGGTCATGATGGGCCTATGTCTCGGTAATTGGCATATGAATTCTTGTATTACTCATCGATCAATTGATTCAGAAACTTCTCAGCGACATCTTTGGGTTCTTGACCTGGGTAAACTTCTAACTTGAACTTCCCCTTTGCAACAGGGGCATTCTTAGTCGATGATATGGAACCTATTCCCTGGACTAGCAGTCCAAGATTCAATCGAATGTGCAGGAACTTGTCATCGTCAATCCTTTCATCTAGACCGTTTTTTTGAATGGTTCTCAACGACTTTTTCTCCAGACGTCCCAGTGACATCAGCGCCTGCCTCCCGTTCATTCTTACACTTATTCTCTGCATGGGTGCTCCCAATGTTGAGTTCTCTTTCTGAACATCTACCTCGGTTCCATCCCCACTCAACCATCTTAGCGCGTCTGCAATCACTTTGCTTTCGTCAACAGCACTAGCATGTATTCTCCACTCTCCACCATGCAGGCCCATGCCGTTCCTAGATGCCTAACTAACTTGAATGCCTCCCATTGCTGAAGTTATCAGTAGCATTTCGTTCAAATACTGGTTGCAGGTCGGACGGCTCGCAAACGGGGTAGCCCCCGGAATATGGAGATGTTTCAATGGCCAAAGGCGCATCAGCGAGAGCAGCGGCTCGTAGGCAGAAGGACAAGTGGAAGGCTAAGCGTTGGTACTCTATCAGGGCTCCCCGAAACCCCTGGTCGTTCAAGGTGATTGGAGAAACTCTTGCCGAGGAAGAGGAACTACTAGTTGGAAGGCTATTTGAGATAATGCAGAACGAATTGGATGGCGACTTCACCAAGATGCATGTCAAGATCAAATTCAGAATCAAAGAGGTAGTCGGAAACGACGCCATCACAGAGTTCGTTGGTCACGATGTCATGAAGGACTTCGTAAGGAGGCAGATCAGAAGAGACAGGGGCAAAATCGACGACACAATCGATGTCGTCACAGATGATGGCTTCTTTGTGCGGATTAAACCATTCATCGTCACGAGGTCCAGCGTCAAGGCAAGCCAGAAGCAGGAGTCTCGCAGCGTCGCTAGGAACGAGGTCGTCACATTCTGCGCAAAATCTACTTGGATCAATGTCCAGAAGGCACTCATGGACGGCTCCCTTGAGGAGAGCGTCTCCAAGGCGATTTCCAAGATTCAGCCCATCAGGGCGGTTTTCTTCAGGCGCAGCCAGTTGATCCAGGACGGAGTCGTTCTGGACGACGGCCCGACGCTAGAGGAGATCAAGGCAGAGGAGAAGGCAACCAAAGAGCAGGAAGAGGAGAGATCCGATGATGAGGGGGTTGACGGCGATGAATTTGTGAACGAGGAATCCTCCGTAGAAGAAGCAGTAACCGAACCTGCCGATGTAGAATCTGTGGAAGAAGCATCTGATGATGTTGACTTCGGCTCGATGACCGTCGCCCAGCTCAAGGAACTTCTAAAGGAAGCCGGGAAGCCCGTCTCAGGCAAGAAGGCCGATCTCATCTCGCGACTCACGGAGTGAGGAGATGCCCCGCATCGTGGTTATATGCGGAACTGGAATGAGCACATTTGCCTCAACATTAGCATCAGAAGAAAACTCTAGTATCGAAAACATGACCGCAGAGTCTCAATGGGGGGATGTTCCCATTACTGCTGTGAATCACGAATTTGGTGAAATCTTTGTAATAGACAGGCACCACTCCGACGGCGACGAAAGAACGCCCCCCCATACAATCGAACATCGAGCAAACATACATGCTGCAGCGAGTTGCGAACCAGACCTCATGGTTAGCATCAACTCCGTAGGCTCAATGGTGGAAACAATGCCACCTGGCACTGTTGGGGTTGCCGAGGGGATACTCGACCTATCGATTACTCCATGGACCTTCCACGATGATGATGCAACCCATGCAGATCGAACATCACCATTCAATCAGCGGGCCTCAACCGTCTGCGCGTCCGTGCTAGAAGGGGTGCAGGGACGGGCACCATCCGAGGTGGTAGTGGCTCAATGCATTGGCCCACAATTCGAGAGCCCATCGGAGATTGACGCACTAGAGAAACTGGGCGCCCATGTAGTGGGGATGACACTCGGTCCGGAGCAGAGGCTAATTTCGGAAACTGGGATTGCCCATGTTTCACTGCCTTGCTCCTCGAACTGGGCTGCAGGGAGGACTCCTGGTGATCCCGATGCTCAACTTGATCACGAGGCAGTGAACGCGAGGGCATCACAAATGAGGGATTTGGTTTCCACTTGCATTACAACCCTCCTTGAAGACATCAACTAGTGCAACTACCTTGATGGAGCCCCTAGTTCGTCCATTGCCATGGCGGGTAGGCTGAGTGTCGATGATTGGTTGCAGGTGGAACATGGTGAGGTACCCGACGGGACATGGTCGACTATGATGTCCAGAGTTGCTACTTTCCACCACAAGCACAAGTTCGCAGATGACGAGAACCATGGTCACGACATGGGATTCCGAATCGCCCTCACTGTGGAGGAGCTGGGGGAACTATCAGCAGCTATTACAAAGGGCAAGCCCGATGAGGAGGCAGCCGAGGAGCTAGCCGACCTTCTGATTCTGATACTCGGGCACTCTCTCGCAATGAATGTTGATCTCGAGGCCGAATTCCACAAGAAGATGGATAAAGTCATGACTAGGAAGGCCAGGACAGGTAAGCTTGGAATCCGAGTCACGGATTACACGGACGAAGTCAAATGAACGACAATAAGTGTGCCAATCTACACTCATTATTGAAAAATATACTAGGTGTATTTAGCAACATCGACTTTTTGGAAAAAGTGCGTTTTTAGCCGTTTTTAGCCGGTTCGGCACCTTCTCAATTATATAGTCCAGGTAAACGAGACGAAGTCACTCGTGTATACGAGGAGATGAAAAAATGAACGTAGATATGAATGCAATGAAAGCAGAAACAGGTGGCGCCTTTGTGCTATCGTGGATGGTGTTTGGAATGGGTCTGGGCACGTTAGAGGGAGCAGTCGCTCTCGCTGTCGTGTGGATGGCCTTCTCCGGCGCTCACGTGC
>Ga0208408_1000411_pt1 | contig 28941 bp, 24 predicted proteins | sample ETNtaG_4_FD_185776 | JGI IMG/M metagenome (GOLD analysis project Ga0208408, IMG submission 185776) | Marine microbial and viral communities from oxygen minimum zone, Eastern Pacific Ocean - ETNP201406SV67 (SPAdes) (version 2) | ecosystem: Environmental > Aquatic > Marine > Oceanic ... | reverse complement strand
GTGCGAATGAACTGGCGGCCTAGCAACCGAGTCATTCCACGTTTGGTGCGTAACTTCCACCATCGCTTTCTCAGACTATGAATGGATTTTCGAAGGGTCAGTCCGGCTCCAGATTCACGAGGAACAGGGGGACGAGGAAAACCCGGATAGTCATCAGAGGTATCGGTTAGAGCGAATAGCGAAGTATCAATTCCAAACAAGTTCGCTGCCCGTTCAATGAACTTCTCTTCGTAATCTGCACTCATCTGGGATTTATGTTTGCGATGAAATTGAAGTAGCCCTGTATGCTTTCCTCGCCCCTTGGTCATCGTCAAGGAATCACGCTGTTTCTCAAGGTGATATAGCATGGTCACTTCACCAGTAAGAGTGAATCGGAATCCGGGTAGACTCAGGCAACGGATGGCCAAATCTCTGTCGTGGGTACAGAGCAACTCTTCGTCAAAGCCACCCGCCTCAAGCAACTTGGAAACCCGGGCGAAGGTGTTGGAACCCTGCCATCCAGGATTCTTTGCGAAGAAGTCTCCAATTGAAAGAGAGGAAGGGATACGATCATCGATCAACTCCCCGTCCATGAACGTCCGAATCCCGCTGATGACAGCATCATTGCCATCCATCGCTGCTTCGCAGACTTCAAGGTGATTATCCAGCCACTCATCATCGTCATCGATAATTGCCCCCCATGATCCTGGATGATTTTCTTCAATCCAATGTAATCCTTGATTCCAAGTACCGGCTGCGCTTGGGTGACTATTGTTGACTTGATACACTCCGTGTGGAAACCGATCTAGGAAGAGTTTCTCGTTCTTCTTGCGGGTGGATTCCGAATCAGAGTTGTCGATGAGAATGATTTCATCAAAGGTACCTTTCTGGTTTGAGATTGAAGTCAGTGCTCGAGAATCGAGAAGTTGAGGTCGATTGTAGGTCGTAACTAAAACGATGATTTTCGACTGATTCTCAGCAACCATCAGATTCAACCCCTTCTACAAATAATTCTGCCTCCTTCCAATCAAGAAGTCGAGTCACACGACGAAGGATTTCATCATGCGAACCACGTTCAATCAGTTGATGAAGGAGGGAAGATTGGTCCTTGTCGATTGTTGCGAGTGCGGCGGTGTCCTTCGGTACGCACTTTCCACTAAATCCACCCAAGCCCGGCGTTAGATGAGCCGAATTACCAACTCTACGATCTCTCCAAACGACTTCCATCACATTCGCTGAATTTGCTCCTCTTGAATTGCAAATTCTCTCGACTTCACAAGTAAACGTCACTTTGGTCGCAATGTATGCGTTATGAGCGAGCTTTCCGATCTCGGCTTCAAGAAAACTCATCTTCATTCGAGGGATATCCTCGGGAACCCAAGTGAACAACTCAAACGCCTCACTGACGAGATGGTGATTGCCAGATGCTACCAAGCGGTCAGGCTCTTGGAACCACTCGACAGCGTCCTTCTCACGGAGGAATTCAGGCATGTATACGAGTTTACAATCTGGGTGAGAAGCATGCATCTTGTCCATCACGCCGGGTTGGAGAGTGCTTTTCACGATGATGAGCCCCTTGTATTCATCATTCGCGAGCCTAGAGACAACCTCTTCAACTATCTTTATGTTCAATTCGCCGTTCGGCAAGGCATCTGTTGGGACACAAACGAACACGGCTCCTGTCCTCAACAATGAAACCCATTTGCCTCTTCCATCAATGTCGTAGCCAGACACATTGTGATGCTCTCGCATTCCCTGAAGCACTGCAGTACCAACGGCTCCGAGACCGACAATCCCAATCTTCACCAGATCATCTGAGTACAAGGTCTAGGGGGTAAAATAACTCCACTATAATCAAGTGCGAATTCATATAATTCACATATTCCTTTATGAAACGAGTGATAATTTCACGAAAGGCATGAAATATCATGAAATCAGCCGAGGGGGGTGCTGGTCCTCGTCGTGCCCCTATTCGGTGAGAGCCCTGCCCTTATCGAAGACATAGCGAAGCGCCTCTCTCCTGACCGGCTGATTATCTGCCACACATGGTCCAAGAAGGGATCAGCTCATCAGAACGCACAAATTCTGAGTTACCACTTACAATCGAATTTGGAGATGGATGGTGAAGTTGAGGTTCGGCCACTGAATTGTTCAGAGCACCCCTTCTCTTTGGGTGACTCATTCACATCGATGCTGTTGAGTGATTCCGCTGTGATTGAAACCGCACTTGATGTGGAATACCATGTTCTAATCACACAGGACACTCCATTGGGATATTTCTTCGGCCTCACAGCGCTATCGGGTAGTTCCGTTAAGGTGTCCTGCCACCTCGGTTCGACTAGTATGGACATCTCTAGAATCCATCCAAATGACTTCCAACCAGAAATGAAAGGTGTTCATTCAATTCACCCCCTCCCCCTCTTTGAGGATATCTTGGAAGCGAAGAATTGGCTGTATTCACACAAAGGTTCCAAGTCTGTTTTCAAACTGGTACAAGATTGGTATGATGCAGACCGCAACAGATACCGAGACTATATGTCGTTCAAGACGAGCACACTGGTAGAACACGCTGCCTCTAATGGTGAGGATATACTACAATCTAGAATCAGCAACCAGATCAGCAATCTAATCGACTGTCGAAAGAACATCCGATTGGTTGATCGAAGTGAGGAGAGTAGTCAGCATTACCGTCTCACTTCGATTGGTCGAACGGTAGGATGGATTACGCGACTTGAAGAGTGATGCGTATGCGAGTAGGGAAAGATAATCCCTTGACTATTGTCGAAACTGAATCAGAAGGGAGATTGTATCGCAGCCCCATGCCACGAGGTCGTTACGATATTGCGAACAGAGTATATCCTGCATGGAAAGATGCCGGGATTGACGTAGTCATATCGTTGACCTCAGTAGAGGAGTTTGTTGAGAAATCAGGTACAAATCAGATTGAATTGATGGAAAAGCTGGGATTTGAAGTAATTCACTTCCCGATTATCGATCGAAGTATTGCTGAGTATAATGCAATGGAGACACTTGTCTCATTAGTAATCGAGTACCTTGACCAAGGAATGAATGTGGTCGCCCATTGCAGTGCAGGGATCGGGCGTACGGGAACTGTGCTTGCTTGTGTATTGGGGCAGTTGAAGGGTTTGACTGCTCGAGATGCCATCACTTTTCTGACTAAATTAATGCCACCTATTGGACCGGAGAATAACGAGCAACGAGAATTTGTGACTGCATACATTGCCTCAATTGAAGACTAGAGTGAAATTCACCTCACTTTGGCTTTGCAGTGACTGCACATTGGTTACAATGGGTATTGCAACGGTCACCTCGAGTTCTTTGGGGGGGAATACACACAGACTACGCATTGGTTGCAAAGGCTTGAGCACTTGACTCACGGGGTATGAGCAGAGACTACGGATTGTTTCGTGAGAGAATTTAGACATTAATGGCGGAATAAACGGCGACCTGTATGAATCATCGCCACGCCGAGACGATCGGCGGCTTCAGTGACTGCTTCGTCTCTAATTGATCCGCCCGGCTGTACAATGGCGAGCACGCCTGCTTCAGCTGCAATCTCAACCGTGTCAGGAAAAGGAAGAAATGCATCAGACCACATGACTGAACCTTTCGATTTGGCGCCTGCTCTTCGAAGAGCAATACGTGCTGCCTCAACGCGAGAGGTCTGCCCGGGACCAATGCCTACTGTTGAATGTCCCACTGTAAGAACAATGCAATTCGAGGAGGCCCACTTTGTTACAGCCATACCTAAGCGGATTGAAACATCATCCAGAGGAGGAAATGCAACTTTACCAACGAGACAAAAATCATCGGTTTCATATTGTTGGGAAGGTTGTTGGATGAGGATACTCCCCTCAACACTTCTGAATTGAATCGATGAGGCGAGGCCCTTGCCCATTGAATCATTTAAGGTGAGAATGCGGCGACGCTCCTTACGTGACAGGTGAGTGAGTGCTGACTTTTCGATTGAGGGGCTGATGACCGCTTCAAGGAAATGATCACCTATTCGCTCACTTGTAGCCACATCAATTGGTGATGTGAATGCGACGACACATCCGAAAGCGGATTCCTCGTCACTGGCAAGCGCATTCGACCACGCTTCTTCGGCCGTTTTTGCCACTGCCACCCCACAGGGATTGTTGTGCTTGATGATCACACATCCAACAAGAGAAGATGGGGGGGTGCTGATTCCTCTGGCAAGCCCAACTGCTGCTTCAAGGTCAAGGAGATTGTTGTATGAGAGAGGGCCTCCAGAATGCTGATCCATCAATGTGGAAAAACCATCACGTAAGGAGGGGGGGCTCAATATTGAATGGCGGGAAGCGCTCTGATCGGGATTTTCCCCATAGCGTAGTGGGTCACTAGGATGAGTAACAAATAGCATTGGACGATTCTGGGGTTCGGTGCCGAGTTCACGCCAAAGTCGGTCTGCGATGGCTGCGTCATGTGTGGTCGTAGCGGTGAATGCCTGCGCTGCTAGGTCCATACGTCGTTGGGCAGAAATGTGAATCGGATCACCCTCCACTGGCGTAAGTTCAGCAACAATCGATGAGAGAGTGGAGGCTTTGCAACTCACAAGAACGTCGGTGTAATTTTTTGCAGCGGCTCTCAATAGAGCGACTCCACCAATGTCAATGAGTTCTACTGCTTCGACCAAAGGAAGTGAGTCGGAGTTTTCAGTGAAGGGATAGAGGTCAACATGAACAAGGTCGATAGGAGCCCAAGTGGAACGATTCAGTTCATCCATATCTGAAATTACACTCCGACGAGCTAGAATTGAGGCGTGAATCGCAGGGTGAAGGGTTTTCACACGACCATCGAATCGTTCGGGCTCGCCAGTAAGGTCGGTGATCTCAATGACTTCAAGACCTGCATCTGCAAGGGTGCGGGCCGTCCCCCCTGTTGAAATCAACGTCCACCCAAGGTCAGCGAGAATTGACGCTTGGTCCACGATTCCTGTCTTATTCCAGGCAGAAAGAAGGGCTAGGCGAGGGATTGAGGTCACACAGAACCCTTCCTGCCTATGACGCGGTCAACACGTAGCAGTGAACATATACACTCCACGCCATGAGTGAGGGCATGCTTGACAATAATGAGCGGATCTCGAACATCCTCCATCGGTCCGATAAGGCCGGTGCTGAGGATTCCTGTATCTGGCCTGTCAGAAGTATGGGCTGATCTCAGCTCCAACAACCCATCTAGAATGCTTCGGCCTGCATTTTCCAATAGAATTGCAGGGATCGATTCCAAGGGATTGGCAAAGGCCTCTGCAATCAATCTCTCTTGGCGGGTGAATCCTAGTGCTTGGTGGCGGAGTGCCATTGCAGCAGAAACTTCTGCTGCTCCCCCACCAGCTAGACTTCGTTGGTCGGCATTGGTGCATTCCAACATTCGTATGGCATCGTGGAGTTGGCGAACTGTTTCTTCGATGTTAGCATCGCCTTGGCCGCCTATATCGAATGTGATGCTCTCTGAGTTTTCGGATCTAATGAACCAGCGCTCCTCCCACTCATCATTTCTTTCGCGGGCATCTAAATCTACGTTAGTCGCTTTGCCGATGTCTTCATCCTCGACCACTTGTAATCGGTCCGCCACTCTAGCGCCGGTCACCAGAGCGACTCTATCAAGCTCCTTATGGTCAACATCTGCAAGAACAATCCTATTTTGTTGGAGCCATTGGTGCAATACTCGTCTGTGAACTGGGCCACCAACAAGGATCAGGTCTGCTTGATGATTCTCGGTAACTAAAGCCAATTGGTCAAGATGCGCTGCTTGAGCATCAAGCATGGCATGATATCCCTCTGCATCTCCCACCTCAATCTCAATTGAACGACGGGCGCTTGACACTTCCACACCTTGACGAACAAGTAGCACCCGAGCATCGGTAAGTGATTCGGCTCCAAAACGTGCGGGGCGGCGCTTCTCGACGATGGCTCCGCACACGAAACTACTGTCGGTCACCCCTCCTTGTCGGGATTTAGCCATCCATACATGGTCGCGTAGTGGCCGGGAATCAAGATGATTGAATTGCTCATTCATTTGAGAAAGAAGGCCTAGGAGGTGATTGCGCGTCTCATAGTCTCCAATCCCTGAAAGTGTGGCGCGCAGCATGGCTTCGGAATTGCTTGAATCCGCTGAGGCAGATGAGTAGGTAAGATGATCCAATACCAATTCAAGAGACTTAAGCCAGCCTTCAACGATTGAAAGAGAGTGAATGCCGCGATCAATGAGGGGGGCGGATTGACTCATGAGAGCACTCGCAAACAGAACGGCTCGTGTTGTTCCATCGCCCATCGCCGATTCCTGGGCCGCTGCAAGTTCAACAAGTTGTTTGGCAGCTGGGTGTCGGACAAGAAGTTCAGCACATATCTTGGCACCATCTCTTGTGACTGACATTTCCCCATTCTTGGACCACAGTAATTTCCGTTGTCCGTTGGGGCCAAATGTAGGCCGAAGAAGTTCACCAAAAGAGTGGGTTGCTTGAATGAACTTAGACCGGACCTCTTCGGGAGGGAGGATGTGTTGCCCCCCAGAGAGTAGATGTACAGGACGTGGCAGGTCCGGTGAGGTCACAGGACGGCGATAGACTAGATTCGTTTGAAGTGACCTGTGGGTAGAGTTTGAGTTGATGGGGCCCGTAATAGAGGGGGTGTGGAATGTTAATTTATTGTGCTCTTGGGTCACTACCGTGGTCGGGTTCAAGAGTGAAGAAGATCCAGTATACAAGCGCCGTGGTTATCGCTGCGACCATTATTGAAACACTTGTACTCCATTCCAATCGGACTTTGAGAACGAGGGCGAAAATAGCGGCCAGGATAACGAACATTCCGCTGGTAAGGATACGTTGAGGAGTTAGTTCGAGGTCTTCATCAAAACGGAATCTGGCCGTTACAAACGCCAGCCAGACAACACCAATCAACAGGCTTCCAGCCCAAAGAGAAGTGGAAGAGGTTACAATCCCATAGGTCACCCCTATCAGGCAACTAAGCAAACCCGCGAGGTGGATGTGGGCCTCGGTATCTGATGCGATATTGACCACGTGAAGTCGAGCAGGGGGCTTCGTTTCAACCCTGTGGCGATTGAGGGGACCGAAGATATCATTCGGTCTTCAATGTCAGAATACTCCGTGCGGGAAGCGAAAGTTGTCACCACCATCCCCTCTTTGAACGAAGAGAGGAGTATCGAGCGGTCGGTTCGTTCCTTAATTGCACAGGATCTTTCAGCATCTTGGCACATTATCCATGTCGTCGATGGAGGTTCTACTGACCGGACACTCGATATTGTGAAGGGGCTTCAACATGAAGTTGAGAAAAGGGGGGGGCCTACAATACGGATCATCAATAATTATGAGCGATTCAGCCCCCAAGCCAGAAATCTATCACTGAGAGCATGCCCCGAGGATACGGAATTTATCTTTGAGATGAGTTCTCACGCGTGGGTTCCTCCAGATCATCTGAGTCGACGCATCAAGGATCTGCGTGATATCGAAGCATCTGAAGATATTCGAGTTGGTTCGGTGGGATGCCGAATTATCGATGCTGATGACGACGTCCCTCTCATTGGGCGATGGATTGAGCAGGCCTTGGCAAATCCCCTCGGGGCGGGAGGGGGGCAGTTTGCACGTTTCTCGGGCCGCCACCCCTCGATGGTTCCCCCATTCAGCCTATACAGAAAAGAGGCTCTCGATGCAGTTGGAGGGTGGGATCCTTTCTATCGCACCACCCAAGATTCTGATCTTAACCTTCGTCTTAACCGGGCTGGATGGCCAACATGGAGGTCTGATGTGAGCTATGTACACCAAGTAAAACGACGGAACATCGGCGCATGGATCAAATTTGGACATCGCTATGGATTCTGGAGAATGCAACATGTCAAGAAAGAGAGAAGCCGGATTAATCCGGCTGAATTTGCACCCCTTCTAGGACTCACCATCACTGGATTACTCGCAGTTATGGGAGGGAGTTTCTGGTTAATTCCAATTGCAACCTATGCTTCCGCTCTTCTGCTAGCTGGATTGGGAGAAACAATGCGTACAAAGAACCCGACTCATCTGATTGGGGTACCGATGATGCTATTTCTATTACACACTACATTCACAATAGGATTGCTTGATGGGGTGCGCCGCGGCCCGAGGAACTTAACTGAAACCAATCATCACAAGACTGGAGAGGGTGAGTGATTTCAGATAGTTGACAGAGCTCGCTCAACCATCTCAACGCCCCTCACGCCAACCTCACCACCAGTGATAGGATCTTCTTCTGAGCCAGCTTCAACAAGGGAAAGGAAATGGCGCAATTCAGCGGTTAAGGCGGGTTCACCAAGAGGGAGGTTGAGACGTTCTCGCGGTGCTGCACCGGTTCCACCCCATTCAGTACCGATTTGTTCGCTAGGATGGTAATGGATCCATAGGCCAGAATGGTCAAGATAATCTACATCAAGACTGGCATCCCTACCAATGATTCTCAGCCGACGTTGCTTACCATCAATTCTGCTTCGCCAACCAACTGTAGAGACTGCCAAAGCAGAAGGCGCATCAGATTGAGAGAAGGTGAGAAGTGTTACAGCATGATCCTCTATGTTGGGCAGGTAGCTAGGTGTCGCACTGGCTTGAATTGAAGAGGGGCTTTGATCATTCATGATGAAACTAAAAATGTCATAATCATGTATTCCTAATGCATGAATCGCACCCATATCTGGGCGGGGCTCCCTTACCGCTGTTCGAACTGATTCCATCAGCCTGACTGGACCAAGGTCCCCAGAAGCAACCAGTCGTGCCGCTTCACGAACACCTGAATGGTGGCGGAAAACATGCCCTACGGACAACAAAGTTTTGTGTTCAGTTGCTATATCTGCAACCTGTTGGGATTCTTCTGTGCTCAATGCCATTGGTTTCTCAACCAAAGTCGCGATCCCATTGGAAAGAAACGTCTTCGCTTGTTCAGCATGGAGGGGGCTGGGAGTGGCAATAGTCACCGCGTCGACTCTTCCTTCATCTATCAAGAGAGAATGAGCATCTGTGGTTGAGGAGGCATTATGCGCTTCTGCAAGGGCATGAGCACGATCATGATCCACGTCACAGACAATGAGGTCAAGGTCCGCCCCCCCGTCTCTAAGAGCTGATAGGGTACGAACATGATTCGTCCCCCAGTATCCTGTCCCTATGACGGCGACTCGCATTCCCATGCAAGGGCGAAGAATCGACCGCGCTTGACCATTGCGGAGCGAGAGGAATAAAGCCCCCTGCTTGAGGGGCGACGCATGGAAAAGGTGCAATTGGCCCGGATGTATGTTGACAATGCCATGCGCGAGGGGGTACTAGAGGTCTTGGAATCGGGGCAATGGATCAAAGGACCAAGATCGAAAGAATTCGCTGCACGTTTTGCGGAATTCTGCGACGCGTCTGCTGGTGTGACTTGTTCAAATGGATCTGTCGCACTCATAGCCGGACTGCATCTCCTTGGTGTTGGCCACGGTGACGAAGTTATCGTCCCCTCTCACACTTACATCGCTTCAGCAACAGCAGCAGACCTCGTAGGAGCAACTCCAGTTTTTGTTGAAGTAGGAGAGGATGGTACAGCAGATCCTGATTCCATCAGAGCTGCCGTCACTGACCGCACAAAAGCTGCCATTCTTGTTCACCTGTATGGACAACCTGTGAAAATGGAAGCAATCAATGTTGTCCGTGAAGCAGGACTTGGATTGATTGAAGATTGTGCCCAAGCTCATGGCGCACGAATCAATGGAAGATCGATCGGTTCCTTTGGAGACATCGCTACCTTCTCGTTCTTCCCTTCAAAGAATATGGGAGTTGGAGGTGATGGGGGGATGATTCTCACTAATCGGGAAGATTTGATCGAACCAATGCAGATGATTGTCGATCATGGCCGGGCTTCGAAGTATGAGAATTCCATGCTTGGCACAAACTGGAGAATGTCTGAGATGCAGGCCGCCGTAGGTATTGCACAGCTCGAACAACTACCTGGTTGGGTCACACGGAGACAAGAAATTGCTACCCGATATCTCGATGCCTTTTCAGACCTTGATTGGTTAGAACTTCCAGTTGTCAGACCTGAGATTGAACATGCATGGCACCTCTTTGTCGTTCAGGTTGATGAAAGAGAGAGGTTCATGGGACATCTTGCTGAACAGGGGGTTGCAAGCGGTATTCACTATCCCATTCCTTGTCATCGGCAACCAGTCTATGCCTTGCATCCACAGCATGCTGAAGGGACGCTACCCCTCACAGAACGCGTCTGCGAGAGGATTGTATCAATACCTATTCACCCCCTCCATACTGAAGAAGAGACTGAGAGGGTTATCGCTGCGGTTCATTCGTATCGATAACAGCCATCTACTTACATCTCTATGGGCTTAAGATATTGCTCGCCCTAGCTCATTTGTTCTAATGAGATACAAAAGGGAGAGGGAAAAACATCAAATCGAGAGGGGGGGAGGAAGGGCTATGCACAAATCGGGAAAGGTACTCATGATCATTGGTGGTGTAATCTGCCTTGGAGGAATTGTAGGATTTGCTGGGGCTGGAGCTGCTGTAGATCCCGGGACCTCTAACAAATTTTCTGGAACATCAGGGACATTCTATAATGAGGATTTATTCTACTCGGTGTACACCATGGGAGGGACTTGTGAAGATATTACAGTAACATTGACCAATGTCGAAACTGGCGCTACTTCAGAAGAATTTGTTGCTCCTGAAGGTTACTTCAGGAAGGACTGCGGGGCGGGGGCAAGTGATAGTGACATTGGAGATTACAAGTATGTAGGATACGTCGAGCCCTTATCTGAAATTGGAAATTACACTGTTGATGCATCTACAACGATTTACATCACTGATGATGCTGAAGCTGTAGGTGGCGCATTGGCGGGCCTTGGAATAGGAATGATTGCTTTCTGTTGTGGGGGGGGATTTCTTCTTCTAGGACTGATTCTTGGATTAACTATCAAGGATAACAAACACACAGCGGTCATCATGCAGCAACCAGGTATGGTCGGAATGCAACAACCAATGATGGCACAGCAAGGAGTTGCGCCGATGATGGCACAACCCCAGGTCACTCTTCCAACCACGTCAATCGGGCAACTCGCCCCACAGGCTGCAGCTACTGGAGCTGCCAATCCCGCTGCGATGAATTACTATCAGGGCCTCATCCAACAAGGGTATGATGCTCAAACTGCTCTAATGCACACAGCTCAGCATTTCCCTGGCTGGCAGCCATGAATAATCCGCTCTAATGCGCTAGGGGTTACGCATGGGTGAGAAGGAGATTTTGAGGGGTTTTTCTCCTACTGAAATTATTCGTTCACCTGCAGCGTTGGCTGCAACATTCACGGGAGGGACATTGATGGTCTCTGCCGTCCTCCAACCCAGTCGCGTCACTACATTGAGCCTGTGTCCAATCTTTCATTTGACTGGAATAGAATGTCCGTTCTGTGGGATGACTAGATCATTTGTCTCTATCACACATGGTGATTTCGCACAGGCGATTGATTACAATCCTGGTTCCCCACTCATCTATGCAGCATTCGTGTGGATTTTTCTTATTTCTCTCAAATCTGTGGCAACCAAGCAATTTGAGACCTTTCCACGAACACCGCGTTGGTTGGTGCAATCATGGTTGCTTATCACGTGTTCACTTTTTGCATGGCTCTTATGGGAGCGGGTGATAATTGTTCTTCTGTGATTATTTCTTCAAAGGCATTCCATTGACATCCGTCATACTACCTGTTACAAGGAGAATCAAATCAATCAACCACCACAAGCCACAGCCACCAAGTGTCAATAATTTCAGTATTCCAAGCCCCGTGTATCCAAGATAGAATCTATCGACACCCAAACTTCCAACAAAAATGGATAGAAGGAGGGCGACCATGAAGTCTTTCTGCTGCCCAGCAATGACTGCACCGCCCACCATCATCGGCTGCTGCATCATCGGTTGCTGCATCATCGGTTGCTGCATCATCGGTTGCTGCATCATCGGTTGCTGCATCATTGGCTGTTGAGCTCCGACAATAACCGTAGCGGGAGGTGCATTAGGATCGTAAGGCTGCATGAGATATGAGGGGGGGGCGTTCCTTATGATGGTCTTGATACGATATGAGTGGTTGTGTATCGTAATGCGAAAAGAGGGAGTTTTGTTCCCCAAGCGTGATGAACCAATGATTTCTCATTCCTCCAATGGCCGAACCTCGACGCCTGAAAGTGGGGATTGTCGATGCCATAATTGGAGAAGGCGTGACCATTGTAGAACCTGTCAATATCTATGGATGTTCACTTGGGGACGGAGTCTTCGTGGGTCCTTTCGTCGAAATTCAAGGGCGAGTGGAAATAGGCGCGAGGACAAGAGTTCAGAGTCATGCATTCATCTGTGAACTTGTTACAATTGGACAGGATTGTTTCATCAGTCACGGTGCGAAGTTCATTAATGATTCATTCAGCAGCGGTGGTCCTGCGCGCGGTGATCAATCAAAATGGGCATCGACGGTGATTGGGGACAGGGTATCAGTCGGCACAAACGCCACGGTGATGCCCGTCAACATATGTGATGATGTTGTAATAGGGGCCGGGTCGGTGGTTACGAAAAATATCGAAAAACCTGGAATCTATGCGGGAAACCCTGCTCGTTTCATCCGATTCTGTGAGTGAAACACTATGAATGAAATGGCGGCTAGATAAGGTAGGTAGCAATATCCCATAGATATCGAACTAGGCTGATTGATACGGCAACTAGGAATATGTTCGTGATTATGTTCACTGGAAGGTGATCGATAGCATACAGGGCGCCCAACCATGCTGCAGAGAAGGTGGCGAACAAGATGAAGAATGCAGGCAGAACTCCTGTGTGTCCAAGGACGTTGCCGAGCGTTCCATCTATCAAGATGTGACTCGCAAGCGCTACAGGCACAACTACCGCTCCAATCAGATATGAGGTCCCAGCCGAGCTACGCGAATCCATACCTAGTACAGTGCGATGTAATGTGACATAGATAGCCCCCCCGCCGATTCCCAGCAACCCTGAAGCGAGGCCACCGCAGGCAGCAAATCGGCTGTATAGAGTGAGATTATCTCTGTCACTTTTGTCAATGTTGACATCACGAATGTTGCGCTCAATGACAAAGATGAGAATCAATGCGGCAATGACTTTGATCACAACGTCCGAAATATATTCCAGAGAAAACCACGCCAAGATTGTACCCACCACTGCCGCGGGGACTGCAGTCATGCGCCCAGCAGACACTGCGGTTGCATCGGAATAGCCCTTGCGAGAATGGGAGTTGCTGCTACCAAGGGCAACCATCCAAACCAATGCTAATGAGGCAAGAAGAGATTCGATGAGGGGCCATTCAGCAATGTAATGCAATATAGGAACATAAAGAACGCCCCCCCCTAATCCAAGTGGACTAAACAGCAGCGCTACAATGAATAATAGAATAACAATCAGTACAGGTGTGAAATCCAGATTCACTCCTCCTGATCTTTGATGAACCAATGTTCTTTCTTTGGTGAAAGGGGGCGGTTCATCCACAGGGGCCTGCGCTCTCCACGTGGATGAACCTCGCGTTCGAGAGCTAAGCGATTCCATTTTTTGTAGTATTGAAACGATTTGTTCAGGTCCACTTCGATGTCCCCGTACTCCTCGTCCCCAGAGGGGCGGGAAAGGCGGACTTTCTGTAACCAGCAATGTGCTCCACTAATAGGATCTGGTTGAACCGCGTGAGTGATGTTCTGATGAACTCCCCCATCGCGCCAGAAGAGACGATTTGTATCTGGGTCTTCAGACTCCCATGGTGCGATTCCTTTGACTGTACGCATTCGCATCTTGCCATCGCCGGAATCCGTGATCATGACAGTGTTGGTAAGGAAGCGATTTCCTTTGTCCTGTTGACGACGCCAACGGCCAATATGGTGGCTACAACCTATGACGCCGGGTTTGATGGATTCGGTCACCCATACCTTATCTACAAACCAACCAATCTCTGTTTCAATTTTCAAAAGTTCTCCCTCGGCGACTCCAAGGGTGGCGGCGTCCTTTGGATGAATCCATATCGGATTTCGATGAGCAATCTCAACCAACCATTTGGCGTTAGCAGACCGTGAATGAATATGTTGGGGAAGGCGGAAATTCGGCAGTAAACAGTACTCGTCATCTCCTTTCAATTCAGATGGATGGACATGACTCATGATTTTGTAATGGGGGATGGCGTGCTCCGGATATCCAAATTCAACCATCGTATTGGAATAGAATTCCTGTTTACCAGAAGGTGTGGGCCAGCCTTCAGATTCATGTTTTTTGTAAGTGGTTTTCTCGATTTGGAATGCGCCGTGCTTGCGCATGTAATCAAGAGGTGTTAGTCCTTGTTTGGAGGCCGCCTCTGGAAGTCCAGGAATTCTCTCAAAGAGATATCTGTAATATTCATCCACTGTGATTTTCTCACCCTTTCGATAGGGGCTCAAGAAATGCTCCCGGATGCCCATCGTCCCATCATCGATGCGCCATGATAGTTCAATCCAGAATTCATCCTCTTCCCATACCTGACCTGGATTTACCTCGTGGGTGAACTCGACGTCTTTGCCCTCTCGGCGAGCGAATTCTCTCAACACGGGTTGTCGGAACGCCACCCATTTGCCCGATGAGGTAGCATATGAATTGACGTCATGTCGCTCAGACGCGTGCCCCATAGGTAATACATAATCTGCAAAGAAAGCTGTCTCATTCCACGTTGGAGTCAAAGCGATGTGACAACCAATCTTCTCGGCGTTAGAGAGCATCTCCATCCACGTGAATCCATCTGGATAAGTCCAGACGGGATTGAATACTCTTGTGAAATAGACGTCCAAAGACCCCCTGCCTTCCTTAACCATGTGAGGTAGAATGTGGCTCATCTCATAGTGTGCTAAAGTGTACTCAGGGGGGAAATGGAGTTCATTCCAACCATCAGGATCGGGCGGAACTGCAAAGTGATCGGGTTTAAATTTGGACCATGAGTTAGGAGATGTGCCACCTTCGGTTCCCACTGAACCAGTCAGAACATTGAGGAAGTGTAGCGTTCGAGAGACTTGCCAGCCGCCCAAATTTCCAATTGCTGCTGATCGCCACACGTGGGTAGCGAGGCGAGAACCTGCATTGGCCACAATCTCACCTACTTCGATGATTTGTTCGACTGGGATCTTACACTCTTCAGCAGCAAACTCAGGGGTATATTGTTCATATTCCTCTAATAATAGTTCACGCCAACGATTGAATTCACGCGGTTCATCGGGATGTTCTGCTGCAAGCCATTCATCCCAATTGGTCCACTGCTCAACAAAATCACAGTCATACAATCTCTTTTCAAGAATCATCTTGGCCCAGCACAGGAAAAGTGCTGGTTCAGAACCGGGCCAAGTTGGCAACCAATGATCGGCCATTGCTGCGGTGTTGGATAGTCTTGGGTCGATGACAATGAGTTTAGCACCATCCATCATACCTTCAAGAATACGTTGTGCATGTGGATTGAAGTAATGTCCTGTTTCCAAATGAGATGATGTAAGAAGAATAACTTCAGCATTGGAATGATCTGGGCTGGGGCGGTCATGACGGTGCCAAAGTGCATATCCCGTTCGGGCACCTGCTGAGCAGATGTTGGTGTGAGAATTGTGACCATCTACGCCCCATGCTTTGAGAACCCTATTTGCATATCCTTCATGGCCCGGGCGTCCAACGTGGTAGACCACTCGGTCTCTGGCGCCCGTTTTCAATGATTTTCTGATCTTTTCCGCAATCTCGTTCAGGGCCTCATCCCAAGATATCTCTTCCCACTCACCAGATCCCCGTTCACCTATACGGCGCAAGGGGTGAAGAATTCTCTCAGTGTCCTGGATCTGATTGATGGTTGCAGGTCCTTTTGCGCAGTTCCTACCTCGTGAACCGGGATGATGTGGATTCCCCTCGAAGCGGGTTACGTCTCCAGTCTCCTTGTCCACATAAGCAAGCAATCCACATGCTGATTCGCAGTTGAAACACGTAGTTGGTACTAACGAATAATTTCTTTCAACTCTGCGAGGCCAAGCCTGTGCATCGAGCTCAAAGTGGTCGTGCCATTCCTCTGGAGAAGGATACTTTCGTAGATTCTCATTCGAACCTTTGGCTTGCTTACGATTTAGATTGGGAATTAATCTCAACTTCTGGGCAATTTTTTCAATGAATGAATTACCCATAACAAGCACCTCAGAGCAATGACTCCATCTGCGCCTTACGCAAATCACCACGAATCTGTAGAAAACCAATGTATGTGAACATCAACACTGAAAGAAGAATAATGGTCATGGCAAGGAACGTAGAGGTATACAGAAGTATGATCGTGGCTGCAAGATGGAGGAGGCCGCCGAAGAATAGCATCTCTAAACTTCCTTGGATTGCAATAGATGCATTGCTCTTGTCGGCCCACTGAGGTCTTCCTTTAGCTTGTTTGAGCAACCAACCAGTGTAGGTTCCAGTGAGCCACGCAAGTGGTATCCCTATACAGGCCAGCATCACGTGATAGGTTTCACCTACACCATACCACAACATCACCCCGTGGACAAAAAGAACAAATGCAAATCCACTGATTGTGTAAGCTCCTTTAACCAACCAAGAATTCCAATTAGGCCTTAAAATAACGTAAAGGAAGCGTTCTGGACGATCAAGATCACTGATCAGAAGTAAGCCCGTCACAGATAGCATTCCTACTGAAAAAAGAATTACGTTAGATATTGGGAAATTGAGTAAACCAAGTCCAAAGCTGATGTCGAGCATGCAGAGGATATAGGCCCCTGTGGCAGCTGCTTTAGCGAGTATGTAGCCAGCGACTTCATTATCCCAGAGTATTCCTTTAGATGGTTGGTCGTAGGCTCTCTTGATTTCCAATTGGTCGTTATTCAATCTCTCAGCTACATCTTTGATGATTGCTTGATCTCTTGGTGCCGCGTTGCGGGCCTTCACCTCTAGTGCCAACTGGACTAACATCGATGGGGTGTCTGCATCTGACAACCTCTTAGAGGCATATTTCGCAAAATGTCCCACTCCAGCAGCCTGTTCGGTCCACGCGTATGCCCCCCTCTGTGTAGCGAGGGGGTCGAGCATTTCATGGGAGGTTTCCACATAGTACACTTGGGGCTTGGTTCCAGCCTCTGGCTTACGAACAGTTACTTCGTGTTCCTCAACATAATTGGATATTGATGAGTTTGGATCATCCAGATCACCTGAAACAATGGCTTCAACGGGACAGACAATGACGCAGGCAGGTTCGTAAGAATTCTCAATCCTATGAGCACAATAATTGCACTTCGCTGCTGTACCTTTGTTTGGATCGATATAGAGAGCATCGTAGGGACAAGCCTGCATACATGACTTGCATCCAATACAACGCTCATCGTCAAAATCAACAATCCCATCGAATCTAGTGAATAAAGCAGTAGTAGGACAGATTGTAGTGCATGGAGCATATTCACAATGATTGCACCTATGGACTGAAAACTCACGCGACGTATCTGGATAAGTGCCAATTTCGATGTACTTGACATGAGTCCGATTAACACCTATTGGAACGTCATGCTCTGATTTGCAAGCAACAGTACAAGCATGACAACCTATGCACTTGCGATTATCTATCACAAATCCAAGGTTTGTCATTTTCCACTCCTCCAAAAGGTGATTCATTTCCGATTCGGTATGCTAGAATAACACCGGACTATTCGCGGACAAATGACTTGCCTTCATATCCGCTTTGATTGGTTTTTGTACTGTGTAGAGAATAAATGCATGAGTGAAACTCTTGGGCTGAATGGGTATGCAACCTCATGGTCAACTGGGATAGTGCATTCAGAGACGTGCCTGAAACCCACCAAGTTGAATCATTCCTATCTGACAACTGTCCACCTATGGGCATCTATGAGACGCTGTACGCATTCAAGGATTCATTTGGCAGCTTCATGGGCACAGAAGGTACGCACCCATGGTCACAAGGGTTTCCTCTAACAACACCACTCGAAAAATTTGGAGGGCCACCCCTTCCAGATCATATTGACGTCACTTGGGAGGACCGATTCTATCCAAAGGCGTGGGGACACCCAAAGTTGCGAGCGGCTATCGTTGAATACTACAATTCCCACTATGGTTCAAAGATTACGCCTGAGAACGTCATGGTCTTTGCTGGAGGCAGGCCTGGCATCTACACCGTGCTAGCCTTTCTCAAAGAGCGGGTGCAAGTGAAGATTGGAAACATCGAGTGGCCTGCTTATTTAGATATCATGGAGCAGACCAATACAAACTTCAACGTCGTTCCATTCAACAAGGAGAATAACTTCCACCCGAATAACGCTGCTTACTTCGACAGAACTGGCCTTGACGCAAAGACATACCTCATGCCGATCATATCTAATCCGCAAAACCCATCGGGTCAAACGCGTTCGGGAGAAGAGCTGAAAGAATTAGTGAAAATGGGGGAGGAGGCTAGAAACGGGATACTACTGGATGAAGCATATGAGATGTTTCATTCACCTTCAGTCAGTGGTATTCAATATGTGAGGGATCTGAATAATAGTAACGTATTCATCGTCGGCGCCTGCACGAAAGGGTTGCAGTCCCCTGGAATCCGCGTAGGTTGGGTTATTGCCAGCAAGAAGAACATCGAGACAATGGCAAACTACTCTAGTTTTGGAATGGGGGGTGTGAGTCATCCATCACAGCTCTACGCTGTCAAGCTTCTAGACCCTGAACGCGTCAAGATGGCTCGCAAAGCAGTGGAGCTGCACTACAACTGGCAGCGAGAGAGGTATGGTGAAGCATTCAAGGACATGGGCCTTGAAGTTTACACAGGTAATGGGGGATTCTACCACTGGCTTGAACTCCCTGAAGGAATGGAGAGTGACGAACTGAATCGGCGCCTTTTCAAGCGTGGAGCAGCAATCCTGTGCGCCTCTGAATGTGACATGTCCCGGCCACACTCAAAAGACCCAGATTATGTGACCCCGTATTCACGATTCTTCCGCTTCTCGTTTGGACCGTTATTACCGGAGACATTTGAATCTGATATTCACACTTTCAATGAAGTGCTTGAAGCGTACAGGAACGATATCTCGCACAGTTAATCTGCACGTTAATTGATGAATTCTATTGATTTGCTGCCTCATAGATGTTGTAAGCATGCAATGGTGGAGTATACAGGTGAATATTGATCAGTTCAGATTCTGTATCATTGGATATTTTGTGTATATCTGGTTCTTCGGCAGCACATGCCTCACCTGGCCTGTAAGTTTTAGACATAAGTGGCACTGCAAGGCCCTCAGAATCAAGCTCATAAATCGTCTCTGTAGAGACTCCTTCAACAATTCGAAAAGCGCAATCGCTGCCAACGTGGTCATGAATGAGGGTTTCTTGGCCTGCACTCCAAGAGATAGCAACGAGTTCATAGAATTCTGTCTTCTTGATGATATTGCGTTGATAACCGGCGTCGGCATAACCAATACACTCTTTGAGCGCTGCACGATTGAATTCGCCCATCGATAGATTTTGAGACAACTGGCTGAGACCTGGCCGAGAATCTATGCTATCAAGCCATTCAATCAGAGTTGAGAGGGAGTGGCATCTTGAAAGTAGGGATTGGCGAACCACTGATTCAAGTTCGACCTGCACGACCATATCTGTGAGAAGTGGTTGGCCTTCATGACCATTCTGATACGCGTCAGAATGGTTTCCATATGTTCCCATCCCACCACTCTGTTCGGCCATCTGGAAATTGTTGCCAATTGCGGCCCTCAGCATCAGTCCATGTTGAGGGGGAATGAGATTGCTGGGGTGGGGCGTATGGGTCATGGGCGGCATAGGGGTCTCCGAGAACTTGCTGGGGGGGGTTCTGGGGATGGGTTGGATGGTGGGATTCACGTGATGCGTGACCGTATGGATCTGAATGAGTATACATTGAAGGGGGGCCCATGGGGCTTTTTGGCTTCGAGCCACCGCTTGTATTCAGAATGAGAATGATGACCAACATGATGACAACTGCTCCCAAAATAAGAGTTGACCACATCCATACATTTCCTGTCGATGTCTGATCCTTGTGAGTTGAAGGTTGTATGCTTGAAGAGAGATTCGTGGTCTGATTCTCAGTGAGATTATCCGTACTATTCGTGTCGGGCAGTATCTGAATCGTCTCTGGAATAATGAGATTGACAAAGGTGGATAATACCATGCCTGCTGTTGAATTATAGTGGGCTGTCACTCGTCCACTACCATCAAGATCAGAACACGTCACAACTCTGCTCTGAGCTGTATTCAAACTCATTTCGGGGGGGCCTTGCCATGTCAGTTCCCCTGGGCCCCAGAATGGTTCTGCTGGATCATTGATATCAGCAAAAATCACACAGGGGCCTCCTTTAGATAAAGTGAGATTCACAGGGCCTGAGACATCTAAGGAGATGTTGGCCTGCAATGTATCGGACTCAGTTATCTCCCGGATAGTTGTGGTAGTTACTGTCGGAATAAGATTGAGGGGGTCTGTAGCCGTCAACGTCACTGAATAATTCCCCGCGCCAATCAAAGGAATCTCTACAGTGCGGGCAAGGGAATCGCCAAGGGGAAGGTGATCATACTCTATCGAACCTGAATGGTCAAGATCAATATTCATGAATGAAAGGTTCAATCGAATGCTTCCACCAAAGGGGTCGGTGATGTGTGAATATGATATTCGAAGGATGTCTTTGAGCATATCTTCATCCGAATCTATTGGATTGACATTCAAGCTTACGACCTGCTCGATTGTGACTGAATCTAACGTGAATCCTTGTACGTTACTCGTCAGCACTTCATGTCCATCAATAGGGCCGTGGACGTCGGTCCATTCTCCATCTTCAAGAAACAACATCTCGCCATTATCTCCATAGAATGTATGGAATTCAAGATCCTCTCCACTGATTTCAACTTCAATAATCCACGTATTGCCATCCTCTTCTGGACTAAACGCTACATCAAGAGTTGAGGAGGAAGGAATGGAGGCATTCTCAGCTGGTGCAAGAACCACTGTCGTAGAATAAATAGGGAGAGGATTCCAACCTTCGAGGTCATCCACATCATGGGCTTGAAAGTTGATGGCCACTTCCTGTGATTCATCGGTTGGGTTGATAATTTCAATTTGAGAGAATATCACGTCATTCTCACCGACATCATCGATATCACGTACTTGGTGCTCAACATTAGCGACAATAGGGGCCAACCATTCAACTTCAATTATCTCTGCCTCAACATCTTCGACCTCACCATCACACAGGAGAACTGACCACACCTGCAATTCGCCGGGCCGAAGCATTGTTTCGGATACATCGACGCTCTTCTCAGCTGGGAATTCGAGCGCTCTTTGTGTACTTCCTACTGCATGAGTTCGCAAGCCTTCCTGCCGGTCAACAAACCAGATCTCAACGTCACATTGGCGGTTATCTGAATCAGTAGGATGAGAAGGAGATGCGGAGGGTGTTACCTCCACCTCAACATCTTCACCGCCACTTACAGAAACTGAGGACCGTTCTTGGTCGATGTGGATGTCTGCAGGAGGATAGATGATTGAAATGGGGATTGCTCCAGTACATTCTGGTGCGGGATCGAAGGGGCATGGGTCGCTGTTATTGCCGTTCGAATCATCACCAAGACCATCGGCATCCGCATCGCTGTGTTGGGTTGGGTCAGATGGAAATGCATCTTCGCCACTATCTTGACATCCATCATGATCATGATCTGTTTGGCTGGTGGAGGTCCAACCAGTGATATGAGTCTGGTTTCCCCAACATAAGTCACGGTAATCGGGAACTGCATCCATATCAGTGTCTGTGAGGGGTTCAATGAAGATTGGAGTGTCAGTCATGCGTTGATCAACAATCCGGCCATCAGCATCAGTGAGAACCACCATTACATCGAGCAAGGATGGGCCGAGCGAATCGGAAAGAATTAGATCAGGGGGGGATGGACTTTCGGGAGCAAATTGAGTTGTTGGGGGAGATGATTGGAAAGGAGGGAGCTCAACCAGGGGGGTTATTCCCCCCCCTGAAAGAGAGGCTGTTGGGCGAGTATAGATCTGCGCCTTCAGTGAGGACAGGCCCGAATCGGGAGATATTTGGTAATCCACACTATAGCCCCCATTCGCGGCAGCACTGTCAGAAACTACTGGGACAAGGACCGGGTCGTTCTGAAAGAAGGCTCGGTCGTCTTCTTCTAGCATAAATAATCGGGCCTTTGTAGTCGGGCGGTAAACGATATTTTTGATGAGAAGTGCTGGATCGCCCTCTCCAAGAAAAGAGGGTGTCGTTGTATCTGCAAAAAGATGACCTTCAAGGAAGCAATCCTCTGAATCGCCATGGTTACCTTTGACCGGGTCGGATAAATCGCCATCACCATCTGCTTCAAGCACCTCGATAGAGGTGCTAGAACCATCATTTGTTGGAAGGTCATTAGAATCAAATTCGCCTTTGTCAATCTTCCACACAAGGATTCCTTGGCAAGATAAACCCCGGTCAAAAATTACATCTTCATCAGTGGTGTCTCTGAATTCAATGAGATAGGTGATGTCCGAATCATATTCAAATTGTATGGCTAAGGCTCTATAATCGTGGGCTGGATACACATTTTTGAATTCCTCAGTGCCGTCATTTGCCTCATATTCTTCTACATCCATCCAACCAAGTTGAATCTTTGACCATGGATCAAGATAGGCAGGGTTGGAGCGACCATTGTGAGTACTTAGATGACCAGAACCCATCAGGCTGTAGACGCCAACGCCATTACTCTGGCCGGTTTGATCATGTAATGCGGGAAGGCCGAAGGATTCAGCCATGAGACGAGCAAACTGGCCAGTCGTACATTCAATCGAGCAGAATGAAATTTGGTTGATGGTCTGACCTGAGTGATTCAATGGGGTGGAAATAATTTGATGCCCGGGCCATATCGAGTCGGTATCAGACGTAGAACCATCGCTATCTGCATCTCCATTCAGAACATCATCTTGTTGAGCATATATCAGAAGAATGAGGGTTTTGGAAGGCGTTGTTGTGGGGGGAATGAGGCTGGGTGAAAAGAGAGTAAGTGCTTGTTGAATGCACAGACTTGGACCACATTCTGCCATATCGGTCGGAAGACGGAGCCAGGGATTGACGCGGCCCTCTACCGTAATTTCAGAGCGGCTCACCTCGTTCCAATATGTTGCCACGCTGTCAGCGTTGGTGAACATCGTAGTGGAGAGAGATTCGGTGCTCGGAGCGGCGTCGAAATCACTAGTTAATACTGGTACTACCTCCACCCATACAATACCGCTCAGAGGCAATGGTATGACTGCTTTTGAAAGCGGGGGCAGGGCTGCATTCTCTTCTCTTGAGGTAATGTTCGGAGACGGGGGGAGGAGGACTAGGAGGAGGAGGAGGGGAAAGAGAATCACTACCCTATCTCGCATCAGCACACGATTGCAACCGGCGGTTCCATGTATCAGTATTGTTCATCCCCGATGTGGTTGGACACTGGGAAGTCGAGCGGCGCTTCCTCGCTAGAGATGACGCCCCGAATCAAGACCCCGTCCACATCACTCAAATCTACCTCAATCTCAGTGAACTACGAATAGTTGAGGGTTTTTTACAACATCAAATTCATGGGGAAATAGCAGAGTTTGGAGTTGACAGCAAAGAAATTGAAACTATACTTATGAAGGATGAATATGCAATCGCTCGGCTCAGAATGATGGAGGGGGAAACCATCTGCGGGGTCAAAGGCAAGATGATCAACGGAGGAAGAAAAGAATTCGAAACCTACACAACATTCGATCCTAGTTGCCTCGGGGGAGAATTAGCTGTAATTGAGAAAACGAGATGCTTGTGGGAAGGGGGCGATGGACTAATCTGGGAAATTGACCGGTATATTAGACCCCAGCTTGATCTTATTCTTGCTGAAGTTGAATTGAGTCATATCGAACAGGCCGTTGATATCCCCCCTTGGGTTATTCAAGAGGTGACACATGATTCAACGTACACTAATTCAGAATTAGCTAAACTTTCGTTGAGTGCGGGGGGAGGGATTTGAACCCTCGAACCTCTACGGACCAGCCCCTCAAGCTGGCGCAATTGACCTGGCTATGCGACCCCCGCGGGCGAGATGTGCCCCGTGTCTTCGATATTTGAAATGTACTCGACTTCAATCAGAAGCATAGAATCGTAATGAGATGCAAGTCAAAGAGCCATCTGCTCGACGAATTTCATCCATATTAAGGGGAATTGGGGTGAGGCCAATCTCTTCGACCACTTTTGAAGCAGAGGGAAATCCTTCAGCGACGAGGACATCTTTGCCGAGGGGGAGGACATTGGCGCCATAGGATTGGGAGAAGGGGAGGCGGTGGATGTGAGCATCTACGTCATCGAACGCGGATAGGGGCCATCCTTCACTGATCAGAAGGTGCCCGGGAGCAGGTGAAGTACAGATGCTGATGAGATGTAACGAGAAGGACGGGACGTCAACTACATGGAAAGAGTGACCTGTTTCAAGTACAAATTTTTCGAGTTGTTGGATGCCTTCATCGCTGGTTCTTCGGCTCCTGCCAACAATCACGCTTTCGGAAAGAACGAGTACATCTCCCCCATCTAGAGTCCCATTTCCTTCCATGTGTACAACTTCAACTCGTTCGCCAAGGGCTGCATGGACTGGTTTGGCCTCTGCTCGGCGACTTGGGGCGCCTAGACGCGTAGCGAATGCCCTGCCCCCCACAATGACTGCATGGTCTTCAACAAACACGCAATCTGGTGAATTATCATCTGCTGCAAGAATCTCAACTGAAATTGAGCGTTTTGTGAATTCATTCAGCACTTTTTTGTGTTGGGTCCGGGCTGCTGCGACGTCGTTTGGTTCTTCAGTTGAGAAATGGCCATGTAATGCACCAGTCCACTTACTGGAAACCTCGCGGGAAATGATATGCAGGGGGAGAGGATAGGGGTCCATCAACATGAAGAAATGTTGGAGGATATTGTGCATTGCGCACATTCATTCACTAGGGAATGGGACTAACCAACGGTTCTTCGGGCCATTCCAGACGTTTAATGTCGAGGTCTCTAATGTCGAGCGCGTAATGAGGTGGTGAGGTGGAAGTGGATCATCGACGTGATCTGAACGGCGGTGGTTCCCAAGAGAAGAGGTTCGAGCGAGAGCTTGAATCAATGAAAGGCGAGCGAGACGAGCACAGGAACGCCAACCAAGCAATGCGCGGAAGGAGGGGTTGTGGAAAAGTGATGAAGAGGAGAGAGTCACGGAATCAAAGGCTTCGATGATCTCTTCGACTTGTTCAATTCCAGACGTTAAGGTGGATTCGTTCCGATGGGGGAACATGGCAGTTCGCATCACGGAAGAAAGGCGAGAAGGAAGGTCGGACATTTGAAGTGGCTTCGCATCGGCCTTAGGAGCAAGAGATATCTCAAGATCATCAATTGCTTCTAGGGACGCAGCCTCAACATCATCGGGAATCGGCATCCCATGTTCGCCTGACCATTCGGCTGCATATCTCCCTGCAAGAGAGCCTGAGACAAGACTTCCAAGGAGGCGATTACCTGCTATGGAACGTCCACCGAGAATTCCCGAAAGGGCGACGTCGCCTGCTGCGAACATACCAGTAAACCAAGTGGTCCAAGAGCCGTCGAGGACGCGACCACGCTCGTCGACGATGAGTCCGCCATGAGTGATGTGGGGCAGAGGTTCAACTGGAATCACATCATCCGAGAGATTGAGCCCAAATCGTTCTTTGAGTAATTCAATTGTTGAGATGCACCACTTCTCCGAGGATGTGTCAAGCATACGGGCATCAAGAACACATTCGCCTGCATCGCGCATCATCAATGCGAGCTCGTCTGCAGTGTGACCAGTATGCTCAATCACGTCACCGGATGAAGTGCGGATAACTGCACCGCGGTCCAAGAGTGAGAGGGGGATGCCGATTGTCGTACCACGGACAAATAATGGGTGCTCTCCAATAAATTCCATCCCACGAACGGGAACTCCTGCTTCAACTGCAAGATTCAAAATGTGTCCCCAAGCAGTCCCGGTACCAGTCCAAGCCCCTGAAAATCCAGATCCGGCGAGAATAATTGAATTGCAAAGGATTGTCTCGGGTTGTCCTAGGTCTGCATTGATTCCAACAACGCCCCGGACTGAGCCATCCTCTAGAAGGATTCTGAGAGGAATCCAATCATGCCGAACTTGGGCAGAGTGTTTGAGGCGTTGTTCGTCGAGGATTCTGCTGAGGGACCTTCCCGTAAGATCGCCTGCATGGGCAACACGCGGGATGGATTGGCCGAGGGAGGTGGTGAGGGTGAGGGAGCCATCGGCACCGCGCTCGGTGTTCAAACCCCAGCGCTCAAGGAGGGCCAGTTCACGTGGTGCTTCACGAAGCCAGACGTCCACAACTGATTGATCTGTGAGATATTCGGCGCCTACGATTGTATCGTATCTGTGGGCGACGTGGTCATCTTCCTCAAGAGAAGATGCGATGCCAGCATAGTGCGTCTGTTCATCCGAACCACCCCATGCATCTGAGGCAAGATGGATGGCTGTCGCGCCGTGTTCAATGGAAGAGAGAAGAGCCCTCTGAGCGGCCACTCCATTTCCAAGGATGACGACATCGAAGGTCTGCATGAAATGGGGATTCAACCATCGACCTTCAACGTGGCGGATTCATGAAGGGTGTAAGTATGAATGTCGCAGCATTTAGAAATGGCTGTCCCGCCCCCCGTTCATGGCCCGCCTACAGTTCGTTGAGTACCGCTGCCTCAAATGCGGCAACCATGAAGACTTTGAGCCAAAAAAACCTAGTATCAAATGCAAAATGTGCGGTGGTCGGATTTTTGTGAAACCTCGGCGAAACTTCATGAAATTCGTCGACGCTAACTGATCATGATGACTTCCACGCAGGAGAGAATCCCGTGGTTGGTTCGTTATCGCCCCACAACGTTTGATGATTGGATTGCACCCGAAACCACCCGCAAACAACTTGTGTCAAGCGCAGTCTCTGCATCCCCGCCACATCTTCTCCTATCTGGGCCACCTGGATGTGGAAAAACAACTGCGTGGCTGATGTTCGCAAGACAGGCCCTTGGCCCTAGTTGGAAGGGTACGACACATATCTATCAGGCAAGAGATCGGGCAAAGGGAAAAGCGACTGCTGCATTCACAGATTTCCTTCAGCCTCAGAATGATGGTGGACAGAGTCTTGCTGGAAAAATGAGTCTTTCAGCTTTTGACCGGGAATTCATCTCGGTTGAAGGGCCCCCGCCGCCGGCAGGCGTTGAATCATTTGGAACCGGGGGGGGGCAGCGCCCCATCTCTAGACTGATTGTCATCGAAGATGCTGACCATCTTGGACATAGAATTCAACCAATGCTGCGCGGGATGATGGAAAAAGAATCCCGCACGACACGGTTTGTGATGACATGTCGGGCCCCAAGTCGACTAATCGATGCATTGAGAAGTCGTCTGGTACATTTGAGATTACCACCCATCCCGAATAAGAGTATTCGAAATCGGTTATCTTGGATCTTCGAGCAAGAAAAGGAAGTGGCAGAGGAATCTGTGCTAGATGACATCACGCACGTTGCTCAAGGAGACCTTCGTCGAGCACTTCTCATCGCTGAAGTGATTGCTGCAAAAGGGTGGCTGGGGGATAGGAGCATGGTCCAAGAGTATCTTCTGAATACGAAAGAATTGGACGGCCATAAGGTCCTTCAGCAGGCTCTCAAAGGGCGAACTCATGCTATCGAAATGGTGACTACCAGGGGAATGAAGGTAGAACGACTTGATGGGGCGATGGGGATTGTTGATGACTGGTTCTACGAAGAAGGGCTTGAACCGAGTGAAGTGGTACATCGCCTACATCTTGCACTTGTGGCTTCAGGCATGATGTTGACTCCAGACTTACAGGACGAATTATTGTCAGCTCTTGCTCAAATGGATGGACGCCTTCATTCGACTGTCATGCAAAGGGCAGTTGTTGAGGAATTCATGCTGGCTTGCAGTGAAATCGGAATGCGTCATGGCCTTGGGCCGAGGGATTGAGAAAACGGGCGCGGCAGGATTCGAACCCGCGATCTCCGGCTTAGGAGGCCGGCGCATTATCCAGCTGTGCTACGCACCCGGCTAACGACCGCAGGGGTAAGGTCAAGACGATTGCGTTTGGCAGTACTCAACAAAATTACCAATGATACGCGAACCATGTTCTGTATGAGTTACTTCAGGGTGGAATTGAACTCCAAAACGATGGCGTTCTAAACATTCCATCGCTTGGACGGGGCAGGTTTCAGACTCGGCTGTAATGGTAAACCCGTCTGGCACAACGTCGACCTCGTCGTTGTGGCTGGTGAAGGCCTGCTGGACTTTGGGAGTATTGTTGAAAAGAATTGAGTGGTCAACAGTGGTGATCTCAACTGCACCAAATTCAGGGTGTTCAGCTGGACTGGCTGACCCACCATAGTGCGTAGCCATGAATTGATGTCCAGCACAGATGCCGAAAATTGGGATGTCGAGGGAAAGGTATTCCCCGCATGCACCAAGTTCTCCTGTCAATCCAATTCGGGCTGCCCCCCCTGAAAGAAGGAGGCCATCGAGCCCTTCTCTCAACGAAGTGATTGGCATATCGTTAGGAAAAATCTGGGTGTCAACATCGATGTCTCTAAGCATTCGCCACTCCCGATGCGTCCACTGCCCCCCGTTATCAATCACATCAATTCGCAGGGGGTGAGGCAATACCTTCCCTCAGTATCCTTCATCTTCTGAGCCCATGGGGCGTGGACCGGGGCCACGGGGGCCGGGGCCTCCAGGACCACGAGGGCCGGGGCCTCCAGGACCACGGGGGGCGGGACCACCAGGACCGGGACCACCAGGACCGGGACCACCAGGACCGGGACCA
>Ga0208408_1000408_pt1 | contig 29030 bp, 44 predicted proteins | sample ETNtaG_4_FD_185776 | JGI IMG/M metagenome (GOLD analysis project Ga0208408, IMG submission 185776) | Marine microbial and viral communities from oxygen minimum zone, Eastern Pacific Ocean - ETNP201406SV67 (SPAdes) (version 2) | ecosystem: Environmental > Aquatic > Marine > Oceanic ... | reverse complement strand
TTCTTTCTATTTTACCTAGCTTAAACAACTCTGTTACTCTAGGTCTTACAGTAAAAGGACTCAAAGCTAATAATTCAGCAACCTCATCTGCAGTAGCACCAAAATTTCCTTTGTTAACTATAACATCAAAAACTTTTTTTCTTATAGTTTCAGCTCCAGCTGTTATTAACTCTGCAGCTTCCAGAGAAGTTCCACCTTCCTTACTTCCTGGTGACAATGGGTATGATTGTTTTACCATTCATCTCCTTTGTGTTAAAGTTATCAAAATCAATATATTGTGGTGGTTCTTTCTTGCTAGTTACAAAATGCCAAAATAATATTTCTGCATTTTCTAGTTTATCTTGAAACTTTTTATCTTCAGTAACTTCAATAATCTCATGTTTCAAATTTCCAAAAAATACTGATAAATACACTTTAGGATAATTACATACCATTAAATAATGTTGTAATTGTGCTTTATATTTATCAGATACCTTTTTCGGATTACTAAAAGCATTAGTATGTTTACATTCTAATATAGCTTTATCTTCATCTAATATTAATCCATCAACATGAGCATACATATATTTATATTTTGGATGAAAGAATGTTTCTTGTTTACCATCCACCTTTAATTTAGTTAATTTTTCAAACCAACTTATATTAAATGATTCAGTATGTATTCCCATTTGTACTGGTAACACATCACTTAAATCAGGATAGACACTATCACCTATTTTTTCTGACCATAATTGATGCCAATCACCTTCATATAGTCTTGTTGCATCAGATCCACCAATACCTTGCTTTCTATCAAAATCTTTCTTCAAATCGTACCTCCAACTTTCCAATAATGTTTAGGTTGTTTTTTTAAATGCGTTAGCAACAACTTCTCTAACTTTGATTCCCATATTTGTTGCTTTGTTCTTCTTAAGTTTTTCCCATCTTTCTTTTTTTTCTTTCTCATGTTTTAACCTCAACTTTTCTATTTTATTTACATATTTATATGGCAATGTACCATTTAATATCTCACTAGCAGTTTTATTATAAACATCTTCATCAAATTCAATTTGCTTATAAAATTTAAGCAATCTCATTCGAAAAAGCATTTGCCTATTATGTGGAGCTGAATAATCTATGTTAGATTTTTTCTTCAGACTTTTTAGTAGATTCTTCATTAACAAATGTTCCTTCTTTAAATTTAGCTAACATGGCGTCTAACTCTTTCTCTTTAGCTTTAAACTTATCCGTTATCGTTCTAGATTTCACTAGATAATGAATAGCATCTATCATTTCTTCAATAGTTTCTTCTATCCATTGGTCTAACGGTCTGTCATTAGATTCCATTGTTTTACCAAACTTTTCCATACCTTGCATATGTCGTTTTAAAATTATATCGACAACTTTATTTACAATTGGATCATTTGTTAGTGTACCCTTTTCTTCATAATCAGGATTTATCATTTAGCATCTTCTTTGGGGTTAATGTTATTTTCATATCAAGAGCATCTGCCCAACAGCAGAATAGCCAACCACTAGGTTTTCTTATTCCACATTCCCATTTAGAAACTAAACCTTTGGCAACACCCAAAACTTCATCCATTTCTAGTTGTGATATACCTTTAGATTTTCTTGCAACCACAAATTGAGGTATTACGGTATTATGGAATATTTTACCTAATGCTAAACTAGTCATAATATATCCTATTAAACAAATCACTCATTGTTAAGATATACTGATTTATGGAGTAAAATCAACTATTGTGCGTTGCTTCCACTCTCGCTTTCACAACGCAACAATAGGTCGCTAGTGCGTCTAGACATTAGGTTTCTACTCTAGCTATTAAGGACTGACACGAATTACTCCGATGCCTTAAATTCGTTGATATTCCAATCAAATTTATCACATATTTGAAATAACTGATGTGCAAATATCCTATTAGTTCCATTCTCAAATTTTTGTACCTGTTGAAAACTAACTCCCAATACATCAGCAAGATTTTGTTGTGTGAGTTTAGATTGTTTTCTTTTTCGTTTAAGATGCTGTCCAATTTTAAAATTATATTCGTTCTTACTCTTTTTCATTCATTAATTCCTTTTTTAATAAATTATATACTGCATGATTATTAGGTATTTTCCATATACCTTTTTTATTAATTCTTAAACTTACATGGTAAATTAAACTTGTATGATCTCTGTCTGTAATTACAGCTATTTGTGGATATGAAAATCCACTTAATTCTCTAGTTAAATTAATTGCTATAGATCTCGGTATCACTAAATACTGATTTCTAGCTTTAGCAAATAATTCTTCTTGTGATATTTTAAAATAACTACAAACTTTAAATTTTATTTTTTGAAATATATCAGCACTATTAATAGGTGTTACATCAGGAACAAATTTAAAAGGTTTTTCATTTGATTTCATACCAGCACTATAACCAGCTTGATATATTGCCTGTTCTCTATCAGTTAATAAATTATATACGGTTTTAACAGTTTTTAATAAAGGATTATTATTTGTAGGAATTGTCATTCAGGTTCATTATTGTACTCACGAATGGTATCAATACCCACATTATATACTAATTCTTCTTTAAATTCTGTAATCATTTTTCTTAATTTTTTTTCGTCTTTTATTGTTTCCATGTCTTTGACTCTGTTAGCAACATATCTTGTATCTATACAATTTACTCTTTGTGTCATTGAATATTTCCTTTTCTTCTAGAAGCTTCAAGAGTTCTCCAAACATCTATTTTTAATATAGCAGTAGCTCTTTTATTTTTCATAGTATTAACTTCTTTTCTTAATTCTTTAATTTTACTAATTTCAGTAAAATAACTTCTAGTAGAATAAAATTGTTCTGTTAATAAACCCATAGAAATTTTAGGTTTTTCGGCAGCAGTTGCACCTATCCAAGAACCTTTAACATTTTTTAAATTATCAATTTGAAAATCTAATAAAGCATCCTTTTCTGCATAAGGTTCATCGGTTTGTGCTAAATATAATAAATCTTTTTCAATATCCATTTTGTTTTTTCTCCATATTATTCAATCGTTTAGTAGATTTATCAATAAATTGATCTACAAAATTTTCTAAAAATTTAGACGACATAGGATTTCTTTTATTAAATGCTCTAATTAAATGTATTAAATCCATATCTCCTATTTTAATTAATTCCCCTTTACTTTCGGAATGATATGTGAAGTTTAACTGTTCCTCCATATCACACGGTATCGTTCTGCCCATTACTTTCATTATATTAATTAATTGTCTAATGGTCATTTTAATTCACTTTCTTTTATTTGTTTTCTTATTTTTATTTCTTCATCAGCTAGATGTGATTTCATATCCATAAGCATATTTAATCTACCATATAAATTGCCTATTCTTGATATTGCAGCATAAGAGTCTGCAACACTAAACATTTGTTTTGCTAATGGGCTATCTTGTTTGGATTTTTCAGTCATTTTCTTCTCCTAAAGATTTTCTTGCTATTTTAATAAGTAATTGAAGAACTTTTTTAATTTCTTCTTTAGAACAATCATCAATCATGTCTTTTGCTTCAATTTGAAATTCCTCAAGATCTATAATATCCATGTGATTTAAACTACTTTCCAAACCATCTAAATTATCATTAGCTGATTTATTTATTTTTTTATCGATACTATCCATATAACTCCTCCCAATAATTAGATCTCATCATTTCTGCGACTTGTTTTTCTCTTTTTCTTGATACGTTGTGAACTGCTCCTCTAGTGATTGGGTTGGTTGCCCAGTCAGTAGCTGTTTGGTAAATCGCAAAAACTGTAAAACCGTATTTGCTACAATAGTTATTCCATAAACTATCCAAATGCTTAAGGACAAGCATACTGTTGTCATCAATATCAAGCTTTGTTTTACGGCTTGCCAAAGTTTTCCTAAATAGGTGAGTGACTGCATTATTAGTTACCTTTCTTTGCATCATTTTAAATAGATCTTCACCTAATTCTTTATGAGCTGTAACACCCATTCTAAAATCATTCATAGTGAAAGATATATCTCGTTTATCGTTGTGTTTATTATAGACAATAAATGTCCAATCAGGTCTTACCATTCCATTTAAACAAACTACATAAACGGAAGACCACATGATTTGTTGCCCCCATCTACCATCCATAGATGAGTAGATTCTTAATTGTGGTATGATTTTTTCTTCAGTACCTTTGATATGAAATCCACCATCCTTATAGTTATTTAAATCAATAGCATCATCCCAAAAGTTAATTGTACGAATAAATTTTCTACCACCTTCAAGTACTTGGTCTTTAGGTGTAATAGTATATTTTTCGTAATCAGGTACAGCTTCAACAATAACTTCATTGACCTTTTCTGCTAGTTCAGCATACGGTCTTACAATGTAATCATCTGTATGAATACCAAGTAATTTACCATTATCTTTTCTTACTAAAGCATATCTATTTACATCAGTATATGCTTCTTCCATGTTTTCAGCATTACCATATACATCTGATTCATATTTTAATTGTTTTTTCTCTACATCAAAATACGCACTTTCATCTATTGTGAGTAGATTTTTCGGCATCTCTGTGTTAACTGCTAAGTTCATAAAGACCTCTTTCTTTCTTTCATATCGAGTCAAGCCCCACGCAACGTGGGGTTTTGACAGTTACCTTTTATAATCATACAGTTCCAACCTAATTTTATTCTTATCAGCTGTTCCTGTATTATAAATTTTTTCAATATTTACTATAAAATCATTTCTACTACCTTGATTTTTCAATTTAGAAGAATTATTTTTTAATCTCTTTTCAAAGATTTTCCATTCAAAAGTTTTATTTTGAAACACAGATAAACAAGCATCTATAAAGTTTCTCTTTTTATAATATTGAAAATATTCCCCAATCCATGTTATTCTTTTAGCTTGAGTTTTTCCCCATTCTAAACTTTTGATAGTAAATTCACCATTCTTAAATCCTGTAGCTACTTTATGATCTACATAACCTTTGTTATTCAACATAGATATTGAAGCCATTATAGGAAATTGGTATGTTTTAACAAACCACTCTAATAATTGATAATCTCTAATACCTAATTTAACATGACTCATTAAATAGTCAGTTAGAGTCCATTTTTTAGTATTAGCATTTAATGCTCTTACATCTTCTAACTCAAATTTATTTTTAACAATATAAGTTACAGGAAAACCACATAGTTTATATGCTTCTAATCTATGTTGTCCATCTTGGACATTCATGTTTTCATCTACTATAATAGGCATTTCCAGATCTTTATCTTTGATAAGTTCTGCTAATTTTCTCACCCATGGTTCATGTATAGATCTATTACCTTTTACATATTTAAATTGAGCAAGATCACTAGTTTTATATATTTTACTATTTGACATCTTTTTCCTTTTTTATTTGACAGTTACAATTATCACATGGACATATATCTAAATATTCATCTATGTGTTCTTCATTACAATGACATTCGTGATTGCAATTCGTACATTTCTTTACTTCAGTTTCAGAACCATTCGGTAGCATCAGCAACTTTCCATTCTATTTTCTTTTTAAATTTATTACGCTTACCATAATCAAGAGCTTCTTCTTCTTGCATCCATACTTCAGTAGTAAATAATTCCCATTTATCTTCTATTTTCCATATGATACAATACATTACTTCACTTTTGGTAATTCAGGAAATGGCATTACTACATCATCTACTGTTGTAGTTGGTTTAACACCATCTAATTTAAATTCATATCTAGCAATTTCGGCATCTTCCATATATCCTTCAACTTCTTCTGCAGTATAAATACCTAATAGATTTAATCCTTCAGTAAATTCTTTACTGTTAATTTTACAAGCTCCATAATCATCCTGCAATTTTTCTATTTTTTGTGTGAATAATTCATCTGAACTATTTGCCATTTGATTTTCCTTTTTGTTATCTTCGAACCATATTCTAATTAATACTACCATCATAAATGATAGCATCAAAATTATAAATGTTGTCGGTGTCATTAATTAACTATATGATTGTCCTTACGTTTAATTTCATAAGGAAGTTCTACCTTTTCAGGCATATTTCTAGCTATTGCATACAATAATCCTAGAATTATTCTTATTGGAAACATGATTGCAATCCAAATCCATTTAGCTGCAACATTCATTAACCAATTTTGTATCGTTTTTAACATTTTTTTCTCCTTTTTAAGTTACACTTATTGATTGTTATTATCACTGCACATTGTGAATACATTAGGGTGAGTAAAATATGAGGTCTAGAATCTCCAACATATTAAACTCACCACTAATTCCAGATCTTACTGAGTGGGGTGTATGCGCAATCATCCACAGAATAGGATCAGGGATCAGCCCTGGCGCGGTTCCAAGTATTTCTACCATCGCTACTTATCCAGATTCCTTTATCGCGCTGATCCCAAATCCAACAATGTTTTTACTTATTCACCTAATTCTTCAGCAAATTCTTCTGCTAAATCATTATGGTATTCATCCAAATCATGACTCATTGGATCAAAATATTCATCTTCCATAATATTTTCCTTTCATAATTAAATGCCATTCGGCAGCAACCCCAAGCGAGGGAGCCAACCAAAGTTGGCGACCGAGCTAGTGTTTTTGCCCCTTTGTTTTTTTAGAATAATTCTAAACACGATAAAAAAAGCCCCCATAGTAATAATTACTACGAGGGCTTAATTTAATAAACTAACCAACCAACTGTTCTTTTAGTTGATCTTTAAGGAATTGTTTATTCGCTGTACTAACTTTGTCTTTGTCAGTAGCAGATTTTCTATTTGGTTTAGGAACATAGTCTTTTCCAAAAACTTTCTTATATTCTTTTGCTAAAGTATCTACAATTACTTCAGCTCTACGAATATTAAGTCTTTGGGCTTTGTTTCTAAACAACAACCTTTCAAGATCATTAGCAGAAATCTCAGTTCCTACATCTTCACTTGTAGCCTTTTTAGTTGCCTCAATAGTCTTATCAAATGATGCATTACACATTTCACAATGTCTATAAAAAGCACCATAGATACTATCAAAATTCCATTCTGCAATTTTTGACCAATCTTTACACTCAATAAATGGCGTAATAAGACTACTAATAGCTGTTTGAACTCCAGCTATCATATTACTCTCAGATTCATCTAACACCATTTCCATGTTAGTTATTCTTGAATCTGGATCATCTCTATAAGTTTCAGCACTCATATTTGTTTTCCTTTCGTTTCATTATTAATTTTATATGTTAACCAACAAAAACCACCAATTAAAATCGGCGATAATATTATTGCAATTAACATACCTGTATAGAAGCCTACGATAATTAAAACAGCAACTACCAATATTTTCAATATTGCTATCCATTTATTTATCATAAAGATCCTTCCATACTACTTAACTCAGAGTCAATGTTAGCTAACTCACTAACATCACCCTTACTAACAGCCTCATCTCTTTTCACTGCTAGTTCTTCAACTCTCTTGATATTTTTACTATCTTTTGCAATAACATAGTAATCAAGCAAATCATAAATGTTCATAACTACCTTTCTAGTTAAAGTTAATAAATGTCCTTTACACGGACACCGTGCAAGAACGAGGGGATTCCTTGCTGTTCTTGCGACAAAGTGCAGCCCTTGCCCAATCTAATTGGGCCAAGGCGACACACCTTCTTAGGTGTGGCACTTTGTTGATTAGGACAGCGAAGGGGAGTCCTTGTTACGCTAGGTGATCCCGTGTGCCCCTGCGGCGAGCAGAGTGCATTTAAAAATGTACCGAAGTGAGTCCACGAACGAGGACAGGGAGATCGTAAGAACCGTAGGTTCTTGCTTGGACATATTGAGAGCATTGAAATGAGCTTTGATTAAAAAGAAACGACCAAAGGGAGTGTCTGTCTTGGCAGTCTTTTTAATAAAGTGAATGAAGATACAACATCTAGTATTGTGCGTAGCGCAAGATACTAAAGTACTAATATAATGCTTGACACGTCAATTTATGACGCATAGTTAAGAAGGGGCAGAATATAATAACGAGATGCTTAAAGACGACCTAACAGATAAACAGAAAGCACTGGTAGATACCATCGTATCAACTGGGTGTAGTATAACGGAAGCTGCTAAAACAGCTGGATATTCAACAGAAGTCAGTAAAGATTCAGCGAGAGTAAGTGCTTCTCGCACACTACGTTTACCAAAGGTACAGAGTTATATGAGCAAGTGTATTGCTAATACTCTAGGACTTGGTGCAGTAAGTGCGAGTAAGAGACTTATCGATCTCTCTAGCGGAGCTAGGAGTGAGTATGTTCAACTTGAAGCAAGTAGGGACATACTCGATAGAGTAGGGTTAAGAGCACCTGACAAGGTGGCACATAATGTAACAGGCGATATTAAGATAAGTATCGACCTCTCTTAAAAAAAGTGTCGGTACTACCGACTCTTTGTCCACACCTCGAGTTTCGAGGGGTGGGGGCAAAAACACCCATCGTTAGATGACTAGTGGAGTCATACAAGCAACAGAGGTGTTTTTTAAGTTCGTTATCACGTTCTAATAAATTTGTAGATCCTCCAAAAGTAAGTTATATAAATTAATGGCAAAGAAAGAATTTGTAGAACACGTAACGAAGGCAAGGTTTAAAAAAACTTCCCAATCAAAAAGAAGACCTAAACTATCTTCAATGAATAAATCCAGGAAACGGAGTTACAAGAAGTATAGATCTCAGGGCAATTAATGTGCGTTTTAAGAAATAACATATATTGCTAGACATTGGTTATGTCAGATAAATTAAAGAATGTTTGGAAGCAAATAACAAAAGAAAAACCAATACAATCTCAAGAAAACAAACCTTACGATAGAGATGTTTCTGGAGCAGAAGCTGCTAATTATAAAGCACCTAACATCATAAAAAAAATAAAAGACTCATATACTTATGGATATGAAGATGGTTGGAATCAAAGAAGTAAAAAGGGTAGCAATAAAATTATGGCTCATTCTGATAGAAAGATTAAAAAGAAATAATTATGTCAGATAAACTTAAAAATATTTGGAAACAAGTTAAAACTACTGTTGCAAAAAATGCTCCACATATTGTGGACATAAGTGTTACATCACAAGTTAAAGCAATTAACAAAGAAGTTAAAAGTAGAGCTAATAAAGCTCCTTGGTATAAAGAACCAACTTATAAAGATTTAGGTCAAGCCTACAAAACAGCAGCTAAAAATATTAAAAGTAAGAAAAAGAAATAAGTGTGTCGGATAAGCTTAAAAATGTTTGGAAACAAATTAAAGCTGGTCATGAATATATTTCTAGTAATTATGGTCATACAGCTAGAGAAGATAAGGGTGTTAGAAAATTAAAAATGAAGTTAGATAAAGATGTTTCAGGAGCTGAAGCTGCTGCAACTAAAAATACAACTTATTCTGACAAAAAAATTAAAAATTTAAAAAAACCTTGGCACAAATAAAAAAAAATAAGTAAGTGCGTTTATCTTTCTAGGGTTGTGCTATAAGTAGATTATTCCAATAAATCAAAAGAGGTTAAATGTTTTACTTAGTAAAAATTTGGGATAATAGTGATTGTTTTTTAAAGAAAGAAATACTATACCAATCAGATAACGATGTTAATGCAATGCAGAAAGCAAGTGCTGCTACGCCTGATGGGTGTAGATCGACTTATGAGTCAATTGATAAGGAAAAATATGAAAAAGAAAAAATTAAAAAAGCCGAAGAAGAAGAAAAAACCATCATCGAAGAAGACATCACCTCGTAAACGTGGCTACTAAAGCTGAGAAGGTTCATATGGAAAAGGTGGCAAGTCTTGGATGCTACATCTGCTTAAGACCTGCTTCTTTACATCATATAAGAAATAACGGAACTGGGAATGTAGGAATGGGAAGGAGATCCTCCCATTTTGAAGTAATCCCTTTATGCTATGACCACCATCAAGGTCAACACTCAATTCATTTAGATAAAAAAAATTTTGAAAAGAACTTCGGTACGGAAAAAGAAATACTGGAAAAAATCTTAAAAAGGATTACAACTAGTGCATGAGCTTTCTCAAAACCTTATCTCTTAAAGATAGAAGAAGATTAAGAACAATAGTTAAAAAAACCCATTTAAGTTATTACCCTACACATATGATAACGGATTATGAAGCTGATAAGCTTATAGAAGCTTTCGGAGAAGAAACTGTATTCAATATGTTGAAAACTAATGTAGGTGTTAATGTCGATTAAATTTGCTTATAAACCAGAAGGCATAACTCTTAAGACTTTTATGAAGTCTAATGACTTTTTTAGAGGTATGCGTGGGCCAGTAGGTTCAGGTAAATCAGTTGCTTGTTGTATTGAAGTCTTTAGAAGATCTTTATTACAAGCTAAAAACAAAGAAGGAAAAAGAAAAACTCGATGGGCAGTTATAAGAAATACAAATCCCCAACTAAAAACTACAACAATTAAAACATGGCTTGATTGGTTTCCTGAAGATGTGTGGGGAGATTTTGCTTGGTCTGTTCCTTATACTCATAGAATTATTAGAGGAGATTTAGAAATAGAAGTATTATTTCTAGCTCTTGATAGACCAGAGGATGTAAAGAAATTACTATCTTTAGAACTTACAGGTGTATGGATCAATGAAGCTAGAGAAATACCTAAATCAATTATAGATGCTTGTACCATGAGAGTAGGAAGATACCCCTCAATGAGAGATGGTGGTGCTACTTGGTATGGAGTTATAGCTGATACTAACGCACCTGAAGAAGATCATTGGTGGCCTATCATGGCAGCAGATGTTCCTATACCAGATCACATATCTAGAGATGAAGCTTTAATGTTAATTAAACCTGATAACTGGTCTTTCTATTCACAACCTCCTGCATTATTAGAAAAAAAAGATAAAGATGGATCAACTACAGCATATGATCCTAATCTATTAGCAGAAAATAAATCAAACCTAACGCCTAAATATTATTCAAATATTATTAGAGGTAAAACAAAAGGATGGATAGATGTTTATGTTTTAAATAAACTAGGTTCAATTGAAGAAGGAAAACCTGTATATCCAAACTTTAAACAAGAACTACATTGTGCTACCGAGATATTGTTACCCAATATTTCACAACCACTATATATAGGGATTGACTTTGGATTAACACCTGCAGCAGTCTTTGGTCAAAGACTTGTTACAGGAAGATGGGCAATTTTAGATGAGCTTGTTTGTTTTGATATGGGTGTAGTTAGATTTTCAGAATTGCTAAGAGGTATAATAAGAAAATCCTATAGAAACTTTGATGTTCAGATATATGGAGATCCTGCTGGAGATTTTAGATCACAGACAGATGAAAGAACTCCATTCCAGATTATGAGGAATAATGGATTGAAAGCTATACCAGCTCCTTCTAATGATCCTGCTTTAAGAGTTGAAGCAGTAGATGTAACTTTGCAAAGATTAATAGATGGTAAAGCTGGTTTCTTGCTAGACAAAAAATGTGTTAATTTAAAAAAAGGATTTAACGGAGGTTATCATTATCGAAGACTTCAAACAGCAGGAGATAGATATGACGAAAAACCTTTTAAAAATAGATATTCTCATGTCCATGATGCTTTACAATATTTAATGATGGGAGCTGGAGAAGGTAGAACAATTCTATCTGGTAAATCAAGATCTCAACCTATGATCGCCAAGAAAGAATGGGATGTATTTGCAGGACAAAAAAAGAAAACAAGGAAAGTATGGGATCTATTCAAGAGGAATGGTTAGTTTATTTTTTTGAACCTAAAGCAAGGTATTCAAAATATATATGGTGGAGTTGGAATTATACATCAAAATTCACTCATTGTGGATCTTTAAATTATAATCCAGATAAAAAAATATGGAATCATATTCAATTTACCCACGCAGGTATTAAGATAGAACTTTTAGATGAAGATCAAGCTTCAGAATTATTAACTAAACTACATGGGTTTGAAATACTAATATGTCCTGTTAAAGATGATTGGCAGCTTTTGAGGATTAAAGAATTATCCTGTGTATCATTTACAATGAGATTAATAGGATTTTATAGATGGTGGATCTTCACTCCTTATCAATTATATTGTGCGTTGATAAAAGCTGGATATAAGTCATTTTGGAAGAATAGGGATAATCATGGCAAAAAAACCAAAAACACCTAATGAGATCATTGAAGCTATTGAGGACTTACATTCTCAAGAGCAAGATCTTTTAGAACAATTAAAAAAAAGTATTAATTCATATGATGACAGTGATGATGATTTTGATGATGATGATGATTTTGACAGGGATAATATATAATGAGTTCTAATGGAAATAGTGGAGCTGGTGATACAGAAGTATCAGGATATGAAGCTGAAATTACAAAACAAAGAAGAGGCACTAAAAAAGAAATAAATAAAGGTGTTGCAGTTTCTACTTCTGGTGACAGAAAAGTTAAATCAAATAAAGGTGCTTTTATTCAATCTGGTGCAGATCAAATTGAAAAAAATCTTAAAATAGATTCTTTTACTGATTTTCATGCATTTAAAGTTGTAGGCAATCTTTTAGAAGAACCATTCAAAGCAGGATCAATTAAAACAAGAACTTTTTTTTCAGATAAAGTTTTATCAAAAAAAGGTGTTACCCATGATGGTATGCATTATGGTAAAACAACATTTGAAAATTTATCTTTAGAAAAACAAAATAAAATTTATGCTGATTACATAAGTAAAAGAATGTCAGGTGAAACTGATGCTTATGGCAATCCAAATCCTGGTTATAATAAAGGTGGCAATGGTGGTAATCAAACTAGAAAAACAGAAGCACAAATAGAATCAGAATCTGAAACTGAAACAAAAAAAGCAGACGTTGCAATTTCAGAAGATGAGTATAAAAAGCGTAGAGGACTGATAGGTTCAAGATCAATGTTTTCAAGATCAGGTGGTCGTGGATTTTTTGACTCTACTGGTTCAGCAATAATGTAAATGAATTAAATGGAATATATAGATACAGCAGATGTACCAATTACAGGAACATCAGATAGAGCAAGTGAGATTCTTAAAAAATATAAAGAAGCTCAAAACATAAAAGATTTTTGGAAGGATAGATTCGAAGAAGCATATGAATATTGTTTACCTAATCGTGAGTCTTTCTATGATGAATCCCCAGGCCAAAGACGTACCGATAAAATTTTTGATGAAACAGCTGTTGTCGGAGTCCAAGAATTTGCATCAAGACTCCAAGCAGGTATCACACCCACATTTGCAAGATGGGCAGACTTCCAAGCTGGATCAGAAATTCCACAAGAACAAAAATCATTTATCAATCTTGAATTAGATAAAATTACAGATTACGTTTTTCAAGTATTACAAAATTCTAATTTTAATCAAGAAATCCATGAATCATTTATGGATCTTGCTATTGGCACAGGTGTTATACTTGTTGAAGAAGGAGATTCTGTTGATCCAATTAAATTTACAGCAGTACCTTTAACAAGAGTATGTTTAAATAATGGGCCTGATGGAAAGATAGATACTATTTATAGAACAAGATTATGTAAACCCCACGAAATAAATATCTTATATCCTAAAGCTGTATTACCAGAAAACTTTAATCCTTTAAAAAATAAAAAGAAAATTAAAATTATAGAAGCTATTTATAAAGTTTATGAAGATAATGTAGAAAAATATAAATTTTGTGTAGTGATGGAAAATCCTAAAGCAATTTTATTAGAAGAAGAATATACTGGAGAAGGATCAAATCCTTATTTAGTATTTAGATGGAATAAAGCATCTGGTGAAGTTTATGGTAGAGGCCCAGTATTTAATGCAATGGGTGCTATTAAAACTTGTAACCTTACTATAGAATTAATATTACAAAATGCACAAATGTCTGTAAGTGGAGTTTATACTTACGAAGATGATGGTGTAATTAATCCTGATAACATTTCCCTTGTACCAGGATCTCTAATCCCTGTAGCTCCTGGATCTAGAGGTTTATTACCAATTCAGGCAGCATCAAACTTTGATGTTGCCCAGTTGGTACTAAATGATATGCGTCAAAATATTAAGAAAGCATTATACATGGAAGCATTAGGAAAACCTGAAGGAACTCCTATGACAGCAACTGAGGTTTCAGAAAGAATGGCAGATCTATCTAGACAAATAGGTTCTTCTTTTGGAAGACTTCAATCTGAATTAATTAATCCATTATTAAAAAGAATAATTAGAATTTTATCTAAACAAGGTAGAATTGACATCCCTAAAGTTAACGGTAGGGAAGTTAAAATAGCTCCACGTTCACCTCTAGCACAAGCTCAACATTTACAAGATGTTGCAGATGTAACTAGGTTTAATGAAATAATTGCAGGTACGTTTGGCCCACAAATGATTAATTTAATTGTGGATCAAAATGAAACTGCAAAATATTTAGCAGAAAAAATGAACTTACCTGAAAAACTTATTAGAGATGAACAGGAACAGAAAGAGTTGGTAAATCGTATGCAACAATTACAACAAAGTGCACAAGAAGAAGGAGGAGAAGCTCCACCAGGAGCATAATATGACATGGGATGCTTTAAATAAAGAAAAACCAAAAATTGCAAATAGTGTAGATGGATATGTTAGAACAGAGAAAGAGGAAACTCAACTTAACAAACATTTTGCCAACGTCTTTAAAGATGATGAAGGTAAAAAAGTTCTACACTACTTACAATCAATAACTACTGAAGCTGTTGCTGGGCCTAATGTAACTAGCAATCAGTTATTTCATATCGAAGGTATGAGATTTTTAGTAGGAATCATTAAATCAAGAATAAAAAAAGGAGAACAAGATGGCAGATGATAATGCAACATCAGCACCAATCGCCACAGAAACAATTGGTTCTGAAATAAGTAAACCTGATTATGTTCAGGATAAGTTTTGGGATTCAGATTCCAAACAAGTAAATATAGAAAACCTATCTTCAAGTTATAATTCACTTGAAGCTAAATTAGGTTCTAGAACCGAAGATCTTTCTAAACAAATTAGAACAGATATAGAAGCCGAAAGACTTAAGAATGTTCCAGAGTCTTATAAGTTAAATGTTCCAGAAATGGAAAACACTAAATTATCTGTAACTGCAGAAATGCCCATAGTTAAATGGTGGGGAGAAACTGCTAAAGATGCAGGTCTTTCTCAAGAACAATATGATTCAGGTGTTAAAGCATTTGTTGATAACGCTATAGCTAACTTACCTAATCTTGAACTTGAACAACAAAAACTTGGAGATAATGGTAAAGAAAGAGTTGAAGCTGCATCAATGTGGTCTAAAAAACATTTAAGTCCTGATGGATATTCTACAATATCCGATTTAGCTGGAACAGCTGGAGGAGTTAAAGTTATAGAAGAATTGATGAAGCTTACTAAAGATACTAATATGCCAACATCACAAACTCAAGTAGATGTTTCTGCTAATGCAGATGATTTAAAATCAATGTTGAATGATCCTCGTTACTGGGACAGTGGTAAAAGAGATCCTTCTTATGTAAGACGAGTTACTGAGTTATATGAAAAGGCGTTCAAAAATCAAGCACCAAAAAGTTAAATTTAAGTATAAGAAACTTAATAAACCTTTTAAATGGAGAGATTGTGTATCTCAAACAGGATGGCTCACTGCTGTAGAAATAGAAGCAGCAGTACCTGCCAAATGTATTACTGGAGATTTTTGGATTTATAAAGATACAGATGATTTTATTACTCTTTTTGGTACTTATTCTTACGATGAAAAAGGTGCAATAGAATTTGGTGAAGTTATAACTATTCCCAAACAATGGATTTAATGTGCGTTGCCAACATTATCTGTAAATAATATTTCTTATTCAAGACCTTAGAATGTTTAATGTTTGCCCTTAACTGGACAACAAACCCCCTGCATTAAAAGACAATCGGTAAATTAACAATAACAAAGGACATAATACAATGGCAAGTTCAATCACAAATGCCTTTATTACTCAGTTCGAAGCTGAAGTTCATATGGCTTACCAAAGAATGGGAAGCAAATTGAAAAATTTAGTTAGAACAGTCAATGGTGTTAATGGTTCTACTGTTAAGTTCCAAAAAGTTGCAAAAGGTTCTGCAAATACTAAAGCAAGACATGCTGAAGTAGTTGCAATGGATCTAGCTCACACAGCTGTGAGTGCGACTTTAACTGATTACTATGCAGCAGATTACGTTGACAAATTAGACGAGTTAAAGATAAACATTGATGAACGGCAAGTTGTGGCTCAATCAGCAGCATATGCACTCGGCAGAAAAACTGACGAAGTGTTAATTGCTATTCTTGACGCAGCAACTTCAATTGCAGCTAACGTCAATTCTTCAGCAACTGGGATGACTCTCATTAAAGCTAAGAATATGATGGAAGTGTTTAATGGAAACGATGTACCTGATGACAATCAAAGATATTGGGCAGTAGGGCCGAAACAATGGTCTGACCTATTATCTGTTGATCAATTCTCTAGAGTAGAATACGTAGGGCCTAGTGATCTACCATTCCCTAATGGCATGACTGCCAAAAGATGGATGGGATTCCTATTCTTCGTACACTCTGGTTTATCAACATCAAGTTCGGACAGATTAAATCTGGCATTTCATAAATCAGCAATTGGCCTTGGTATCGGTTCAGATGTACGTACTGAAGTTAACTACATTCCTGAAAAAGTTTCACACCTAATAACGTCTATGATTTCATTAGGTAGTGTTGAAATTGACAGTAGTGCAGCAAGAGTTCAGTTATGTACGGAATAATTAAAAGGAGAAAATAACATGGCATACGCACTAGACAATCCTGTAAAAAAGGTTGCTCAAATGGGTGCTTCTAACTCTCTTTGGTATTATACTGATGGAGATGCTATAGGCACGATAGATAATGATGATTACTTCATCTTATCTTACAGAGAACTAAAAGCTGGAGATGTTATTATGGTAAATAGTGGAGGTTCAAACGGAGTTATAGATACGTTAATAGTGTCTGTAAATGATGGAGGATCTAACCTAGATACCGTGATACAAGCATAGTTCACATCAAATAAAAATTTAGGGGGAGCAATCCCCCTAAGTTGCAGACAATAAAAATTATGGCGACAACTGATATAGACATATGTGCAAGAGCTTTAGTAATGATAGGTGCTCAACCCATTTCATCTTTTTCAGATGGAAGTACAGAAGCTCTAGTAGCATCAAATGTTTATACTGATGTAACTGAAGCATCTCTAACTAGACATAGATGGAGATTCGCAACAACTCAATCAACATTATCTCTTTTAAGTAGCGCACCAACAGGAAGATATGCTTATGCATATCAGATGCCTACATCTCCTGAAGTATTACAAATTATTACAGTAACAGTTAATGATTATGTTATACCTTATGGAAGGTATAAAGATTTTATTTACGTAAATGATTATGGTTCAACAAGTACACTTGTTATGGATTATATTTACAAAGTAGGCGAAGCATATTTTCCTCCTCATTTCAGATTAGCTTTAGAATATGAATTAGCTTCAGTCTTTGCAGGATCAGTTGCAAGAGATTCAGCTATGATTAAACAATTTAAAGAATTATCTGAAAGACAATTTCTTGTAGCAAAAAATATAGATTCTCAAGAAACTACTACAAAAGTTTTAGATACAAATAGATTTATTAGTTTAAGAAGATCTACAAGAACGGATGTATAATGGGAAGAACATTAAGAACGGTTATAACCAATTTTTCTTCTGGAGAACTTAATCCATTATTAGCAACTCGTACTGATGTTGCTTCTTATTTTCAAGGTGCAAAATCTTGTCAAAATTTTGCTTTATTAGCTGAAGGTGGTTTAATGAGAAGACCAGGTACTTCTTATTTAGCAACACTTCCTGCAGAAAGTAGAATTATTCCTTTTATATTTTCTGATGATGAGGTAGCAATTATTGTATTATCTAATCAAAGAATGGATGTTTATAATACATCAGGTACAGCGATTACTTCTAATTATACAACTAATTGTAATTGGACAACAGCTCAATTATTTGAATTAAACTTTGCTCAATTTGGAGATACAATTTTTGTAGCTCATAGAAATAATCCAATTAGAAAAATATTTAGAGCATCAGCTAGTTCATTTACAGTCAGTACATTTGCTTTTGCTACTCATTCTTCTGGTTATCCAATATACGAACCTTATTATAAATATGCAGATAGTGCTACTACAATAGGAACATCTGCTACTACTGGATCGGTAACAGTTACAGCAAGTGCAGATACTTTTTCTTCTTCTTGGGTAGGAGTTAAAATTAGAAAAGATTCCAAAACTATGACTATTACTGGATATACAAGTGCAACTGAAGTTACAGCTACAGTTAATGAAACATTAGCTAATACAACAGCAACTGCAGATTGGGATGAACAAGCAATATCTACATTAAGAGGATATGCTCAAGCTGTTACATTTCATGCTAAAAGATTATGGTTAGGAGGTTTATATTCTAGACCTGCTGCTGTACTTGCTTCTAAAATTTCTGAATATTATAATTTTGATGTAGATGATGCAGATTCAGCAGACGCTATAGATGTAGATATTTCAGGAGATCAAGTGAATGAAGTTAGACATATGTTATCTGGAAAAGACTTACAAATATTTACAGATGGTGGTGAATATTATGTTCCAGTTGCTTCTACTGATAATACTATTACTCCATCTAATATAAGTATTCAAAGACAGACTCCATACGGAATCTCAAGAACAGCTCCTAAAATGTTTGATTTAGCTACAGGGTTTGTTCAAAAAAATGGCAAAGCAATTAGAGAATTTGTTTATTCTGATATTGAAGATGGATATAAATCCACAGCAGTATCTATACTAGCACAACATTTAATTGATAGTCCTAAAGAAATAGCAATTATGAAAGGTAACTTAACTAGACCTGAACAATATGCTTTTTTTTTAAATAATGGTTCAACACACCCAGGTAAGTTATCAGTATTTCATTCTGTTAGAGATGAAAAAATAGCAGGTTGGGTACAATGGTCAACAAGAACTGGAGATACTTTTCAATCTATATCAGCTCTTAATGAAAATTTAATTTGTATTGGTAAAAGATCCTTAAATAGTTCTACAGTTTATACTTTAGAAAAATTTGCAGATGATGATAGTACTACACTTGATTGCCAAACTACTTCTACTTTAAATCAAAGAGGAACTCCTTTAGTTAAAGGAGCTTCTCAAACTGGAACAACTTTAATAGTAGATGGATTAACTTCAACACCTAAAGTAAGTGAAGAATTTTCTATAGCAGGTAATGCCACAGAATATAAAATTGAATCTCTTGTAGATAATGGTGGAGGTACTTATACCTTAACATTAGATGCAACTTTAGCAGCAACTCCAGCAGATAATGGAGTTATAACATTTACTAAAGGATTCTTACATACAGTAAATGGAATTTATACAGCAGAATCAGTTAATGTAGTTGAAGGTAATAGTTCTATTGGATCTTTTACAGTATCAGGTTCAGATACAATTACATTAACAAATGCACCTAAAGCAACAGCTCTTAAAGTTGGATTTAATTACACACCAACTGTAGAAACTATGCCAATAGATAAAGAATTACCTGAAGGCCCATTAACAGGTCTTCCAAGAAGAATCTCAAGAGCCATCGTTGATTTAAACTCAACTTTAGATATGACTATTAAAGCTGCAGATAGCACCTCTAAATCTTTAGTAGTACAACAAGTTGGTTTTACAGGTGGCTCTGACCTAGTTCCAGTAACATCTAAAAAAGAATTTTTCTTTTTAGGTTATAGTAAAAGTCCAACAATAACAATTTCTCAAGATGATCCTTTACCTATGAAAATCTTGGGTATGCAAGTGGAGGTAGTTTTTGCATGAGTGCTGATCCATTAACATTATTCACTATAGGTAAAACTTTACTTGATATTAAAGATTCTAGAGATCAAGCTAAACTTCAAGCAGAACAATATACAGCTAAAAGAGAAGCCGCAAAAATTAGAGCTTTAGAAGATGAAGCAGAACGTAGAAGACAATGGAAATTACAAGAAGCTCATAATATGGCTATTCAAGCTGGTGGTGGTTTTGGTATGGATAGTAGATCATTTTTAAATATTCAAGACCAAGGTGAAAATTTAATGAAAAAAGATATTGCAACAATAAGAGTTAATCTTGCACAAGATATTAATCAATTATCTTTAGCAGCTCAAATGACTAAAAAAACTAGAAGGAAAGAACAATTTGGTGGTTGGTTAAGTATTGGCTCTACTTGGTATGAATCTAAAAATAAGGAAACAGAATAATGGCATTAGAAAAAGGCAAAAAAGAAGTTTTTAGAAAAACTATAGATACACCAGTTCCTTATATCCCTGCTAAAAGTTATGCAAGTATAGCTTTTGATAGTCTTAAACCTACATTTGAAAGAATACAAGCTGATGAAGAAAAAACTAAACAAGCTAACTATTTTTATGATTTTTCTATTAAGACAAATGAATTTTTTAAACAAGCTAGAATGGATAATCAATTTGATGCTGCTGGAATGAAACAAACAGTAGAAACTTATTCTAAAAATTTATTAGAACAAACACCTCCTAAATATAAAATACAAGCTGCTGCTATGTTAGCTCAAGCAACTATGGATAATATTAATTATGCAGCAACTGAAAAACATAAGTTAGATCTTTCAACTAAAGCAGCAAATAGAGAAATTAACTGGAATAATTTTAATACTGAAACAGAATTTGGCATGAATACTTTCACAGATCATCCATTAGATGTTGGTGTAACTGGTATTAATTCACGATTTTCTAATGCATTAAAAACAATTAATGAATTTGGAAAAAATGAATTAGAAAATTTTGTTAATACAGGAGATATTACTCTTAAAGCACATGATCTAAATTTAAGAGAACAAACTAAAGCTATAACTATTGCTAGAGGATTTAACATAATGAAACTTATGTATAAAAATGGTATGGAAGTTGAAGCTATTAACTGGTTAAATGATCTTAATCAAGGTACAGATAAAACACCATTTCCTTTAGATGAAGATATAAAAAATAATCCTGTATATAAAATGCATGAATATTTAATGAAAGATGACCAAGATAGAGCAGACATTATAGATAAAACTTGGAAGCAATATAAAGCATTTCATCACGAAAATCTATTAGGAAAACCTGAAAGAACAAAACCAAATATAAAAGAATTAAGTGAAATCAATAAACCATTGGATATTGCAAAATTTAAAGGTGGAGCTATAGATGTAAATAAACTTGCTGAAGATAATAATTTAGAACTTACAGATGAATTAATTACTTATGTATTTAAAGCAAACAACATACAAAGAGTTGTATCTAAAACAATGCAACATCCTGATAAACTAATTAATTGGAACGCTGAAGGAGTAACCCCAGCAGAATGGGGTGAAGCTATACTTGCTAACAACGATATTCGTAAAGTTAACTATAGTGATTTAAAAAGTGATGGTTTTATTACTGCTATTATGCTATTTGAAGGACAAGATTATTTTCCTCCTGAATTAGATAAAGCTTTAGCACTTAATAAAGCTGCTGATTACAGAGATCCACCTTCTTTAGATAAATTAAAACAACAAACAGAAATATATCAATATGTTAAAAACTTTTTTCCTGATATTGAATATCCTGGTTTATATGAACAAGCTTTAGAACAGGGTGTTATTGATGAAATATCAAATGGAAATTACGATACAGCAACTAATATTTTAACAAATATTGGTAAGGATGATAAAGTTACAAGATTAGCAAGTATTGTTAATCATCCAGATGGTACAGTAAATTTTAGACAATTATTTAATAAAAAAGTTAAATCACCTAATTGGATTCCAGAAATGATGGCAGGTGGTAAGGGTGAATTAAATAAACATTTATTTACTGCAGCAGATCAAAGTACATTCTTTGCAATGATTCCAAGCAACATAACACCTCCTGCAGCTTATACACAATTTCAAGGTTTTTTTAATGAAGCTTTAGCAAACATGACAAGAGGTAATGAAATAGATCCTTGGAAAGATGGTAATGAAAATTTAAGAGATCAAGCATGGAATATAGCAACTAGAAAATTAAAACAATCTGGATGGGGTATTGAAACCAATACTGCTGATGGACAACCTAAATTAGTTAAAAATCCTTATTGGCAAACATATGGAGAACCTAACAATAAAGATATTTATGCTCATGTTAAAAAATCGTTTATGACTGCAGGTGGAGATTTAAAACATTCGGAAGAAGCTTTAACAGAAGTTTTTAATAAAGCTAAAATTGCAGAAAAAAAATCTAACATAAATACTTTTAGAGGTATGGTAACTTCTCCATCAGATAGATTAGCAGCTAAAGCTGAAAGTAAAAAATTGTATGAAAAATTTAATAAAATGAAAGCTGAAAATGAAAATCTTTATCAAGGAGAAAAAGGAGATAAATTTGGAACAAATAATTGGAATGATATTCAAAAAACATTAAATAAATATTTTGATAACAAAAATAATGAAGATGTAAAAATTTCAATTGATAGACAAACTTACAATGATGAATTTAATAACCCAGCATACAAATTAACGATATGGGATGGTGATTTAATGATTCCAATTGAAGGTAATTTTAAACCTATTGGATGGACTAATCATACTAAAGCACCAATACCTGGGCCAGCTACAGGTAGTATGGCTACATTAATTAATGATACTGCAAATAAAATCTATGAAGAAATGGGAACAACTGTATCATTTCATGGAAAAGAATATGAAAGATCAGATTGGGGTAAAAGATTTTTACATAGTGTTATAAGAAATTCACTTAAATTAAGCGATTACAGATTTTATCCAGATATACCTGGACTTGATGATTTACCTACAGAAGTTAGACCTTTTGCTTTTCTTGCAAGACAATTAGGTTTTGATGGAAATTTTAGAGAAATTGCAACTGAATTATCAACAGCTGCTCAAACAGCTAATGAAAGTATAAGTCAACAGAAAAAAATTAACTTTAATAGAGATTTATCTGATTTGGAAAAAGTTACTTCTGCTGCAGTACCACCAGAAAAAATGGTTTTAAGTGAAAATGCAATGAGTGTAAACTTTAAAAATTATGCATTAGAAAATTATAATAATACAGAATTAAGATTAACACACAGAACAAATAACTGGACATCAATAAGTTCAGATAATTGGGATGGAGAAATAGCATTAAATTACTACAGAGATAGTAGGCATTTTGCTGTTTTTGCTCATCCTAAAGATAGCATTAGAGCAGTAACTAGATTATTTTTAAATCATTCTATATTAACAGAAAACATTGATAATACCATAGCTTCTGAGTTTGGATCAACACCTACTATAGAAGATATTTTAGTTAAAACTAAATATGCAACTAATATGCAATCTTATTTTGATGCTTTAGATAATCATCCAATATTAAGTAGAGATACTACAATAGATTTAATGGATGCCAATCAAATGCATAAATTATTAAAATTTATTACCAGACATGAAATGGGAGTTGAATATTTTGATGAAAAATTTGGTATAAATAATCCTTATGTTAATGCAGTTATATTTAGAGGAATTGATGAAGGTATTAATTCATACAATGGTGAATTAGGTAAATTATAATGACAGTCTTTTTTCCTAGACCTTGGATAAATGAAGGTGTTCAAAAAAGTACAAAACCTGTAAAATTTGACTGGTGGAAAGATTTTAAAGGTGGATTTGAAACAGAAAATTTACCAGCAATAGCTTATCAATATATGTTAGATAATTCTGACTTTACTCCAGAAGAAAATTATAATCCATCTAACGATCCTCAATTAAAAGGATATGAGGATTTTATGCATTTATTTTATTTTAGTAAAAGTCACCAAGAAACATCTTCTATAATTGAAAAATATAAAAAACACCAAGAACTAAATTATTCTTCACCCTGGCATTACCTTGGTAAAATAACAGGAGCTGCATTAGATCCATCAAGTGCTTTATTTTTTACTAAAGCTGGAAGTGTAGCAAAAATGGTTGGATCTGCCATGTTAGCAGAAGAATTAGTAAAACAAAATTTGGATCCAATGAGAGAAGATAGTTATGTACCTATGGTTGCAGCTTGGGGATATACATTACCATATGTATTAAATAAATTTACTGCATCTATTCCTATCAAAACACAAAAAACAATTAAACAATTAGATTCTGATTGGAATGGATCACCTAATAAAGTTTATGAAGAAGGAAAGTTTATTGATCCTAATAAATTAGATAACCCTCCAAGTGGTGTAGGAGCTGAAGGAATTACTTATAGTGTAGGACAAACTGTTAAAATTAATAACAAAGGTGGTACAGCTAAAATTGTAGGACAAGGATTTATCAATAAAACTAATAAAAAATTTTATAACATTGAAACTAATAAAGGGAATAAATATAAAATTTTCGAAGAAGATCTACATAAATTAAATAGCTCTATGCCTATAAAAAGAATGGAAGGTGAAAAATTTGTTAAATCACATTTAGGAGTATTTGGAGAAAATGGCCCTTGGACTCCAGTATTTAGAGTTATTAATTCTCAATCAAATTCAGCAAGAATTATAATGGGAGATCTTTTAGATACTCCTTTGTTAAAACTTAAAAATACTAAAGAATGGGGATTTCAAGCAACAGGTAAATCTATTGAAACGGATATGCGTATGATGAGAGTGGGTGAAATTGAATCTCATAAATTGGTTAAAGATCAATATCTTAATTATGTTAAAAGACAACAATCAGAAACTGGTACTCCAGTATCTATCCTTGGTACTGATGCTGAATTAGCTATTAAAAATAAAAGAACTCCAGAATATTATACATTAGATGAATTTTCTTATGAAGTTACAAAAGCTAGATTAAATAAAATGGATCATGATGTTCCTGAAGTAGCAGAAGCTGCAAGAATTTCTCAAAAATATGTTTATGGCCCATTGTTTGAACAAGTACAACAATTAAAAATAAGAGAAATGCCTATTGAACAAAATTTAAAATTTTGGACTAGAGTGTATGACGACCTACATTCTAAAAATAAAGGTACTTATAAATATTGGTCTAAAATAGAAAATAGAGAAATAGAAATGCCTATATCTGCTATTGAATCTAGAATAAATAAATTAAAAAAGAAATTAATAGATATTCCTAAAGGGGGAGTAGATAATTATATTAATATTGTTTATGTTAAAAATGCTATAGATAAAAATAAAGAAGGATTTAAAAATATTATTAGAGATTATTATATAAGAAAACAAATACCTTTTAATGAATCTAAACTAAGTGAACTTGTAGATGATCTTTCAAACCATTTTCCTTTTCAAAGATTTGAAAAAACAAATTGGAAAAAAATTACTAAACTAGAAGAAGAAACATTAGCTAAACATTATGCAATGAAAGCAACTGGTCAAAAACCAGGATCGAAATTGTATGATGAAGCTTTAGCAGATATTAATAAAAAAATCTTACAATATAAAGCTGCTGGTAAAGATATAGAAAGTCTATATGGACAATTATTAAGTAAAGAAACAGCTCATACTACTTATAAAGAAGCTCTTAAAGATATTGAGCAACAATTATTAAGAGAAAAATATATCTTTAACCATCCTAGATATGCAAGAGCAAATAGAGCTAGAGAATTAAATTTAGATGAAATAGCTCAAATAAAATTATTAGAAGATGGTTTTATTATGGGAGATATATTTGCCCTACAAAAAATTTATGCAAGACAAATTATACCAGATATTTTATTAGTTAAAAAATACGGAGATACTGGAGGTATTGGTCATAAATATATTAGTGAAGCAGAATCTATGACTAGCCCAGGTTTATTAGATGTTGTTCACGAATATAAATTAAAAATTTTTATGGCTAACAGTAAAAAAGATAAAACTAAATTAACTAAAGAAATGTTTCAAACATTAGATGATTTAGAAGCTGCTATAGAACTTATTAGAGGAACTTATGGTTTACCTGCAAATCCTCACTCATATACTTCGGTAGCAATGAGAACAATGAAACACTATAACGCATTAACTATGTTAACAGGATTTTATGCGGCAGTAACTGACGTTGCTAGAACCGTTACAACATCAGGTATTAAAAGAGGATTTAAAACTCAATTCGAAGTATTTTCAGATTTCTTAGATGATGCTGCAATTTTTAAAGCAGGTAAAAAAGAAGCTCAATCTTTTGGAGAAGCAACAGATATGGTTACTGGTCAAAGAGCAATGTTATTTTCCGATGTTGGGGATATGTTTGGTTTAGCTAATAAACTTGAAAACAGTATGGGCAAACTTTCTGCGTTTAATTTTATGTATGTTAACCTTATGTCTAGATGGACTGAATTTACAAAATCTATAGCATCTGTCACTATTGGTTCAAGAATTATAGAAGACTCAATAAAATGGAGTAAAGGTACACTATCAGATAAATGGAAAACAGCATTAGCTACTTCAGGTATTGATGAACAAATAGCTAAAAGAATAGCTAAACAATATGAATTACATGGTGAAAAAACAACATATAATTTTATGGCTAATACAGCTAAATGGGAAGATGATTTAGCAAGAGATGCTTTTGGTGCTGCTCTTAATAAAGATATTAATGTTACAATTGTAACCCCAGGTTTAGGAGATACTCCTAAATGGATGAGTACCGAACTAGGTTCTACTTTTGCTCAATTTAAAAAATTCGCAATGGCATCTACTCAAAGAATGTTAATGAGGGGGATGCAAGAAGGAGATTTAAACTTTATGTTTAGTGTAATGCTTTTAATGGGATCAGGTATGTTAATTGATGCAACATATCATAAAGTTAGATTTAATAGAGATTATTCTAAGTTATCATTAACTGAAAAACTACTTAATGCTTTTGATAGATCAGGATTAGCTGGAATCTATACAGATGTAAATAAAGCTATTGAAACTTTATCTGATAATAGAATTGGTATTTCTCCATTATTGGGAGATCAAAAACCATATGGATCATCTGGAAGATGGAAAGCTGGAACTATAGGTGGGCCAACAGGTGGTCAAATATATAATATTTTTGATATAATTTATGATGTAACAGGAAATAAATATAACCATCATACAGCTAAGAATGTGCGTAGATTAATACCATTTCAAAATATATGGTATCTCGATTGGTTGTTTGACGACATTCAAAAAGGATTACATTAATGGCTATAACGATTTCTGACACAGAACCTAGGGTTCAATATACTGCAACAAGTTCACAGACTGCATTTTCTGTGCCTTTTGAATTTTTTACTGTAAATGATATTAAAGTTTATAATGGTACAACATTACTAACTTATGCTGCATCTCCATCTGATGAAACAGAATATTCGGTAACAGGTGCGGGAGTTACTGGTGGTGGATCAATAACATTAGGAGGGGGGGCTACCCTTAATGATATTGTTACAATTTATAGAGATCTAGCAATTTCTAGATCAACAGACTTTCCAACTTCTGGAGCTTTCCAAATAGATTCATTAAATACTGAATTAGATAAAATCATTGCTATGAGTCAGCAATTAGAAAGAGATATTAAATTTTCTCCTAAAGCTGCAGCTACAACATCAAACACATACAATCTTACCTTTCCTAATCTTGTAGCAGATAAAATCCTGTCAGTTAATTCGGCAGGAACAGCTTTAGAATTTTTAAACACAACAACAGATGTTGCTTCAGTTGCTACAGTTGTTGATGAAATAGCTTTATTAGGAACTTCTGCTGCAATAGCAGATATGGCAATACTTGGCACAAGTGCAATTGTTACAGATATGGCTTTATTAGGTACATCAGATTGTGTAGCTGATATGGCAATACTTGGAACCTCAGATGTAGTTTCAGATTTAAACACTCTTGCTACTTCAGCGATTGTAACTGATATGGATTTATTAGCAACTTCAGCAAATGTTACAGCAATGGGATTACTTGGAACTTCAGATGTAGTTACTGATATGGGGTTATTAGGTACTAGTGCTTGTGTAGCCGATATGGCTCTACTTGGTACTAGTGACTGTGTAGCAGATATGGCTTTACTTGGAACTTCAGCTTGTGTTGCAGATATGGCTTTACTCGGTACTTCGGATTGTGTTGCTGACATGGCGTTACTTGGTACAAGTGCTTGTGTAGCTGACATGGCAATCTTAGGAACTGCCGATGTTGTATCCGACATGAACACTTTAGCATCAAGTGATATTGTAAGTGATCTTAATACTCTTGCGACATCTGATATTGTAACTGATTTAAGTACAGTTGCAGATAATATTGCTGGAGTAAGTAGTTTTGCCGCTAGATATAGAATAGCAAGTTCTGCACCTGGATCAGATAATGATGCAGGGGATTTATATTTTGATACAAGTGCCAATACATTAAATTATTATAACGGTAGTTCTTGGGGAGCAATTACCACAGATACAGATGTTAAAGTCTTAGTTTCATCTAATGACTCGACTGGTGGATATTTGAATGGCAAATTAGTTGCTGGAACTGGAATATCTTTTACAGAAAATAGTGATGGAAGTAATGAAACTTTAACAATCACAAATACAGGAGAAGATCCCACTGCACTTGCAATCGCCTTGGGCTAGTATATAAATAATAGGAGGATATAAAATATGGCAAACACATTTAAAGTTATTAGTTTCGCAGCAGAACCAAATTCTGCTGGCACAGCATACACGATGTATACTGTAGCTGGTAGCACAACTACTGTTGTTCTTGGTTTGATACTTACTAATATTCATACTACAGCAGTTACTGTTGAAGTAGAATTAGTTAGTGATACAGCAAGCAGAGGTGGTGCTAATAATGTAACTAATGGAACATCGTTTTTAGTGAAAGATGTGTCGATCCCCGCAGGTTCCAGTTTGGAATTATTATCGGGCGGAAAAGTAGTTTTAGAAACTACAGATGAAATCAAAATAGATTGTTCTGTAGCTGATAAAGTTTCTGGCAC